>ERZ772962.819-NODE-819-length-17153-cov-11.545327_pt1 | contig 17153 bp, 10 predicted proteins | sample MGYA00580676_ERZ772962 | MGnify/ENA primary metagenome ERZ772962 (study PRJEB29015, sample SAMEA2738049) | human oral metagenome | biome: human oral; feature: human-associated habitat; material: saliva | place: China | collected 2230 ...
GCCCCTCCACTATGGAAACAGCAAAAATCGACGCGGCGAGTGGGTGTCGCGGCGTCGATAAGCGGTGGGAGTTTAGTCGAAAATGACGGTTCGGTTTCCGTAGACCTGAACGCGATCTTCGAGGTGGAAACGTAGGCCGCGGGCGAGGACGATTTTCTCGGCGTCGCGACCGAGTCGTTGCATATCGGAGGGGGTGTCTTTGTGGGAAATGCGAATGACGTCCTGTTCGATGATCGGGCCGTCGTCGAGGTCTTCGGTGGCGTAATGGCAGGTTGCGCCGATGAGTTTCACGCCGCGTCGATAAGCCTGGTGATAGGGGCGCGCACCCATAAACGACGGCAAGAAACTGTGGTGAATATTAATTGCCTTACCCGACCACATTTCGCACAAATCCGGCGGCAGAATCTGCATGAAACGCGCAAGAACAATGGCGTCGGGACTTTCCGCATTCACAAGGTCAGCAACCTGGTCGAAAGCCTTGCGTTTACCCACCGCATCCTTCGGAAAAGGAACATAATGAAAAGGTATGCCGTGGGCCTGGGCAATTGGCCGCAAATCCTCGTGATTACCGATCACCGCAGCCACATCCATCGGGTAATCATTCTGCGCAACCCGCCCCAACAAATCATGCAGACAATGACCCTCCTTGGACACCAAAATCACGGCCTTCTTCGGCTTCGCAGTATCCCACAAACGCCACCGGACATCCGGGCCCATTTCGGACGCGACCTCCGCAAAACGCTGGCTCAGCTCGTCAAAGCCCATGCTAATCGACGCCGCGCGCACAGCCTGGCGGGTAAAAAACCAGCCGCTCTCCGGGTCGGTGAAAAAACCTGCCTCTGTGATCCAGCCGCCAATATCGGCAATGAAAGACGACAATTTAGCCACAATTCCCGTTGTGTCGGGGCAGCTCAAGGTAAGGACATACTGGCGTTCGTCGGTGGTGGTATGCGCAGCTGGAATGGTCATTCTGTGCATTGTACTAGGAAAGCTTGGTAGGGTGATCCGAGGGGAGGGGGATGTATGAAGCTTGTATTTTCGCGCGACTGTGATAGCGCGGGGCGTCGTGCGCTCAGCCGAGGGGTGCTTTCTGGGACGCACCTGCGTTTGGCCCTGGGAGTCTATGTGGAACGGGACGGCTTTAATGAGCTGCCGCCGTGGGAACAACACCGGCTACGAGCACTTGCCCTTGGGGCTAGCGGGACGCGAGTCATTGCTGGTGTCTCGGCCGCGTTGCTGTGGGGGATGTGGGTGAGGGTTGGGCGAGATGATCCGGTGGAATACGCTATGAACAGGGGAAGCAAAGACGTTGGGGGCGGTCGGCGGCTTAGGGCGTTGCTCGGGGAAAGCAGCTATGTGGATGGAAAAATAGCCAAAGTAGCTACCATCCCGCGTGTGCTTTTGGATTTGGCCAAATATCACAGCTTTGAAGACTGCTTTATGGCGACGAGCTGGGTGGTGGCGCACGACGCATGCCCGCTCGCCGAATTGCGGGAAGCGGCTCTTAGCGATGAAACCCTTACGCGGGTGCTTGATCTTGTTGACCCCTATGTTGAATCAGCCGCCGAGGCGTACTTCCTGGCGCAAGTGCGCAAAGATGGGGTGATCGATGTGCAGCCGCAGGTCACAGTGGCTGATTCTCGTCTGGCTACGCGGCGGCCAGACTTTCAGATCAGGCGGACACGGATTGTGATTGAAATATCTGGCCTGGGTAAATACGGGGAGACTGCCGAAGAGCAACAGTTTAACGTGGAACGTGCTACCAATCGTTATGATCGTTTGGTCACTGCGGGATACACCATCTGGGCGTACTCCGCCAAGGACGTGTTCTCTGGGTTTGCCTACAGGGATGTGCTGCGGCGGTACAAGGAAATGCGAGAGCGGGAGTCAATGTGAGCGCTGGGACTGGCGGTGCTCGTACCTGATCCGGTCGAGGAAAGCGAAAATGTCCCAGGATCCACCATTTTTAAGAATTTGGTGGATCCTGGGACAAAAACAGGGGATTGGTGTCCCAAAAACCATCAACTAACCGGAAAATGGTGGATCTTGGGACAAACTGCAGTTCAGCTCGACAAGGCGGGGGATGTAGAGGGGTAGCTGGCGCAAAGACCTGGCACAAAGACCCGGCGCGACAGCAAAGCAGACAAGAACCCGCTGCACCCGCCGCAAAGAAAGCCCCAGCCACACAACGTGTGACCAGGGCTTTTCGGGCGACTAGCAACTGGAAACTAGCAGCCAGCCCGGCCGGAACCGGCGAAACCAGCCCGGCCAGAACCTACGCCGACGGGTAGATTCCGTCTTCGCCGAGGCGGGCGTCGGGGTCGAGAAGCAGGGCGATTTCTGCTTCGTGTGCTCCGACGGCGGGGAAGCGGCGTCCGTCGATCACGCTGAAGAGTTCAACGTGTCCGACCATGCCTTCCTCGAGGCGTCGAGCACCGGCGGCCAACCGCGCATTAGCGGATGCTCGCCATTCGTCCGCAGAGTAGCCAGAGGCGTCAAGTGCAGCTTCGAACACACCGGGGTGTGCAAGCACCACCACAGCGGACACGTGGCCGAAGCCCAGCGAGGTGAGCACGCCTGCCTTCACTGCACCGGCACCCAGCGAGAGGGGAGCGCGCAGCCAGACCAGGGGCTTGGCCAGCGGCTCGATGGCCGGGTCAACGCAGTCGAGGGATGCGTTTTGCGGCAGGTTGCCGGTGGCCAGGATGTGGCAGAGTCCTGCGGTTTGGAAGAGCGCAGCGCCACCCTTGGCGTGTCCGGTGAGGGTCTTCTGGGAGACCACGAACAGCGGGTTTCCGGCGTCGCGTCCCAGGGCATTCCACAGCAGGCTGTGGAGTTCGGACTCGTTGGGGTCGTTGGCGTTGGTGGACGTGTCGTGCTTGCTCACTACGCGCACGTCGTCGGGGGTGAGGCCAAGACCGTTCAACGAGCGGGCCAACGCGGAGTTGGTTCCTCCTCGTCCGGCGGCAAGTGCACCGAGTCCCGGAGCAGGGATGGAGGTGTGGATGCCGTCGGCGTAGGACTGTGCGTGGGCAACCACAGCGTAGACAGGCAGTCCGAGCTTGGCGGCGACGTCACCACGCGCGAGGAGGACGGTGCCTCCGCCCTCGGCTTCGACGAAGCCTGCACGGCGACGGTCGTTGGCGCGTGAGTAGAAACGCTCGTTGATGCCCTTGGCCGCGAGTGCTGCGGATTCGGCGGTGGCATTCATGTCGCCGAAGCCGGTGAGGGATTCGACGCTGATGTCGTCAATACCGCCGGTGACCACGAAGTCGGCTTTGCCGAGCTTGATCTTGTCCACGCCTTCTTCCAGGGACACGGCTGCGGTGGCGCAGGCACCGACGGGGTGGATCATGGATCCGTAGCCGCCGACGAGGGACTGCATGACGTGTGCGGCCACCACGTTGGGCAGGGCTTCCTGCAGGATGTCGCTGGGTCGTTCTTCGCCGAGGAATCGGGTGACGAAGACCTTGTGCAGGGATTCCATGCCACCAATACCGGTGCCCTGGGTGGAGGCGACATCGGCCGGGTGGACGATGCGGAGCAGTTCGGCGGGGGTGAAGCCTGCGCTGAGGAACGCATCAACGGCGGTGACAAGGTTCCACACGGCGATGCGGTCGAGACCTTCGATCATGGTGCCGGGGATGCCCCAGTTGGCGGGGTTGAAGTCGGTGGGCAGCTGACCACCAACAACGCGGCTGAGGGTGGCTTTGCGCGGGATGCGCGCCTGGGCGCCACGCTTCTTGTGCACCAACCATTCGCCGTCTTCGGTGGGGCTGATGCTGGTGGTTGCCGGGTCGGCGTCCACGTAGTCCTGGGCTTCTTCCTCGGTGGCCACGGTGAAGGAGATATCGCGGTCGAGGTAGACGGTGGCTACGTCGATGGAGCCTTCGTCAACCAGGGTGTAGTCGTCCACGAAGCGGCGGATACCGGCGCGGGCAACCACTTCGTCGCGGAAGCGGTCGTAGATGTCTTCCTCGGCGACGGCTTCGCCGGAGGCGTCGTACCAGCCGGGTGTGGGGTCGTCGGACCAGTTGACCAGGCCGGTCATCCAGGCGAGTTCCAGCACACCGGCGGCGGTGAGGTCAACGTCGCCGTCGCGTTGGATGCCGTATTCCGCGAGGGTGCGGGTGCGGCCGGAGCCCCAGGAGGAGACTTCGCCCAGGCCGACAATAACCACCATGTCTTCCAGCGGCGTGGTGACTTTACCTAGGTCAATGCCGCCTGCCTGCTTCGGTGCGGCGGGAGAGGGCAGCGCGTTGATGGTGACGGGCTTCTCTTCGGCCTCTGCACTGTCTGAAGTCAGGTCCAGCGATGCGGCCAGTTCCGGCAGGGACACGTTGGCGTCGGCGAGCCCACCGGTGAAGTCCGCGTCCAGGGGTGCTTTGGTTGCCTCGGCGCGTGCCGACGGCGTGCACAGCCCCAGGAGTTCCTCGGAGATTTCGTCGGGTGTGTACACGTGGATGCCGTGCTTCTGCACCAGCGGCACCAGCGGGTCGTTGCCACCCATCAGGTTAGTACCAGCCACCCAGCCGATGCGGGCCTGGGCGAGGGACACGTAGTCCGGCCAGACGCTTTCAGCGGTCCATTTCGCCAGGATGGCATCGAAGGCTGCCTTGACTTCGCCGTAGGCGCCGTCGCCGCCGAAGGTGCCGCGGTTCGGGGAACCGGGCAGCACCACGTGCACGCGGGAACCAACGCCTCGGGAGGCAAGATCTGCGACACCAGCGATGGTGCGTTCCACGCTCCACAGCAGCAGGCGTGCCTGGTTTTCTGCAGCGGGGCCGGCATCGGCCAGGCTGCCGGACACGCGGGGTGCGGCGAAGGGGAATACCAGGGTGGGGGTCAACGCAGGCTTGGTGACCTTCACGTCTTTACCCACGGTGACTTTCTGCTCGGTGCCAATCCACTCCACCAGGGAATCCACGTCACGGAAGGAGGACATGTTGGCGGGCACCAGCCACAGCTTCGCGTGGGCGGAAGCGTTGTTGGCGTAGAGGGTGCGGGCGTATTCCTTGCGGGCATCGTTGACGTTGGAGGCCGTCATGATGACGGTTGCGCCGCCTGCCAGCAGTTTCTCCACCAACGCACCGGCGATAGAGCCGGGGGCTGCGCCGGTGACCAGGGCAACATCCTCGACCCACGGCTCGGTGGGCTCTTGGGTGGCAATCTCGGACACCGAGGTAAGGGTCTGAGCCAGTTTCTTGTCGGAGGTCTGTCCAGCCCACCATGCGGCCTGTTTTGCTACAACCTCACCGGTTCCGGCGAAACGCTGCACGGCAATGTCGGCGCCGTTTGCTAGGCGGGCGAGGTCTTCGCGGGCGCTGGCCCAGCGGTCGTCGAAAAGCACGGCGCGCTGTTCGTCGAAGGTGGGGGTGACCATCTTGAACCATTGCGGATCCAGCTCGGCCTCCACCGCGTCGATGAGGGCGGTGTCGGAGGTTTCGGGTTCCGCGGGTTCGGGGGTGAGGTGCCCCAGCTGGTCCAGGATGGTGCGCGCCGTAGCAGCGAGCACACCTTCCGGGCCGGTGACGGTATCGGCGTAGGCATCCAGAGCAGCAGAATCAACCACGCCGCCGCCACCGGCAGCATCACCGCTCCCCAGGGAGACGGACACGCCGTGCGCGGCAGCGACGTTGTTCACTGCGGCGTCGATAAGCGCATCCAGGGCAGCCTTGGAGGAGGGATTGTCGGAGGGCAGGGTACCGGCATCGCCGCCGCGCACGGACTCGCCGTCGCGGGTGCCCAGCACCAGCTCGGCCTCCACGTGCACCGCCCACGACTCAGGCAGGCCCCAGGCGCCGGTCACGCGGTCACGAATGTAGGCGGGCTTTTGCGATGCCTGGCCGGTCAGGGTACGCAGGCGACCGCGCACAACCTCCGACAGCACCGGGCCGAACGCACGGTAGCCGGGGGCGGCGGTGGCCACGCGGGCCTTCAGCGTATCGACGTCCGCCTCTGCCGCACCGTCAATGGTGGGCACACCCAGCTCGGTGGACATGTCCATGAGCAGCTGGTTACGGCGGGAGGATACGCCATTGGTGAGGGTCTCCGTGGTGTCGCTACCCGCGATCTGGTCCAGGCGCACCTTGTTCTGCACCGCAAACAGGAACATGATCGCATCCGCAGCGGTAAACGGCAGCTCACCAGCGGGAGAGCCACCCGTCGGTGCGGCGGGAGCGGGTGCCGGAGCAGCCTCAGCGGCGGGTGCAGGCTCAGCGGGTGCCTCGGCCGGAGCTGCCTCAGCAGGTGTTTCCTCGGCCTCGGGGGCGGCTTCCTCCACCACCGGAGCGGACTTCGGATCGGCCAGGTTCACGGCATCCGCGTCGCGCTCGACGTTGAACACGCGCACCGATGCGCCAGCGTTCTCCGCAAGATCCAGGGTGCGGGCGGCCAGGTTGGCCAGCGTGGGTGCAGAGGCCAAACCAACCTCCACAATGTGCTCCACCTTCGCCTCGTTGATCAGCAGATCCTGCGTCTCAATCCAGCGGACCGGGGAGGCGAACTGCCAGCTCAACAGCTCAATCATGAGCACGCGGGCAAGCTTGGCGGGGGAGCCGGTGGCCTGGCGCTCAAACTCGCCGCTATCCAGCAGTTTCTTCAGCGGTTCGGAGGGAACAACATCCAGAATTGCTTCGGCGAAGTCGCGGGTCAGCTCGAAGGGGCGAGCCACCAGGTTCGGCACGTAGCGGTCGACCAGGGCGTCCACATCCAGTTCTTCTGGCAGCAGCGAATCCAGCTTGTCGGCAAACGCCGGGACTCCGGGGCGCAGAACGCGGGAGTGGAAGGGCACGTCAATGCCGGGGATTTCCACGTAGGCGCGCTTTCCGCCGCGCTCCTGGGCGTCCGCAGCCAGGGCCTTCAGGCCGGCGACCGTGCCGGCCACGGCATACTGCTGGCCAGCCACGTTGAAGTTCACAATCTCCAGGAACTCCCCGGTGCGCTCGGCGATGTCAGCAACGTAGTCCACGACTTCCGCGTCACTCAGCCCGAACATATTGGGGCGCAGCGCACCCAGGCGGTAGTTGGAGCGTCCAGCGGCATCGCGCTCAACCAGGGAGTGCATGGCGGAGCCGCGGGAGAACACAATGTCGATCACAGCTTCCAGGTCGAAGATGTTGGCCAGCGAGGCCAGTGCCGTGTACTCGCCCAGGGAGTGTCCCGCGTAGAGGGAGCCGGGCACAATGGTGCCTGCTTCGCGGAGGCGTTCGGTTTGGCCGTAGGCCACCACGGCCAGAGCCACCTGCGTGAACTGCGTCAGGTACAGCACGCCCTTGGGGTGGCGGAACACGGTTTCGCCCACGCGCAGGACGGTCGGGTTCTCGTCCACGATCTGCACGATGGAGAATCCGAGTTCGTTGCGGGTGTGGGAATCGGCGCGCTCCCACACAGCGCGGGCAGCAGCGGAGGCGGAACGGTCGCCCGCAGCCATGCCGGGGCTTTGGATGCCCTGGCCCGGGTACACGTAGGCTGTGGTGGGCGGTGCAAGCAGCGCCTGGCCGCGGGACACCACGTTGCCGTCCACGCGGCAGGTAACCTCCACGGCAGAGATGGCGCCGCGGGCGGAGCGGCCGATGCGTTCAACGGTGATGTCCACGGCGTCGTTAAGCTGCACCATGCCGAACATGGAGTAGGTCCAGCTGATGAGACGGGAGGGGCGCTTACCAGCGGTAGCCAGGTGCTGCGCGGTGGCCGACAGCCACATGCCGTGCACCAGGGGAGCCTCCAGGCCCACGAGACGGGCGGCGTTGGTGGAGGTGTGGATCGGGTTGTAGTCGCCGGACACCATGGCGAAGGGGGTCATGTCGGCGGGCGCGGTGACCACGGCGCGGCGCAGGAAGTGGCGCGGAGTGTCCACAATCTCCACGTCGGCTCCACCCCAGTTGGGGGCCAGCGACGGTGCCTGAGTGCTGGTCACGCGGCCGCGGATGGCAAAACGCTCCACAAGCCGGGCGACAACCTCACCCTCGGAGGTGAGCGTCAGGTTGACGGTGACAATGCGTCCCGATGCGGATTCCTCCAACGGGGAGGTTTGGGCCTCCACCTGGATGGTGCGGGAATTGGCCAGCTCCTCCAGCGGAGCCAGCAGCTCCACGCAGTGATCCAGGTGCACGGCGTTGAGCAGGCCCTCGATCACCGGGTAGCCGTCGGGCAGGTACGCAGAACCCAGGGCGGCGTAGATGGCGGGCCAGCAGGGCCCCACCAGTGCATCGGCGGTGCCTGCGTTCAGTGCCTCCCCATCCAGGTCGCCCAACGGAATGCCCGCGCCCGACACGGCGGTGTGCTGCGTGAGCAGGGTTGCGGGCAGGGTGAAGGAATCCCGCACCACGCCAAACGTGGTGCCTTCCTTCGGCTCCACCGTGGGCAGGGAATCAATGCTGTCGCCCGCAGCGGAGGTGGAACCCACGCCCGCGACGGCGGCCAGCAGGCCATACACGGCGTCCGGCAGGGCGTCGTGATCCACCACCGGGGATGCGCCCGTGGCCGTGGCCTCGGACAACGCCACCGGAATGTCCACCTGGGTGACCACATAGGGCTTCTTCGCGCCGGGGTCCAGGTCGTCCCACACGGAATCGGCCAGCACGCGGATGGTCCATACGTCGCTGGTGGGATCGGTGGGGGCGATGATGTCCACGGCCTCCGGTGCCAGCGCATACGCCGGGTTATCAATCAAATGGCCATGCCACACAATATGCGGTGCGGTGCGCAGCAGCTCCTCGCCGTCGGCGACCTCGCCCAGGCGGGCAAACACCTTCGCGGGTGTGCTGTTCGCACTGAGGGTGTCTGTGCATGCCTGCTCAAAACGACCCAGCAGATCAGCCACCGGCTCGTCGATACGATCAATACCGGCCACCGACACCGGGCCCGGGATCACGCGCACAGCATCAGCGGAGTAGCGCTCGTCCTGAGACTGCCACAGGGTATCCAAGCCCCACCAGCGTGCCAGGTCCGCATCAATGGCGGGCACCCACGGCATCGGCTTATGGTGCTTGCGGCACAAGCCAATAAACCACGCAGCGTCGCGGGCACCCACCTTCAGCTCGCGGGCCTGCGGGTACTCCGACAGCAGCTTCTCGACGGCCGCCGGACCATCCTCCGCATCCTCCAGGGTGGGGAACAACGTGACCACCGGGCCGTGATCCACATCCGACAGGCGGGCCTCCACACGGTGCAGCAGATCAAAGAAGCGATCCGGCCAGGTCGGGTCCGTCCAGGGGTACGCCAAATCCACAAAACGCTGCAGCCACTCGGCGTAGGTCATCTCCTCCAGATCACCGAAATACGGCTTCGCCGTCTTATTCAGCGCGGCAATAATCTCATCGCGCCGGGCAGCCACAGCCTCGTCGCTGGGCTCAATGGAGGAAATCAGGCGGGAACACGCGGCGGAGGCGTTATCCACCTCGTACATGTCCGCGTGCAGGTGCGATAGGCCGGAGGTCACGCCACCACGGGACTCGCCACGGCCGACCCAGCCGCCGCGATCGTTGGGATCCACACCAGGGGTGTCCTTGAGCAGCTTCTTGACCTGCGGAGACGTCTTTGCCTCCTTGGCGGTCATGGCTGCGGTGCCCACCAAAATGCCGTCCACGGGCATGGCGGGGGCGTGGTACTGGGTAGCCCAGGAACCCGTCAGGTATTCCGCGGCCTTCTCCGGGGTGCCAATGCCACCGCCCACACACAGCACCACGTTCGGCTGACGGCGGATTTCGCCGTAGGTGGCCAGCAACAGGTCATCCAGGTTCACCCAGGAATGGTGGCCGCCAGCGTGGCCGTCCTCCACCTGTATGATGATCATGGCATCCGGGTTGTCCTTGGCGATCTCCAAGACAGAACGAATCTGCTCCACGGTGCCCGGCTTGAAGCTGATGTAGGGGAAGCCATCCTCGTGCAGGCTCTGGATCAGCTCCTTAGCTTCCTCCAACTCGGGGATACCGGCGGACACGGTCACGCCGTTGATGGAGGTGCCTGCGGCGCGGGCGCGCGAAACAATACGCTGCGCGCCAAACTGCAGGTTCCACATGTAGCGGTCGAAGAACATGGAGTTGAACTGCGCTGCGCGGCCCGGTTGCAGCTGGGCCACCAAGCCGTCACGATTCTTGGTGAACACTTCCTCCGAATACTGGCCACCACCGGCCAACTCGGCCCAGAAACCAGCGTTAGCGGCTGCTGCGACAATATCCGGGTCCACCGTGGTGGGGGTCATGCCCGCCAGCAGGATCGGGGAGTAGCCGGTCAGGCGGCTAAACGCGGTGACAACCTTCACGCTGCCGTCCGGCAACTCCACCAGCTTCGGGGCGAACCGCTCCCAGGTGTCCTCCTGCGGGATGGTGGTACCGGGAGTGACCAGCTTGTCGCGATCTGCAGCGGTACCAGCGGCAACGAGGGTGATGCCGCGGCCGTCGAGAAGTTTGGCGGTGATGCGGGCCAGGCCGTGACCCGGCTCGGTGTTTAGCACATGGGTGATCTCGGTGCTGGTGGTCAGCGCCGACAACTCTGCGGGCCAATCGTGGTGCTTGACCAGAATGTCTTCGGCAAGGGCCTGGGCGGATACCGTCAAACCAAGCGCGGAGGCCCACTCGGCGGCGCGGTCCGCACCGGGCTGCATTGCCGTGAAGTGGAACGGCGCGGAAACCTTGAGTTCGTTGAACAGCGGCTCCACCCGAGTGCCGCCTGAACGCTTATCATCCAGCTCCGCGTTATGCTTCTCCGCAGCCTGCTCAATCAAGCTCTCCACCTGGCGCAATGCCGCAGGCGCACCGGCAATCACAAAATGCGTGTGGCCATTACGCAGCGCCAATTCCGTGTCCTTGACCTGCGCAATGGCGCCCTCAACAGCCTCGCGCGGCACATTACGGACACTCAACATCCAGGAATCCCCCGCGTGCGTGCCTAATTCCTGCGCGCGCAGGGTGGCAGCAGTGCCCATCAGCAGGGCAAACGCCACCACATCCACCAGCGCAGTGTTCTCCTCCACGGCCTTACCGCTGGTGTCCGCCGCGATGGCCTCCGCTGCGGCCACGCCCAGGCTGCCCTGGGAATGCCCGATGAGTGCGGCCTTTGAAACATCCAAACCAGCATCCTGAAGATGCAACACAGCCGCAACCTGCGACAACACAATCCCAGGCACACTCACCGCAGGAAGCGTATCCACATCGACTGACAGGGAGGCATCCGGATTGGTGATCAAATCCTTCAACCGGGCATCCGCGCCGGGCACGGCGCTGGCGCGCTCCCGTGCGTAGGCGGCGACGCGACGCTCAGCGGCATTCAGTAGCGACAACAGTCGAGGATCCTCAGCACCCCGGAGAGCCTCCTGCCAGGGAGACGCTTGCCCCGCGAACAACAACGCGGGGCTTTCAAAGGCATGCAAAGGAAGCAAAGACGGCAAGTTCACGCAAACTCCTCATGTGTGACAAACGTGTTTTCCCGAATGCTAACAAGGCTTACTTTCAGCGTCGAATACATAAATGTATCGTCCCTGCTTGGTTAATAAAAACTCATGTGTGCAGGTGGTGCTTGGTGCGGGGTTGGTGGTCGTTATTTTCCATCGTCCCTGCGTGTGCGCTTAACGACGCCCCCACGTCCCCGATGTTGCAGCCCTCGCAGCATTACACCATTGGCTTGGAACATGCAAATAATAAAGTAAGGATCATGTCCACAATATCGTCGGCTTCAAGCATTGTGCCGCGCGGTTCAAAAGTGTCATTATCATTAATAAGTTCTGTTTTCCAGGCGGAAACTCCCGTAACCCGCAATGCAATGCCAATAACCGCCTGCGCCACCGCCTCTGGGCGGCGATCTAGGGTGCGGCCGACCTCGTTCACAATAAGCTCCAAAACCCGAGCGACACGCAACACAAAATCACGGTTGATTTCCCGGAACTGCAGTGCCCACTCCGGTTCCCGCGCCGCCCGCGACAGCAGCTCATTGTGCAGGATGAAAAACTCCCTGTTCAGACCTAGTTCCACCTGTGCGCTGCCCAGGAACTCGGCGACCTTCACTTCCGGCTGGCCGCCGGGCTGTGTTGAGGGCTGTGCTGCCCAGCGTTCCACGATTTCGTCGAGGCGTTCAATAATCCGGGCGTAAGCGTCCCGCGCCACGTGGGTGAAAAGTTCCTCTTTGGTGGCGTAGTTGGAATAGAAGGCACCCCTGGTCAGCCCGGCTTCTTTGCAGATGCGCTGTTGTGTACAGCCCTCAATGCCGGAGTTAATCATCACAATGCGGGCGGCCTCTACTAGGCGTTGTTGTGTTTCTGAACGCTCCCTCATTGGCCCACCGCTTCCCGTATTGTGCTGCACCCTGGATACTGTACGAGTGCCATTGTGCCAGAAAAAGGCGGCTATTCTTGAGCCTTATGGATCTGGACCGAACCACACAACCCAGCCGCGAACAACTCGCCCGCATCATGGACTACACCCTGCTCTCGCCCGAAGCCACCGCTGCCGATGTGGGGCACCTGATCGATAGCGCCATCTCTCTCGGGGTGGGTGCCGTCTGCGTGTCCCCGTCTCTGCTGCATGCCACGGAGAAAGCCGCCCAGGCTGGCCTGACGGTGGCCACTGTCTGTGGGTTCCCGTCCGGCAAGCATCATGTGCTGGTGAAGGCGGCAGAGGCCCGGCTGGCGGTGCAGTTCGGGGCGTCGGAAATTGATATGGTGGTGGATATTGCCGCAGCTCAGGCGGGGGACAGCAACGCCCTCATCTCTGAGATCGCCACCGTGCGCGAGGCTGTGCCGCACCCGGTGGTGCTGAAGGTCATCCTGGAATCGGCGGTGCTCAGTAACGACGCCCTGGCTACCGCCTGCCGCGCGGCACTCGCCGCCGGTGCTGACTACGTGAAAACCTCCACTGGGTTCCACCCTGCGGGCGGGGCTTCAGTGGAGGCAGTGCGCGTGATGAATGATGCTGTGGGTGGGCAGATGGGCATCAAGGCTTCTGGTGGAATACGTACCTGGGATGATGCGCAAGCGTTGGTAGCTGCCGGTGCGACCCGTCTTGGAGTGTCAGCAGCAGCAAAGGTTCTTGATGGCGCTCCTGATTAAACCAGTGCAGCATCAGGGATGTGCCCGAGGAATACAGCATTCCAAAGCCGCAGCCGCTTAAGAAGAAACCCGGGTGTGCGGTGATGGGTTGGGTGCTGTCGGCCATCATGACCCACTGGCTCACCACAAACAGCACCATGCCGCAATACATGAGAATCAGGTTGGCTTTCCTGCTGCGTGGCCCGAAAAACAGCGTGGATACAAGCGCGATGGGCACCACGAGCACCGTAATGCCGCTGCCCCAGGTTGACAGCAGCGGGTACAGAACATGAGACTGCCCGTCGGGTCTTGTTCCTGCGATGCCCACCCAGTACATGCCGATACCCGCAGCTAGTAATACTATTTCTGGGATCAGGTAGCGGAATGAAAAAGGTCTCACACAGCTCAGCCCCTTTGGCGCATGTAAGAAAAAGATAACGATTTATTAATGTGTATCTTATCTGCGTATTAGGGCAGGGGCAAACTGGGCAGGCTGAAGGCCGGGGCTACTTCTGCTGTGAGTTATCGCTAATCTCGCTGAAATTGACGTTCGTGCCGGTCAGGCGCAGGGCAACTGCCTTATCTTCCACCGACACGCTCTCCACGTTCAGCCCCCCGGCCATCTTGCTGGCGCTCTCCCGCAGACTATTAGTAATGGCTTCCGACATCTCCTTGGGCAGCTCCACCCCAAACAAGGCGGCCCGTTCCGCCTGGAACTGCAGCTGTCCGTCCGCAGCACTGGGGCGCAGCGTCAGCGTGGCGGCACCATCGGTGAATTCGACGCTCACAGTGCCGTCATTCGGGTGCGAGGTGATGCCGGTGACGCGTACCAGGCTTTGGATCAGCGCGCCCGCGTAGCCATTGTTGGTGTTGCCTGCTGCTTGTTCCGCTATTGCGGATTGCACCTGTGCGAGCATGAACTCGTCGGTCAGTCGGGTATCCAACAGCATGGACCCGGCGACGGGATTGTTGCGATCCTTCAGGGAAAGATTGCGGATCTTCACCGTGGATGCGGGGCTGCCCGTCACGGTGGGGGCGCTGTTGGTGCCGTCGGGGTAGTCGATCTTCAATGTGGACGGCAGGTCCATGTCCACATGCTTCACATTCCCCGTGACCAGCGTGGCCACGACCGGGTAGGCCCCAAAGCTGACGCTGGCCCCCTCACCCGAATCGGCTTTCAATTGCTGGGACACATACCACCGGGTACCGCCCTCGGCAATACCAGCGATGAGGAGGAAAGCAACAACAAGACCAACAAGTAACTTTTTCACCCAATCTAGTTTTCCTGAATCTTCAGCAACGCGCTACTCGCACTACACCTGATCGCCACTCACAAAAGACCACGGTACGGTGAGGAGGTTGTCGCGGACTCGGCGGCGAATCGGGGTGAGGGGCACCGAGGCGTCGATAAGCAGGCGGCGAGCCTCCCGCCAGCGGATGCGCGGACCGTAGGTGGCCCAGGCGGCGGCGCGGTCCCAGGCGTCGTCGGCCATGCGCAACAGGTCGTGGATGGGTTCGCCGGGGACGTTTCGGTGAATAAGGGCCTTAGGGAGTCGTTCGGCCAGTTCAGAGGGGCGGGCGGTGTGGTTCGGATCCCAAACCAGGGTGAGGGACTGCGGGCCGTCCGCGTCCAATAATACCCAGGAGCAGCGGCGGCCCAGCTCGTCGCAGGTGCCCTCCACAAACAGCCCGCCGGGGGCGAGTCGGGAACACACCAGCTGCCAGGCGTCGTGAACCTGGGAGACATCGTACTGACGCAGCACATTAAACGCCCGCACCAGATTCGGGCGGTGGCCCGCCAGCTCAAACCCGCCCACGGCAAAGTGCACGCCGTCGCGGGGTGGCAGCACACGGGCGGGATCAATCTCCAGGCCGAGCACGGAGACATCGGCACGCAGGCGGCGCAGCCAGATGGCCCACTCGCAGGTGGTGGTGTGAGAGGCACCGTACCCCACATCAATGGCCAGGGGAGCGTCGTGGATGGAGGCATGCGAAAGGCACCGCTGCACCGTGGGATGATGAACCATCCAGCGGTCGCAGCGGCGCAATCGATTCACATTCGTTGTGCCGCGTGTGATCACACCCACCGGGCGGGTGCTTTGAGTAGCCTGCCGACGAGTGCGTTGGTGATCTCCGAACGTGGCACGCAGATTATGGGCGTGATCAGCCACAAACGTGTGTTAGAGGTTTTCCGAAATCCACTTCTCGGTCAGAGCGGCCTCGTTGGCCACCAGTTCGCTGAGGGCTTCGGCAACCTTCGGCTCAATCGCGGGGCCCATGAACGGAATGGTCACGTTCACTTCGTTGGCGTAGGACAGGGTGGTGGACGCATCGTCGCCGGACAGCTCAATATCGCCCTTGAAATCCACCGGGGCACCCTTCACGTCTGCGGTGTAGGACGCCTTCGCGGCACCGTCGGCTAGCGCGCCAATGGTGTATACGCGCTTAATCTTCAACGACTGGCTGATCATCGCACGCACAGCCTCGGGAAGCAGCTCCATCGGCATGATCTCGTACAGCACAACCTCAGCGCCGCCGTCAGTGCTGGTGATCTCATGAACCTCGCCGGGTTCCGTGCTCAGATTCGCCACATTGTAGGCCCAGTAGTCAGCATTCGTCAGGGCCTCATGCACCTTTGCGGGCGGAAAATTGATAGTTACAGAAGTTTCGGTACGCGTTGCCATGTGTACAGACTACCGTTAAAGGTGTGTCCGACCTATTAGTAACCCAAAAACTATCCAGCATCCCCGGTGCCACCATCGACACCACTACCCAGTTCGCCGACCTCACCACCCTGCACCTTGGGGGGCAGCCACGCGCCGTCGTGCGGTGTGCATCCACGCAGGCAGTCATAGACGTCGTATCGCTTCTCGACGCCCACCAGGTGCCGCTGCTCATTATCGGCGGCGGGTCCAACCTCGTTATTGCTGATGGTCCCGTTGACGTGGTTGCCGTCGTCCTAGAATGCGACAACATTCACATCGACCCCGACAGCGGGATTTTGCGCACAGAAGCCGGTGCCGTCTGGGATTCCGTGGTCGCTGCTGCTGTGGATGCTGGGCTCGGCGGCATCGAATGCCTCTCCGGCATTCCCGGCTCCGCGGGTGCCACACCCGTGCAAAACGTTGGTGCCTACGGGGCGGAAATCTCCGACGTGCTCACTCGTGTTCGGCTGTGGGATCGTTCGGCAGGGGAAGATGTGTGGGTACCCGCGTCTGAACTGGATTTGAGTTACCGACACTCCAACCTCAAACACACCTCCAGGGCGGTTGTGTTGGAGATCGAACTCGCTTTAAGTGTGGACGGGCTATCTGCGCCTCTGCGATTCGGGGAGCTTGCGCGGACATTAGGGGTTTCGGGTTCTGAGGGTTCTGGGGCTTCTGGGGCGCGGCGACCGGTGGGGGAGGTGCGCGAGGCGGTACTAGAACTACGCCGAGGAAAAGGCATGGTCTACGACCCGTCCGACCACGACACCTGGTCAGCTGGGTCCTTCTTTACCAACCCGATTGTTTCTGCGGCGTTGGCTGAAAAAGTCCGCGCCGTGGCCGCCGAGCTGTGTGGGGCCGATGATGCCGAACGCATGCCATGCTTCGACGTAGGTGACGACCAGCGCAAACTCTCCGCAGCCTGGCTCATTGACCGCGCCGGGTTCACCAAAGGGCATCCTGGTGAGGGTGCCACTGCTCGGCTGTCCACCAAACATACTTTGGCGTTAACGAACCGCGGCAACGCCACCACCGCCGACCTTGTAGCGTTGGCGCGCGAAGTCCGCGATGGGGTCCTTGATGTTTTTGGGGTCGAGCTCGTGCCGGAACCCGTGTGGGTGGGGGTGGAGCTGTAGGTTTTGGGTTGGTGTGTCAGGTAGGTCCATCGCTGGGCTCGGAAAAGGGGTGTTTTCGGACCTGGCTGTAGACCTATCTTTATGCACATGTTTGCACTAACGTTGTTCAGGGGTTTGGGAGTTGTGGCGCTCTACCAAACTGCCGTTTTTGCAGGGATTTTTGGCGGTTTGGTAGATCATGAGTAGCTATCTGGTTGTGGCGCTCTATCAAATGTTCACGTCCCGGTGCTTTTTGCGGGCTGTGACCGGTCAAAAATGATTGAACAGCGCTAATGGAAAAGTATGTATATC
>ERZ772962.820-NODE-820-length-17147-cov-26.077873_pt1 | contig 17147 bp, 17 predicted proteins | sample MGYA00580676_ERZ772962 | MGnify/ENA primary metagenome ERZ772962 (study PRJEB29015, sample SAMEA2738049) | human oral metagenome | biome: human oral; feature: human-associated habitat; material: saliva | place: China | collected 2230 ...
CGTTTTTCTTGGCGGCGGCGATTTCGAGGGCTTCGGCGGTGAACTTCGGCGCCATGAGGACTTCCATAAATTGGTTGTTGGTAATTTGTTTGACGGTTTCGCCGTCCACTTCGCGGTTGAAGGCGATGATGCCGCCGAATGCGCTGGTGGTGTCGGTAGCGTAGGCGAGTTTGTAGGCATCCAAGGTATTGGAGGCGATGGCGACGCCGCACGGATTGGCGTGTTTCACAATCACGCAGGCCGGCGCGTCAAAGGATTTGACGGCTTCCCATGCGGCATCGGCATCGGCGATGTTGTTGTACGACAATTCTTTGCCTTGCAGCTGTTTGTAGGCGGAAAGGCTGCCTGCGGCGGGGTAAATATCGCGGTAGAACGCGGCGCGTTGGTGCGGGTTTTCGCCGTAGCGCATGTCTTGCACTTTAATCCAGCTTTGGTTGAACTGGCTTGGGAATTCGCCGATTTGGGGCTGGCCGCTCAAGACGTCGTCTGAAAGCGAGGTCAGGTAGTTGGAAATCATGCCGTCGTATTGGGCGGTATGGCTGAATGCTTTGCGTGAGAGGTTGAAACGGGTTTTGTCGCTCAATGCGCCGTTGTTGGCTTCGAGTTCGGCGGCGATGGCCGGGAAATCGGCGGTATCGGTAACGATGGCGACGTGTTTCCAGTTTTTCGCGGCAGAGCGCACCATGGTCGGGCCGCCGATGTCGATGTTTTCAATCGCGTCTTCCAGTGTGCAGTTTGGTTTGGCGATGGTGGCGGCGAAGGGGTAAAGGTTGACGCACACGAGGTCGATGTTGCCGATGCCGTGTTCTTCCATCTTGGCGACGTGTTCGCCCAAATCGCGACGGCCGAGGATGCCGCCGTGGATTTTCGGATGCAGGGTTTTCACGCGGCCGTCGAGCATTTCGGGGAAGCCGGTATAGTCGGCAACTTCGATAACGGGAACGCCTGCATCAGCCAAGAGTTTTGCTGTACCGCCGGTAGAGAGGATTTCAACACCGAGCTTGGTCAGGGTTTGGGCAAATTCGACTGCGCCTGTCTTGTCGGATAGGCTGATCAGGGCGCGTTTGATGGAAGACATTTGGATTTCCTTTGTTGAAGGTTTAATCGATACACGCTGCTAGCGCAACAATGAAACAAAATTTGATGAGATGTTTAGCTCCGATAGCATTCTCTTGGGCAATTCAATAAATTTATACCTTACGGCAAGCCATATCTTGTTTATCGCCCTGCATACGGACGCTTAGGCTGTCATCCCCGATTTTTTTAATCTGCATTTGCAATTTATCTGATTTACCAATGTTGTTTCTCATCTGGGCAAACATTTCCTTATCCACTTCACGCCACGGGATGGTGCGAATTTTAGCTATGCTATGTTGTCTTTGAACATCGGTGGTTTTAATGTTCAAACCAATTTTTCCTCCATTCACCGTCCAAGTACCGTCTGCAAACACCCGATAAACTAAGGTTTCATCATCAGGTGAAGGAAAATTCGCATCCACAATCGCGCTTACTTTTTGCTCACTGCCAAAAGTAAACGTCCTCAGGGTTCCATTATCATCAGCGCACTGCCATTTACCGAGTAGTTGCGCTTCCTTAACAACAGGTTTTGCTAACACAGGCGCAGCAGCAAAGGCAGCAAGAAGAAAAATCAGGTGTTTTTTTTGCATAACAGTTTCTTTCTATAAAATCGGGAGTGAATAAGCTACTTTCTTAGTTTTCCAACTGCCTTATACAAGTTTGAAGACACTGGCGGTCAGTTTGACAGAATACGTCTTCAATCTTGGCAAAACATTATGGGATGAATTTTCAGGGCGGTATTATCCTCTAGTTTCAGCTTTTTGGCTGCAGTTTTCAGACGGCCTTTACTGCTTGAAAGCCTATTTCCTTGCCGTTTTCAATCAGTCTTTCACAAGGATTCCGTTTTCAATACGGAATGCGCGGTTTTAAGCGTTTTTCGACAGAAATCAACCTGCCTCAATGTTGAACATTGAGCGGATAGCTTTTTGGCGCAACGTGCGTCTTGCCGTTGAAAGGAATCACATACTTCTGATTTTTATAACGCTTTCTACCATCCACCCCCTTCACCGTTACGCTTAATACCCATACACCTGAGGCTGAAGGACGGTTTTTGTCCAAAGCAATTTTGCATCGATGCTGGTATAGCAATCTTCACAATCACGTTTCTCCGCCCTTTGTATTCATCACAATTGCCATAATAGCGGAAGATGTTTCGGCGCATATTATCGGCCTTTTTCGGCGTTTATGCAGCATGATAGAACAGGAAATGTTTACAATTTTGCAAAAAGCCGTCTGAAAAACATATAAACCGAGAAACGGTTTTTCAGACGGCCTCTTGCGCCCATGCGGCCAGCACGGCCATATCGGGTGCGGCGCAATCGACGAAGGGCAAAGGATGGCTGCCGCTGCCGAACCAAACGGTTTTCATGCCCAGCTTTTTTGCGGCGGCGAGATTGTCGGCTGAATCGTCCACCATCACGCAGTCGGCCGGGTCGGCCTTCATGGCGGCGCATACGGTGAGGTAGGCTGCTTCGGCGGGTTTGTAGAGTAGGCCGAAATCGTCCGTGCCGAACAATGCGTCGAAGCAGTCGGACAAACCCAGCTCGGCCGCCAGGCCGCGCACATAAAACGACGGTGCGTTGGAAAATACGGCCTTGCGCCCTTTCAGACGGCCTAAAACGTCTGCCGTGCCTTGCACGGGGCGGACTTTCGGCAGGATTTCGTCCATCGGGTGGCTGTGGCGCAGGAAGTCGGCGATGTCGGTTTCGGGATGGTGCAGGCGCAGCCCGGCCAGCGTCGCGCCGTAGCGGTGCCAATAGTCGCGGCGCAGGTGGTCGGCTTCCGATTCGGACAGCTTCAAATGCCGCATCAGGTAGGCGGTCATGCGGCGGTTGATCAGATAAAAAATGCCTTCGTCGGCATGATGCAGCGTGTTATCCAGGTCAAACAGCCAGACAGTTGTTTTCGGCTCTTTATTCATATCGTTTTAGGCGGTATCATTACCGCGATTATAGCCAAAGGGAGATTATGGTATGAAACGGATTTTACTTGCGGCGGCAACAGCCGCCCTTTTGATGCCTGCCGTACAGGCGCAGACGGAAGTGCGGCTGGCTGTGCACAAATCGTTCAGCCTGCCGAAAGACGCGTTTGCCGCCTTCGAGCGCGCCAACGATGCCAAAGTATCGGTGATTAAGGCGGGCAGCGGTAACGAATTGGTGAACAAGCTGGTATTGAGCCGCGCACAGCCGATTGCCGACGCGGTGTACGGCCTGGACAACACCACCGTGCTGAAAGCGAAAGAAAGCGGCATCCTCGCCGCCGCCCAACCGCCCTCGGCAGCCGTAACCGCAGCCCTGCCCCATGCGGCGGCGGTGGACACGGGCTACATCGCCGTCAACTACGACAAAGCCTGGTTTGCCAAAAACAAACTACCCCTGCCGCAAAGCCTCGAAGATTTGGCCAAGCCGCAATATAAAGACCTGCTGGCCATGCCCAATCCCGGACTGTCCAGCACCGGCTTAGGCTTCCTGTTGGCCAACATCCAAGGCATGGGCGAGAAGCAGGCTTTCGACTGGTGGGCGAAAATGCGCGCCAACGGCGTGAAGGTAACAAAAGACTGGAGTGAAGCCTACTACACCGAATTCAGCCGCAACGGCGGCTCGCGCCCGCTGGTGGTGGGTTATGCTTCCAGCCCGGCGGCCGAAGTGCATTACGGCAAGGGCAAATTCGACACCCCGCCCACCGGCGTATTGTTCCTGAAAGGCGGCGTGTTCCGCCAAGTGGAAGGCGCGGCGGTACTCAACGGTGCGAAACAGCCCGCCTTGGCGGCCAAACTGGTGCAATACCTGCAAAGTGCGCCGGTGCAGAAAGCGGTACCGACCGAAATGTGGGTTTACCCCGCCGTGAAAAACACGCCGCTGCCCGACGTATTCAAACACGCCCGCGCGCCGCAGCACAGCGACAACCCGTCTGAAGCGGCCATCGCGAAAAACCAACGCCGCTGGGTCAGCCAATGGATACGGGTAGTATTGAAATAACCGCCGCAGCGAACAGGCCGTCTGAAAATCCGAAAACGGGTTTTCAGACGGCCTCAACCCATCAAGGAACCATCATGCCCCTTCCCGTTATCGCCGTCACCGGCGGCGAACCTGCCGGCATCGGTGCCGACATCTGCCTCGATTTGGCCGCTGCCAAACTGCCCTGCCGCCCCGTCGTCCTCGCCGACATCGGCCTGCTCCGCCAACGTGCGGCGCAGTTGGGCAAAACCGTTGCCCTGCGCGACTTTTCCCCCAACCTCCCGCCGCAGCCCGGCACGCTCGACGTTTGGCACATCCCGCTGGCCGCCCCGTGCGAGGCAGGCCGTCTGAACGCCGCCAACTCGCCCTATGTGCTGCAACTGCTCGACACCGCCTATCAAGGCATTCAAAACGGTACGTTTGCCGCCATGACCACCGCCCCGCTGCACAAGGGCATCATCAACGACGCGGGCGCGGGCGGCGGATTTTTCAGTGGCCACACCGAATATCTGGCCGAAAAAAGCGGCACGCCCCGCGTCGTCATGATGCTGGCAGGCGGCGGCCTGCGCGTGGCGTTGGCCACCACCCACCTGCCGCTGAAAGACGTGGCCGCCACGATTACCCGAGAAAGCCTGCTGGAAACCACCCGCATCCTGCACCGCGATTTACGGCACAAATTCGGCCTTGCGCAGCCGCGCATCCTGGTTGCCGGCCTCAACCCGCACGCGGGCGAAGGCGGCCATTTGGGGCATGAGGAAAACGACGTCATCATCCCCGCGCTGGAAGAGCTGCGTGCCGCCGGACTGGACATCCGCGGGCCGTATCCGGCCGATACGCTGTTTCAGCCGTTTATGCTGAAAGACGCCGATGCCGTGCTGGCGATGTATCACGACCAAGGCCTGCCGGTATTGAAATACGCTTCCTTCGGCCAAGGGGTGAACATCACGCTCGGCCTGCCCTTCATCCGCACTTCCGTAGACCACGGCACGGCCCTTGATTTGGCCGGTACGGGCCGCGCCGACAGCGGCAGCCTGATGGCGGCCGTTCGGACGGCCTGCGAAATGGCGGCTGCCGGCTTGGCAGGGGATTAAGCTGCCCCGATACCGCCTTATAGTGGATTAAATTTAAACCAGTACGGCGTTGCCTTGCCTTGCCGTACTATCTGTACTGTCTGCGGCTTCGTCGCCTTGTCCTGATTTAAATTTACTCCACTATATGGGTCGTCTGAAAGGGTTGTGGTGTGGTTATTGGATGGGTTTGTTTTGTTTTTTGGCTGCTTTACCGTCTTTGGGGTCGGGTGGCGGCGGCTCGGCGAAGATGCTTTCGGGGTTGGGGTGTGCGGCAAATTCGTGCAGCAGTTTTTGGTAGTCTTGGGACTGTTTCATCAGCTCGGCTGCAGCGGTCCGCAGGTTGTCCACGTCTTCGGGCGGGAGGTAGAAGCTGGTGGGGATGTTCAACACTTTGTCGCGCAACGCGGAGGGCGGCAGGTCTTTGAGGTTGAGGCTGACGAAGGAAAAGCTGATTCCGTCGCCGTTTTGTCGGCTGGCTTCGTTGCGCTTGTCGACGAAGGCGCGGAAGCGGCGTTGGGATTCTTGGGTGTATTGGTCGATGGGAATGTTGACGATGGCGGTAACGACGTCGCGGAATCCGGGCACGGCGGCGGTTTTGTCCATATTGCTGCTGATTTGGTTTTGGGCGTTGACGCTGATGACGACGATGTGTCGCAGGTTGCGGCTGCGGATTTGTTGTTCCAACACTTTGTCGGGATACATTTCGGTCATGTCCAAGAGGCTGCGCATGCCGAGGTTGTCGGTCAGGCCGCCGTCTATCAGGTGGATGTAGGGACGGGTTTTGCTGTCGCTGTATTTGTTGAACCTGTTTTTAAACTCTTGATAGGTGGCGTTTTGCTGCTTTTGGGACTCGAGGCCGGTCATTTGTAGCTGCGGCGGCAGGGTGTAGCCGCAGTTGCCGCCGTTGTTGTTGAGGGTAATCGGGGCGAACACCATGGGCACTGCGCTGGAGGCGGCAACGGCGCGGGCCAGGCGCAATCTGCCCAAGTCGATACACATGGGGTCGAAGTATTCTTGCGTGAAGTTCAGGCGTTCGCCCGCGCCCATGTCGGTGGCGGAAATGATGGCGAACGGGCCTTTGCCGTGCATTTCCAAATCGCGGAAGGTGGCTTTGCCGAAAAGGTGGTTTTCAAACTGCTCCTGCAAGAGGTCGCCGCGTCCGTATTCGGGTGAGGCGAGGCGGGGCAGGTTGGACATGGAAAAGGCTTGCTTGACGACTTGGCGTTGGAAGTTTTGGTGAAGGAAACGCTTGTAAAACATGGGGATGGTTTCTTCGCCTTTGAGCGCGAAGTAGGCAGCGAGGACGGAGCCGCCGGATACGCCGACCACCAAATCGACATTGGACATCAGCGACTTGCTTTTGCCGCCGATGGTAACTTTTTGCTGCTGAAGCTGTTCCAACACGCCGTAGCCCAGCGCCGCCGCGCGCGTGCCGCCGCCGGAGAGCATCAGGATGATGAAGGTGTCGTCTTCTTCGCGCCGAAACTGGCTGGTTTCAAAACGATAGCCTTGGTTCATATCAATTTTATTGATGGTGGCGACAGGCTGATACTTGACCAGCGAGCAGGCAGACAGCGCGGCCAAGGTAAAGGCGGTCAGGACGGTTTTGAACGGGCGTTTCGGCATGGAAGTTTGGTTGTGAAACAAAAGAGCTTGATTATAATGGATTAAATCGGTTTTCGATACCTGCCGGCAGGTTAAGGCAATGCCGCAGCGTAGATTGAAAGGTTTTCAGACGACCTTGGTTCATTCCGCAATCGCACAGGTCGTTTGAAAAATAAAATCAGGTTTAAGGCTTGTCTGCCTTGTCTCCGATTTTGCCTTCTTTGCCTTGAAGCAGGTTTTGGATATTGCTTTTATGGCGGTACAACACCAGCACGGCGATGACAACGGTTGCCCAAGCCCAAGAAGGGTAGGGCATCAGCCAGAAGGCAACGAGCGGCGCGGCTACGGTGGCGGCGAGCGCGGCAAGCGAGGACACTTTAAAGCCGAACGCCATCACCAGCCAAATTGCCGCGCAAACCAAAGCCGTTGCAGGCGAAAGCGCCAGCAATACGCCCAACGCAGTCGCCACGCCCTTGCCGCCTTTGAAGCCGAAAAACAGCGGCCACATATGTCCAACCAACGCGGCGACGGCAACCACCGCTATGGTGATGTCCGACAGATTCAAAGCATCTTGCAGGCAGCGTGCCAAAACCACCGCCACCAAACCTTTGAGCGCGTCGCCCAGCAAAGTCAGCGCCGCCGCCTTTTTCTTGCCGCTGCGTAAAACATTGGTCGCGCCGGGGTTGCCCGATCCGTAAGTGCGCGGATCGTCCATGCCGTAATATTTGGAAACAATGACGGCAAACGACAGCGAACCGATTAAATAAGCCGCGATAACGGCGGATACATTGAACATTTCAGATGCTTTACTTAAAATGGGACGCTCATTTTATCAAAAAAACAGGCAGGCAAATGGACAAAATCTTTTTACGCGGCATGAAGGCGGACACCTTAATCGGCGTGTACGACTGGGAACGAGAACGCCCCCAAACCCTGATTTTGGACTTGGACATCGGCATCCCCGAACAAAGCGGTCAAGACGACCACATCGGCAATACCGTCCACTACGGCGAAGTCTGCGAAGCCGTCAGGGCAAGCCTTGCCGAACAAAGCTTCCTCTTGCTCGAATCATTGGCGGAACACATCGCCAAACTCATCCTCGACAACTTCGGCGCGTTGAGTGTGCGCGTCAAAATCATCAAGCCCGGCATCCTGCCCGATGTCAAAGAAGTCGGCATTGAAATCGAACGCAGCAGGGTTTAAAACAGCACAAACGTTTTAGCGAAACCCGCTTCGCTCCCTTTCAGACGAGCCTTTTCATGACTCAAGAGGTCGTCTGAAAGCTCGGCTTCAACGAAGTTAAAACCCATTCCCGATTTTCAGACGACCCCGTATCAAACTTTACAAAGAGAACACGCAAATGGATTTGAAAGAAACCAAACTCAGCAGCGAGCCGATTTATCAAGGCTCATTTGTTACCATCAACCGCGACAAAGTCCGCCTGCCCAACGGCAACGAAAGCCAGCGCATCGTCATCCGCCATCCTGGCGCGGCCTGTGTTTTGGCGGTTACCGCAGAGGGCAAAGCCGTACTCGTGCGCCAATGGCGTTACGCCGCAGACGCTGCCACGCTCGAGCTTCCCGCCGGCAAACTCGATGCAGGCGAAGACCCCGCCGAATGCGCCCTGCGCGAGCTGGCGGAAGAAACTCCGTACACTGCCGACCGCGTCAAACTCATCAGCAGCTTCTACACCGCCATCGGCTTCTGCGACGAAAAAATGTACTTCTACCAAGCAGAAGGCGTGCGCCTCGGCAGCACCTTGAGCAACGACGAAGACGAAATCACCGAAACCGTCCTGATGAGCAAGGAAGAAGCCCGCACCGCTTTGGCACACAACGAAATCAAAGACGGCAAAACCCTAATCGGCCTGCAATATTGGCTGATGCAGGATTGATGTGAAAAGAAGGTATAGTGGATTAACTTTAAACCAGTACGGCGTTGCCTCGCCTTGCCGTACTATCTGTACTGTCTGCGGCTTCGTCGCCTTGTCCTGATTTAAATTTAATCCACTATAAAAAGGTCGTCTGAAAGAATATTTTCAGACGACCTTTTTGTTTAAAGTGCCGCTTATTTGGTGAAGTTTTTCAGTATGGCGGAGGCAATGTCGTCCAAGCCGAAACCGTCGGCTTCCTGCGCCGAGCCGTTGGGGGTGGCTTTATCAACGAGGTTGGGCAGGACTTGAGCCAGCAGGTCGCCCGCCTGGTTGGCATCAATGCCGAACTTTTTCGCCACTTGGCTGATGGTGTCGCTGCCCAGCGCGTTTTGCAAATCGCTGCCGGATATGGGCGCGTTGTCTTGTTGGTTGGAAACCCAGCTGTTCAATACGTCGCCCAATCCGCCTTGTTGCAACTGGTTGATCAGACTGCCCACTCCGCCTTGCTGACGTACCAAATCCATCGCCATATCGGTCAGAGAGTTTTGTGCGCCGCTACCGTCTTTACCGCCCAGTGCTTGTGCTGCCGCGTTCAGCAGACTGTCCATTAATGCCATGATGTTTCCTTTGTGTGAAGTGTAAAATGCCGAGTGTAACAAAATTCCGTCATTTAATTCGCGGTTTAACTCAATTAAACCCGGCTTAGGGAGAATTGACGCGAAAACAAAAAAGGTCGTCTGAAAGCCTGTGTTGCACTTGAAATCCGAATCCAAGGCCCCTTTATTTCAAGCCGAGGCAGGGAGGTTTCCGCTATTCCCCGTCTTGGAAAATCACGTCGTTTTCAAACCGCGCCATATTGTGCAGTCCGTCGGTCAGGGCGATGCCTTTCAGTTCGTGGCGACGAACCAAGTCCAACACGGCTTCCTTGCCGGAAACGGGATGGCAGCGGGCAGGACCCATGTGTTGGAAACGGTCGGTGTAAAAGAGGTATAAATAACCGTCCCGCGCGTAAAGCCCGCCGTCTTTGTGGTTTATCCCGACAAAAAGCGGCTGCTCCGCCAATTGGTTCCAAACAATATATTTCACGGATTTCGCCAAATCCGCCGAATATTTTTCCACCAACCCGATTAGCAACACATTCTCCTGCGGCGTGTTGCCGGCAAAAAAATTCAGCAATTCCTCATCTTCGACATTCGTAAACTGCTTGAACAATTCCTCCGCCCGCGCAGGTGTAACCTTATAGGGATTGGAAAAACCGACAATGGCTATCGGGTGAAATTGCAGCGGCAGCTTGGCATCGGTGCCGATGGACAACGCCTCCATTTTTTCTCGGGAAGCCGCCATGCCGTCCGCGCCGTTCACACGCATCAACCAAGAAAGTGCGCATTCGAAATGCTCGCCGTCCTGTCCTCGGTATTCCATCAGTTGAATGCCCAACGAGTGCGCGACACGCAGGACATTACTCAAATTATTGAACTGGTCCGCCTTATCCAGCGCGCCGACCAAAGCGATGCCATTTAAAGCGCCGTCCTGCCCGTCTGAAAAAGCCCGCGCCGCCTCATAGTTTTCAAACACATATAAAACCGTCCGCCCGTCTTTCAGACGACCTATATAAGGGATGCCCGTTCCTTCCGATACATCCGCCTGCATGGCAGACAGCGGCACATACACTTTATCTTTCGCATAAATCGCCCGCGCCGCGCCCTCGCTTTTTTCCTGCGCGGAAAGTTTGCGCGGCTCTTGTGCCGTTTCGTCGGACGGCTTATTCCCAAAAATTTTCGACAAAATACTCATTCGGTTTTCCTTATGTATTGGTATGCGCCCGCCTGACTGCTTTTCTGCACAACAGAACGGCGGCAAACCGGGCGCGCAAGATTTTATCACAGCCTTTTTCAGACGACTTGCATTACCCCTAAGATACCGTCCATAATAGCTTTATGCTTTAAGCTAGGAAAAACAATGACTCTCCGAACTTCTACGTTATCCCTACTCACCCTGCTTATCCTCTTCCCGACGATGGCGGCAGCGAACGACGAACCGCCCGCCGACGGCGACACTTGGTTGGACCACCGCCACAAAGGAGTTTCCAAACGCTTGGACAAATGGTCCAACCGCATCGACGATTGGTTTGGCGAACCAAATCCCGACCATCCTGCCGATGCTAACCTGCGCCTTATGCTTGATACCGAATGGAACCCTGACGACAAGTTTACCGTGACGCCCCGCGTACGGGGTCGTCTGAAACTGCCGACCTTAGAGAAAAAAGTCCATGTGGTTTTCGGTGACGACTCTTTGGACGACGAGTTGAAACACGAAGCCAACGCCTACCGCAACCGTACTAATACCAACGGCAGGATATTCGACGCATCCCAAAGCCGCGACAAAAATGCCTCCATTGCCGTACGCTGGTCTGAAGCATTCGCAAAACAGCGCACCGATACCGACTTCGATATCGGTATCCGCTCCGGCAGCGACCTGTTCGCCCGCGCCAAAAGTTCGAGCAATTGGCAACTGACCGACAACATCGACACCCGCTTGGAACAAATCTACCGTTACGGCATCAAGAGCAAACACCATGTCCGTACCAACTGGGAAACACGCTACATCCCCAGCGAAAAAAGCTTTATCGCCAATCAGGCACACCTGCAATACGAACACGATAAAACCGAAGACTGGACATGGGGCAACAGCCTCTTCCGCCAACACAACCTCGGTAAACACCGCCACGTCAACTACGGCGTATATACCGGCGGCAATATTGAAAAACGCAAAGCCGCCCTCAATACCTACGGCCCGTTTACCACCTACCGCCAGCCGATTTGGCGTAACTGGCTGTTTACCCAAACCGAAGTCAACTACTACAACAACCGCAAGGAAAACCAAAAACACCGCGTCGGCGCGCTGTTAAGGATTGAAGCCTTGTTCTGATGCAAAAAGGTCGTCTGAAAGCCTGTTAACGGATTCAATCCCGTCAATACAGCTTTCAGGCGACCTTTTTTCAAACTTTCCCAAACGGATTATTCTTCCGAACCTTCTTCCCTGCCGTTGAAATACTCCGCCGCGCCGCCGTCGAAAAAGCCCTGCAAAATCGCTTGCGCCGCCACTTGGTCGAGTACCGCCTTCTGTTTGCGCCCGAATACCTGCGCTTCGGCAAGCAGGCTTTCCGCATATAGCGAGGACATCCGCTCATCCACCCAATATATGGGCAGGTTGAAACGCCCGTGCAGGCGGCGGCCGAATTTGCGGCTAAGGCGGGTCAACTCGTGTTCCGTACCGTCGGCGTGGGTCGGCAATCCGACGACCAGATGCTTGGGCTGCCATTCCCGTATCAGCTTGGCGATGGCGTTGAATTTCTCGTCGTTGCTGTTGCCGGTCACGGTCGCCAAAGGATGCGACAAGCCAAGTTCCGTATCGCCCTGAGCCACGCCGATACGCACCTCGCCGAAATCAAACGCCAAAACCGTCCCTGCCGGTGCTTTATGCATGACCGGCTCCACAGACAAGCGCATCGGGCTGGATGCCCAGCTTGGCAAACGCGGCGGCGTAGCGGTGTTCGTAAGGCATATCGAACAAAATATGCTCGTCCGCCTTCACCGTCAGCCAGACATTGTCCGCCAGCTCGCGTTCAAGCTGCCCTTTGCTCCAGCTCGAATAGCCTATGCTGATCAAAATCTTGTCCACCGCGCCCTGACGGGATAAGTTTTCAATCACATCGCGCGAAGACGTCAGCGCAATGTCGTCTGAAACAATCATACTGTTTTGCCAGTTGCCCACGGGCGTATGCACGACATAGCCGCGGTCAATCTGTACCGGCCCGCCCATCATGACGTGTTCGTGCTGCATCCGCAAAGGGATATTGCGGTCGGTTGCCGCAAAAATCATGTCCATCGTAATCGGCGACGGTTTGTTGATGATGATGCCCAACGCGCCCTCTTCGTTGTGTTCGCACACATAAATCACCGAATTTTCGAAAAACGGGTCGTCCATATCGGGCATGGCAATCAGGAAATGGTCGGTTAGGTTCATATCGCTTATCTTTTACTTGTTCGGCACAGGCGCATCCACGACGCACGCACCGTAAATCTGTTTGCCTTCCATACCGCCGGCAACTTGCTGCGCATCCGCTTTAGCACCGCCAAAGCACGACACCGCGCTCAAAGAGTTCTTCGGCGAACCCTGAACGATTTTGTCGCTGTAAACCAAATACGCAAACGCCTTACGTTTAGGATCGTAATAACGGATAATCTGCTGGCTCTTGAACGCCAAGCTCGCGCTGCGCTTAAACACCTCCCGCGGCTTGACGACGGCTTGCTCGTTGTAACGGATGACCTCCGCCGTCTGCACGCACGACACGGAAGCATCGCTCGCATCTTCCTCCAAATTCACCGTCTCTTTCAAACCGCCTTTTTTCGCATAAGAAATATAACAGGCAACCCCTTGCACATCAGGATCGTCAAAACCCTCGACTTCAATACGGTCATTTTTCCCCAGCATATGAAAAACCGTGCTGGCACGTCCGATTTTGTCGGTATCGTTACCGCAGGAAGCAAGAAGCAGGGCGCAAAGCGCAGGCAGAATGATTTTGTTCATGTAAATAAGAAACCTTTGAGGGTTGAAAATAAAGAAGCTAACACCGTAGCTCCTACTATATAAGACCGCTTGTTCAGATTGCAAGCGCAGAGAAAAGTATTGTCTGAACAAATATGGGCAGATGTTATTTTCAGACGACCCCGCTGACTATATAATTCCGCCTATTGCCTTTATTTTAACGATCCAGAATCCAATCATGCGTTACAAACCTCTTTTACTCGCCCTGCTCATCGGTTTCGCCTCGCCTTCTTTTGCCGCCAAAGACGCGCCCAAAGAGAAGGCTGCGCCCGTCAAAAAAAGCGTCAAAGACAAAAAAGACGCCGAACCTGCTAAAAAAGAAGCTGCCAAAGACAAAGCGAAACCTACCGCGAAAAAGGAAACTGCCGAAGCGGCGAAAAACGAGCGTGCCAAAGAACGCAAAAACGACAAAGAAGTTAAAAAACAAGATAAAGGCGACAAAACCAAAAAAGGCGAAGCCAAAGCAGAAGAGAAGGCAGGCAAAGCCGTTCCCGCAAAAACCGAGCCTGTAAAAGGCAAAGACAAAGCGGCAGACAAACCCGCAGCCAAAAATAATGTAAAGGCAAAAAAAGAAGCCGCCGAGTTGCCTAAAAAAGACGAAGCAGCGGCAAAACAAGACAGAAAAGCCGTCGAGAAAAAAGCGGACAAAGCCGATAAGAAAACCGCTGCCGCCGATTCAGACGACTTCAAAGCCGCAGTAACTGCCGCCGCCAATGATTTGGAAAGCAAAAAATCGCTGCGCAGCCGCAACGAAGGTTTCATCATTCACGTCAATACCACGTTGAAACAGTTGCAGCAAAGCCGTATCAACTTATCCGCCATCAACCGCCAACAGCGCGACGCATGGGACAAGTTTCAAAAGCTCAATGCTGATTTGAACTACCTGAAAACTCAGGTTTCCAATACGCGCGCGCAAATTTCCCGTTTCGTTTCAGGCAACTATAAAAACAGCCAACCCAACGCCGTCGCCCTGTTCCTGAAAAATGCCGAGCCGGGTCAGAAAACCCGCTTCCTGCGTTACACCCGCTATATCAACACCGCCAACGATCAAGTCATCAAAGACCTTGAGAAGCAGCAAAAAGAGCTGGCAGCACAAGAGCAGAAAATCAACAACGAACTGGCATACCTGAAAAAACTTCAGGTCAACGTCCAGTCCTCGCTGCGCCGCCAAGGTGTAACCAACACCGCCGAACAGGCGGAAAGCCGCCGCCAAAATGCGCAAATGGCAAAAGATGCGCAGAAAAAAATCAACCACAAAGAAAACGAACAACGCCTGAACAACTTGTTGAAAGACTTGGACAAACACAAAGCCGAGCAACGCCGCCAGGAAGCCGAAGCGCGTAAAAAAGCCGCCGAAGCCCGTCTTGCCGCCGCTGAAAAAGCGCGCAAAGACCGCGCTGCCGCCGCGCAAAAAGCCGCCGACGAACGCGCCGCCATGTCCAACCTGACCGCCGAAGACATGAACATCCGCGCGCCTTCCTACGTCAGAATCAGCAATGCCAACAGCTTCAGCCGTATGCAGGGTCGTCTGAAAAAACCGGTCAGCGGCACGCTTGCCGGACTCTTCGGACAAGACCGCGGCGACGGTGAAGTTTGGAAAGGCGTGTTCTACCAAACGACTCCGACAATCGTCAGCAGCATCGCCGGCGGTACGGTTACCTACGCCGATGAATTGGAAGGTTTCGGCAAAGTCATCGTCATCGATCACGGCGACGGCTATATCAGCATCTATTCAGGCTTGAGCGAAATCGAAGTCGCCAAAGGCTACGCCGTAGCCGCAGGCAACCGCCTGGGCATCAGCGGAACCCTGCCTTCGGGCATGGAAGGCCTGTATTTGGAAGTCCGCTACAACGGGCAGGCAATGAACCCGCTCTCCTGGATAAGCTGACCTGCAAACCGGTTTGATGTTTTCAGACGACCTTTTGCCGTATCACGGGGTCGTCTGAAATTTAACAACCCGACCCGACGGCCCTATATTCAAAAGCTTTTACACCCGCGCAGATATTTTTTACGCTAACCCTGTTGTTTGCCAAGCGTAAATCGCATACAGTCTTGCGGACGTATATTCAGGTCGTCTGAAGCAATATTTCCCACCCCGTTTCACAGTCATTACGGTCTGAAATGAAATAATATAGTGGATTAAATTTAAATCAGGACAAGGCGACGAAGCCGCAGACAGTACAGATAGTACGGAACCGATTCACTTGGTGCTTCAGCACCTTAGAGAATCGTTCTCTTTGAGCTAAGGCGAGGCAACGCCGCACTGGTTTAAAGTTAATCCACTATACAAAAAGAAAGCCATTCATAATGTCAACATCCACTTTGAAAAAAGTCGCACTCTACACACTCGGCGCATTCAGCGGTGTCGCCCTCAGCTTGAGCGTTCAAAGCTTTGCCGCCGAAAAAGACAAAAAAGACAACGAAACCCTGCCCGTACAATCCATCCGCAACATGGCGGAAGTTTACGGGCAAATCAAAGCCAATTATTACCAAGACAAATCTGATGCCGACCTCTTTGAAGGCGCGATGAAAGGCATGGTATCCGACCTTGACCCGCATTCCGAGTATTTGGATAAAAAAGGCTTTGCCGATATGAAAGAATCTACCAGCGGCGAATTCGGCGGCTTGGGTATGGAAATCGGGCAGGAAGACGGATTTATCAAAGTCGTTGCCCCGATTGAGGATACGCCCGCCGAGCGCGCAGGCGTGAAAAGCGGCGACTTCATCGTCAAAATCGACAACGTTTCCACACGCGGTCTGACCACCAGTGAAGCCGTGAAAAAAATGCGCGGCAAACCGGGTACCAAAATCACCCTGACCCTTTCGCGCAAAAATGCGGACAAACCCATCGTCGTCAACCTGACCCGCGCCATCATTAAAGTCAAAAGCGTCCGCCATCACCTGCTCGAACCGGGCTATGGCTACATCCGCGTGTCCCAATTCCAAGAGCGCACCGTGGCAGCCATCAATGAATCCGCCAAGGCATTGATTAAAGAAAATAAAGGCGCGCCGCTCAAAGGCCTCGTCCTCGATCTGCGCGATGACCCGGGTGGTCTGCTTGACGGCGCGGTCGGTGTGTCTGCTGCCTTCCTGCCTGCAGATGCAAAAGTCGTCAGCACCAAAGGACGCGACGGCAAAGAAAGCTCGGTATTGAAAGCCCGTCCCGAAGACTATATCCGCGTGAGCGGCAAAGACCCGCTGGCAGATCTGCCTGCCGAGTTGAAGACCATTCCGATGACCGTGTTGATCAACTCAGGCTCTGCCTCCGCTTCTGAAATCGTTGCAGGCGCGCTGCAAGACCATAAACGCGCCGTCGTCGTCGGTACGCAAAGTTTCGGTAAAGGCTCGGTTCAAACCCTGATTCCGCTGTCCAACGGCAGCGCAGTCAAACTGACTACCGCACTGTACTACACGCCGAACGACCGCTCGATTCAAGCGCAAGGCATCGTTCCCGACGTCGAAGTCAAAGACAAAGACCGCGCTTTTGAAAGCCGCGAAGCCGACCTCGCCGGACACATCGGCAACCCGCTCGGCGGCGAAGACGTCAACAGCAGCAACGAAATCAGCACGCCTGATTCAAACGAAGCTGCCAAAGCCGACGAAAACGCCAAGTCCAAAAAAGGCAAGGACAAAGAGAAAGACGAAGACCTCTCCAGCCGTCGTATTCCTAATCCAGCCAAAGACGACCAGCTCCGCAAAGCCTTGGATTTGGTGAAAAATCCAGCCGAATGGCAGAAGTCTTTAGGTTTGGCGGCGAAAAAACCGGCTCCGAAAAAAGACAAGAAAGATGGTAAAGACGAAAGCAAATAAGCTCAGTCCGAATCCTTGAAAAAAGGTCGTCTGAAAACGCTATCAGTTTTCAGACGACCTTTTCACACTTCAAAAACCCATAGGGAAAACATCATGGCAAAAGCCCCCAAAACCATCTACCAATGCACCGAATGCGGCGGCACTTCC
>ERZ772962.824-NODE-824-length-17126-cov-15.378478_pt1 | contig 17126 bp, 8 predicted proteins | sample MGYA00580676_ERZ772962 | MGnify/ENA primary metagenome ERZ772962 (study PRJEB29015, sample SAMEA2738049) | human oral metagenome | biome: human oral; feature: human-associated habitat; material: saliva | place: China | collected 2230 ...
GCTGACATACTCGTTTGGGCGGTCCTCGCGATTCCCGGCATTATTGCGGGCGGTGTAGCCGCGAAGCTCAAATTTGGTTTTGATGTGAACCTGAATATCGGCGCTATTGCCGTTGTATTCGCGCTTCAAGTTGTTATGGCGGTGTTAGGGTTTATGCTTGCGTACTGGGTTCCAGCGTCACTTCTGACTATCGTGACGCAGTCGATTACCTTCATGGTTTTGCTGTTTGCGCCGATTAACTACCCGCCCGAGCGGCTGCCCGACTGGTACGTGCACATTCAGCAGTTCCTGCCGTTCGTGCCTGCGGCAAACCTTGTGCGGGCTGCCCTCTTCGACATCGGCCAGATACAGATCCTAGACGTAATAGTCGTCGGTTTTTGGGGTCTTCTGGGATGCGCATCCGCACTGTGGGCGCTTGCCCGCAGGGACTAGACCTTTCAGGGTCTCACCTGTATAAAAAGAGCCTTGATTGTGAATAAAGCATTGGAAATATCCTCTGTATTCACGATCAAGGCTCTTTTTATTATCACCCACGGACGGGGCGGAAAGGATGAAACAACTACAACCGATAGAAGCCTTCCACCGCGCGGGTCAGGTATGCCATATCGTGAACGTGGCACATTTCGCGCATCGAATGCATCGACAGTAGTCCGATCCCCACGTCGATGGTGCGCATCCCCAGCCGGGTGGCGGTGATAGGTCCAATCGTGGAACCGCAGGGCATATTGTTATTCGACACGAACTCTTGATAGGGAACGCCCGCCGCCTTGCACGCCGCCGCGAAAATACCGGCACCCACCGCATCGGTTGCATACCGCTGATTCGCGTTGATCTTCAGCAGCGGTCCAGCACCGGGAAGCGGGCGCACCGTCGGATCATGATGCCCCTGGTAGTTCGGGTTCACCAGATGCCCGGCATCCGCCGAAAGGCACACCGAATCGGCGAGCGAGCGGCGGTACTCGTCCTGGCTCTCCCCGCGAGCCTGCGAGAGCCGCACCAGCACATCCTCCAGGAACGGACCGGCGGCACCGCTGCGGGTTTCAGACCCGATCTCTTCGTGGTCGAATCCCGCAAGCATCACGGTGTGCGCTGAGTCTTCATCAGCATTCTCGGCGACATAGCGTTCTAAGGCGCACAATCCGGCATGAACCGACGAGAGATTATCCAACCTGCCCGAGGCGAAAAACTCTCCGTCTCGCCCGAAACGGCGGGGTTCCTGCGCATCCGCAAAGAGCACATCGTAACCGACGATCTGCTCCGGATCGACCGAACCGCCCTCGTCGATGGTCTGCTGTGCCAAATAGGCGAGCACATCGTTCTCGGTATCATCCACGCCCCAAATGGGGTACATATTGAACTGTTTATCGAGGGTCAGCTCATTACGTTTATGATCCAGATGAGGGGCCAGCTGCGGCACACGCGCCAACGGTCCAGTCACCACATAGCGGTCCTGAAGGGTGCCGTCTTCCCGAAGTACCGTCAGGCGCCCGGCGGCGCGCAGCTCACGATCCAAAAAGGAATTAAGCAGTGCGCCACCGTAATTTTCGACGCCCATTTGATGCCATCCTGCCGCCGTCACCGACGAACTCGGCTTGAGCTTAAGCGACGGCGAATCCGTATGCGCACCCAGCACCCGGTAACCGCTCGCCTTCTGCGCCTGCCGACCGCCAGCCCAAGCGATGATCGCGCCGTCACGCATCACGAAATGCCTGCCGACGGCAGCCTCATTCTGCCACGGCTCGGTTTCGTTCAGCTCGGTAAACCCCGCCGCCTGCAGGCGCCGTGCTACGGTTCGCGCCGCCAGATATGAGACGGGCGAATCGCAGACGAACTGGGCGAGATCTTCGATATTTTTGACGGCATCAACGGTCATACTATGCGCCTACTTCTTGGGTTTGGGAATGACGGGGAACGCTGAGGTCCACGGTGAAGCGTCGGTTGATCCCTGCTTATGCGATTGTGCGGCTTCCGGCGAGATTTTCGGAATCGGAGCGGTAGCCCAGGGAACCTCTGAGGTGTTCTGGGATGCCTCCCGCTGAGCCCGCGAGGTCTGCGAAACTGCAGCCGAGCCGTCCGCAGCCGCATTCTTAGCGGATGCGCCCTGCTCGCTTTCCTTCTGCCGGGCAGCTTCTTTCTGTTGAGCAAGGGCCTGAGCCTTGGCACGTTCATATGCTGACAAGGCATTTTGCACGGGAATGCTCATTGTGGAGGTATCCGGCGCGTAGTTCTTCGAGGAAGGGTTCTTCGTATCGTCTGTCTGAGCGGTGGATGCGCTAGCGGTTCCCTTCTGCGGCGCGGCTGCATTCGACGCAGACCCCTGTGCCCCGGAGGCATGCACCGAAGAATCGGCCTGATTCGAGCCCTGCTGAGCCTTCCGCGTGGATGCGCGTGCAACTTTCTGCGCCGCATCCAGATCTATGCCTGACGGAGCCTTTTCCGCTGCTGCGGGGGCAACCACGGCAGGATTGAGTTCGTCGGCGATAGTCCTCGCCTGTGCAGACTGCGCGAGTTTATCGGCAGCAGGCGCTTCTTTCCCGGTTGCGCGGGCGGCAGTATTCGCGGTCGTCGGACGCTCAGCCTGGGCTGACTCGTTAGTGTGTACCGGCTTTTGAGGCTGAGTCGATTCATGAGCCTGTGCCGGTTTGGCAGTTTGCGCCGGTTTCTGGGACTGGGCTGACTCATGAGTCGGCACAGATTCCTTGGCTGGCGCAGGCTTACCGATTGGTGCAGGCTTATTAGCCGGTGCCGAACGTTCGGGCTGCGCGGGGGCAGAAGCCTTGACCGACGTATCATTCTGCTCGCTCTTACGAGCGCCTTCCACAGGCTTCGCGGCGGGTGCCTGTGCAGCCGGTTTCTCCGCGATATTCCGCTCGGACGCACGATGCTCTTCAGCCGTTTGCGGGCTGGCGGGGGCAGCCGAAGACGCCGATTTTACCGAAGCATTATTCTGTGCAGGATTGGCGTTCACCGCCACAGAGGCAGCAGGTTGTACAGGTTGTGATTGTACCGGCGCCTGCGACCCTTGCGGTGCAGAAGCAGAAGTATCAGCAGCAGGTGAAGCAGCAGCATTTTTCACGGACATACCGGGCTGTGTGGCCGCGTGCGCAGCACCCGAAGCCGGTGCTGCGGTGGCAGGCGCACCCGAGGAAGAAGCGGGCGCTTCCACACTCATTGACGCACCCTCAGCCGAGGAGGCGGCAGCCGCATCCTGCCCCTGGTTCAGAGCGGCTTTCCTCTTTTGCCGGTAGGTGTACATGCACACGAGCCCGGCGAAGGCAAGCTGCAGAATAAGGGCCTGCACAAAGTCAAGCGCCTGAGCCTCACGATTCGCGTCAAAGGGGTCAGCCAGACCCAGCAGTCCAAAGATAAAAATCGAAACATTATTCGCAATATGCAGGCCGATACCGGCTTCAAGACCGCCGGTGTACCAGCACAAGAACCCGGCGATCAGAGCCATCGTCAGCACAGAAAGCAGACCCCACAGTCCGTAACCATGCAGCACCATAAAGATAGGCGCTGGAATAATAATTGCCCAAACGGGATTCTTCAGCCACCGACCCACGGTCTGCATGAGATAACCGCGGAAGAGCAGTTCCTCGGCGTAGCACTGGAACGGAACTATCAACAGAATAAGCACAATGTACAGCCAGAACATGCCGGAATTCAGCGGATGCACGCTGTTCTGCGTGGTCAAAGAACCATCCAGAGTCGCGAACCCTACATAGTAAAGACCGAAAATGAGGAACCCAAAACCTAGGAAAACACCTAAATAGGACCACCGCATGCGGCCCGCAATGGAGTGAATCAGCCCTAAGGGTTTGAAGTTGGTAATTAGGCGCGCAATGAAAATCGCCGGAATCACCGGAATGATGGTAATAAGAAGCGCAACAAAAACAAGCGGGGTCTTAAAAACGTTCGCGTAAATACGCTGCAGATCGGTCAGGTAATCGTAAGGGACGCGCAGCATCACGGCGAATGCCAGCAGCGCAAAGCTCACAATCAGCAGGAGCACAAAATAGATGCCGGCAATCAGCAAACCCTCAAGAACCGGGGTGAACCAACGGGCACGCGGGTTCACATGCGATAACCGGTGATAGGGCAGCTCGCTGGCGCGTTCCAGAAGTTCCTTACGGGTAAGGCGGTTACTCCTGTAATACTCAGCGGAGGCGAAGGTAGACTCAGCGCCGTACCCGTAACTTTCTGCCTGATGCGGGCTCAGCATCGTGGGCATATTTTGGGTATTAGTGACTGCGCCAGGTGGTTGGTTTGTTGGAATGAACTCAGAACCGTGATGTCCGGGTTCCTGCTGGTGATTAGTGCTCATAGTATCCATAATAGAGGGGACCCTCCCCCGAATGTCACACCGGGGCCATCTGTGCGGGTTGCCTTACGGTGTAATAATTTACCTGCCTATGAACTTTTCGGGCTTATATTTTATGGGAAATATGCCATAATTTGAGGGTTACCGTAGTTTAAAATTTGAGGCTACTCGTGCCTACGCTTCCGGGTGTTTTTGGCGCCAGTAGTGAAGGAAGGTTCAGATGGCTCTCGTCTTCAATCCGCCCCCAAATTGGCCCAAACCGCCTGCCGGGTGGTCTCCTACCCCGACGTGGCGGCCCGATCCCGCATGGGGTCCTGTTCCCGAAGGTTGGCAGCTGTGGATTGAGGAGCCCGAGCCTGAGAATGAGCAGGCACCCTCGACGGCGGAGTCTTCATCTGCCGCATCGGGCTCTTCTGAGGGTTCTTCCAGTGCGAAGCCCTCGCCATCGTCAAGCTCTGAGCAGAGCGGTGAGTCTGCGCAGGCTTCCGCCCCGAAGCAGCGTACCGCGCCGACCATTTCCGAACAGTTTGCCGAGCAGAAAACTTCCCATCAGCAGACCCCTGAGCAGAAGACTCAGGCGGAGTCTGCCCATGTTCAGGATGCGGCGTCAGCCGGTTCCGAGTCGCGCGAGGTCGCGGGTGAGCGTGCGGGCGCATCCGGTTCCGGTGCAGCGGCAGGCTCTTCAGCCGATTCGCAGGTGCGTTCCGAGCAGAGCGTTTCTAAGACCCCCGTGAACCGTCAGAGCGGCACTGCCGAGGCTCCAAAGCCTCAGGTTTCGGAGCCTACCCGCGAGACCGCTCGCGATACCCATAACGACCCATCCGCGCCGGAGGCAAGCGCACAGCAGCCGGGAGTCGCGCAGGGTTCGGGTGTTTCTTACGATGCGCGAGAGCCCCTCAGCGACGCACAGGATTCTCAGGGGTCCGCAAGTTCTGCCACTGCAGCAGGTGCCGAACGGCCCGAGGCTGCACGACAGGAGTCTGTATCTTCAGAGTCCGTGCAGCAGAAGGTTCCTTCACGCGAGTCGCGCCCCGAGCAGTCTTCGGGTCAGTCTCAGGGTGAGCCTACGGATGCGCGCCCCCAGTCCCAGTCCGATGCGCGCGATTCGGCTGATTCGCGTGGTACCGAGGCTCAGGCATCTTCCCGACCGGCTACTCCCCCGCGCGGCACTTCCCAGGTTCCTCCCACGCAGCAGCGTTTTGAGGGGCAGCCTCAGGCTCCCGTGAATCAGCAGCAGTCGGGCTTTGCCGCGCAGAGTTCTCAGGAGCAGAACGCTCAGAACCGGGGGCAGCAGGCTCAGCCTCAGCAGCCCGCACAGTCTCAACACGTTACTCAGACCCAACAGCCCGGGCAATCTCAGCAGCCGCAGTCTTTTGAGGCCCAGCGCCAGCAAGAATTTGCCCAGCGTCAGCAGCAGGATTCTACACAGCGCCAGCAGAGCTTCAACCAGCAACAGCAGGGCTCTGATCAGCATCAAGGTTTTGCGCAGCAGAACCAGGGATCCGAGCAGCAGGGCCTAAGCGCCCAGTCCCAGCAGGGCGCACAGTCACAGCAGGGCTTTGGCGGTCAGGCTCAGCAGAATCGGGCGCCTCAAGCCCAGGGTTCTCAGAACCAGCATCAGCCTCGCGGGTTCGATGCGCAGGCTCCTCAGCCTTGGCAGAATCAGCCCGGGCAGCAGCAGTTCAGCCAGTCCCGTGAGCAGAATCAGGCTCAGCCGCAGCAGCCCGCACAGTCTCAGCAGGGTCAGCAGCCGCAGTCTTACGAGACTCAGCGCCAGCAAGAATTTGCACAGCGTCAGCAGCAGGATTCTACACAGCGCCAGCAGAGCTTCAAGCAGCAACAGCAGGGCTCTGATCAGCATCAAGGTTTTGCGCAGCAGAACCATGGATCCGAGCAGCAGGGCCTAAGCGCCCAGTCCCAGCAGGGATTTGCCGGGCAGAACGCTCAGGAGCGAAGCGCTCAAGCGCAGGATCCGCGAACCCAGAGTACCCAAAGCCAGGGCGCTCAGAACCGAGACACCCAGGGTCAGAGTGCCCCGAACCAGAGTTCGCAGGCGCAGCAGTCCCAGAGTCGAGAGCAGCAGAGCCAGCAGGGGTTCGCTCAGTCGCAGTCTCAACAGCAGCAATCCGGCCAGGTGCGGCCCGGACAATCCCAGTCAGGATATTCTCAGTCCGGTCAGCCTCAGCAGGGACAGGGTCAGTCCGGTCAGTCGTACCAGGGACAACAGCCTCAGCAGGGGCAGGATCGGTCACGCTCGGGCTTTGGTGCGGGTGCCGCCGCTGGTGCTGTCGCAGGCGCCGCAGCGGGCGCGGGTGCAGCGGCCTCCTCCGGGGCGGGCGCATCCGGCGCTTCGGCTCAGCAGCAGGGTTCTCAGAGCCAAAATACGCAGAGTCAGAATGCCCAACAGGATCAGAGCTCTCAGCCGGAGCAGAATCAGCAGCACTCGGTGCAGAACGCTTCGAACCAGCAGGGTAACCAGTTCCAGGGGCAGGGTCAGCCCAACCAATTCCAGGGCTCGCAGTCGCAGCAGAACCAGCCTCAGCAGGGTCAGTACCAGGCCGGTCAATCGCAGCAGTTCCAGCAGCAGAACGGTGCTCAGAATAATAACGTTCAGAACAGCGGTTTTGCTCAGGGTTCGTACAATCAGAACCAGTCGAACCAGAATCAGCAATACTCCGAGTCAAACACCTCGGATGCGCTCAACGGGTTCACTGCGGCGGCAGCATCCGGGTTCAGCGATTCACCGTATGCAAACGGTCAGACTCCCTTCAACCAGCCCGAGAAGCCGAAGCGCCCGTTCTTTGCGACTCCCGCCGGGTGGAGCGTCATCGCCGGTGCTGTGGCGCTGTTGATTATTATCATTCTGGTACTGATTTTCACCCTGCCGCGCGGATCTTCCAATGCAGCAGCATCGGAAAGCCCCGCCGAGTCATCATCGGCAGCCCAGGCATCGTCAGAGAGCTCGGCAAGCTCATCGCCCGCCGAGCTGAAGAATGTTGAAGCGAAACTGCCCAGCGGCGATTTCAAGGAGTACAAGGGCAAAGATAAGCAGACCATCGATATCGAGAAGCCCAAGGGCAACGATTCGAAGGCTATCGTCTACTATGAGTTCACCCCCTCCAAAGAATCCAACTCGCGCCATTCCCTGGAGGGGCGCACGGGGGACGATAAAACTTCCAGCTTCGCTCTGTACACCTCCGCGCTGACCAAAGATAAAATCTCGGGCACCCTGTGGATGGACTTGAAGACTTCCAGCCCCACCCGCAAGGTGAATGTCGATAGTGAGGGCGAGTGGCTTATTCGCGTCTACGATGCTTCCTCCGCACCCAAGATTTCTAAGGGCGAGAAGATCAGCGCCGCGTTCAACTCCTACGCCGTGATCTACTCGGGCGGCTCGGGTACCTTGGAGGCTGGCTACGAGCGCAGGCCGGTAATGAACCTGCGCGTGATGGATGCGGCCCGCTCGAACGATGTCATCTTGGAATCCAGCACCTCAGAGTTCCAGGGCACCGCGAAGTTTGACGCTTCCGAAGATGTTTACTTGGCAATTAACTCCTTCCAGGGCACCTGGAACGTCGGTATTCGCTAGGTAGCCGATAACTTCTTGGTCTAAACCGAGATAGAGAAGACCCCCGCATCGTGATCAACGATGCGGGGGTCTTCTGCGCGGTTCGCAAGGCTATGCCGAGTTCGGGGCGTTTGCCGACTCTGCTGCAGGTTTGACCGAAGCGCTGCGTGCTTTCGGGGTGAGGGCCGCCCACCCCCACAGCAGAACGGTCACGATAAAGAGGCACACGATCGGCGTGCCACCCAGCGCAACACCCGGCGCAGCCAAGAATTCGAGCCCGTTCATATTCCACTGGGTCATGCCGCCGAGCACGCGCGGGGAAATATAGAGCCCCACAACGCCCACCCAGGTCAAGATGCGCGCCACAGTCACCGCAGCGGGCGGCAGGTATGTGAAGAAGTCGCCGAATGCATCCACAATAAGCACGAGAACCAGAAGCGGCAGAAGCACGTTATGATGCGACCAGCTGATCGGCGAGAGGCTGACCATGAGGAACCCGGTCACGGCAACCTGGGCGAGAGCCTTGTTGCGGCGTTCGAGCTGATAGAGAATCGCGGCGGTGAGCACGACGGAGAGCGCCGCCAGCAGATAGAAACCGAGCTTGGCGGCGGTTCCGCTCAGCCCATAGTGCATAAGCCAGCCCTGAATCGAAATATTATCGACGAAGTTAATATCGCCCACACGCGAAGGATCTGAAACCGCGTGGAACCAGTACTGCGGGGCTTCTTGCGGCAGTAGCACAAAGCCGAGGGCAATGGTGGCGAGGAAGGTTGCGCCGAGGGTGATAATGCCCTTCCAGTCGCGGCGCACCAGCAGAATAAGCCCGAACACGAGCGGAGTCAGTTTCAAACCGCCAGCGATACCGATGAGTACTCCGCGCGGCACACGGGTTGCCGGGCGCAGAAAATCGGCAAGAATCAGCACCATAATGATGGGGTTAATCTGCATAAGGTCGAAGGTACGCCGCCAGGGTCCGCAGAGCATCACCACTATAGTGAGTGCGGCGATCGTGCCGTAACGCCCGAGCTTATCCTGAAGCGGTAAAGGCCGGCCATGTGCATTGGCATAGGAATACATGATGCTGGAGAGCCACCAGGCGGCGGCGGTCGTAATAAGCACCATAATCGCCATACCCACCTTGAGCGGTATGAAGGCGAACGGCAGGAAGACCAGCGCCGCAAAGGGCGGGTAGGTGAACGGCAAATCCAGCACGCCGATGCTCACCATAGCGCGCCCATAAAGTTCTTTGTCGAAGCCTTCATTATCAAAAATGGTCATGGCACCCATGCGGTAGATCGAAAAATCCAGACCGCCGTAGGTGTTCACGAAGGCTTCAAAAATATAGCCGCCCACCACCATGAGGATGAGCGCCGCTACTGCAATTTTGCCCAGAACCGGAGTCTGGGCGCGGGATTCAGTCATGGCGTATTAGTACCTGTCTTACTGAGCTGAAGTTCTCGCCCTTTAGTGTAGCGTGGATATTCTGTTCGCCGAAAGATTATATTCCCCTTCGGGCATATACCCAGATGAGAGCCTGTCTTTCTGTGGTGACATATGCTTGCGTTAAATATATTGATTAGGTCGCGGGATGCACACGCCAATCGCTGATGTGTAGCGAATACGGTTCCTCACCCTATGCGAAAAAGCCATCCACGTTATATTCCAAATACAAAATATATACTAGTCAGAATTATTTTCCGAAGATTTTTCGGGCTCAGATTTCGTGCTGTCGTGAGTCTTACCCTGAGAACTCTGCCCGGAAGACTCGGCACCTTCACGCGGCTTCACCTTCGCCACCAAGTGCGTACCGCGTTGAGCTCGGGCGCGCCGCAGTCCATGACCTGCCGATTTTGCTGCCGCCGAAGATTTCGCCGCGGGTTTTTCATCGGTTTTTACAGAGGCGGCATCATCGCTGCCCTCGGCAGGCGCATCCTGATCGGAAGACTCGGGGTCTTCGCTATCGTCCTGAACCTTCGCCTTCTTGGGCATCTCGGCGATGCGCACCGCAACCTCTAAGGCAAGCACCGCGAACGACGCATAGTAGACGATAATCGAGGGGTACAGATAAGGATTTTTCTGATTTACCCCCACCATCGTGACGGCGAAAACTGCCAGCTCAAGGACCACCACCACAAGCTGTTTGGCAGACCCGCCCGGATTCCTCATCATCAGGTACAACGCCATCAGCGTAAAGAGAACAGGGAAGAAGATCTGCCCCGCCACCGCCATTCCATCTTGGTCGTAAGCGTAAATAGCGAGCGCTTGCATTACGGCGGAAACGGCGGCGAGGGGGGCGAGAGTCAGATACTTCATAGGGCTATTCTAGCGTTTACCACTCGCCGGTACCGTACTGTATGACGGCTCACGCAAAGCCAAAATTCGCATGATTCGGGCAATATAATGGAACTATATGCACTGTGACTAAAAGCGATCGAAAGACAACACCGTGAGCGAGAATCCCCATAAGCCCACTTCCCCGGGTTCTGACTCAGAAGGATCAACCGGCCGCGATACCGGTCGTGGCGGCGCATCCTCAAAGCCGAGCGCGGCGCAAAATTCTGCACGGTCCGGGGCCGATGTTTCGGGTTCCGGCAACGATGGACTCACAATTGGGATGCGCCCCACCGAGCTCCCCGGCGCCTCGCTAACACCCGAGGAGATTGCTAAGCGCGCGTCCGGTCGGGGCAGTTGGCACCGCCGCGCATCGAAACCGGTATCGTACTGGATGTTTGGCGTTATTATCGCGATTCTGGTGCATCGCTTTATCCCCAAGGGCGGCTGGCTAATTGTGCATATGGTGACTCTGGGGCTGATTACGAATTCGATTCTGATCTGGAGTCAGCACTTCACCGAAGCGCTCATGAAGATTAAGATCCCTGATTCGGCCCGCGGCATTCAGGTCACACGTATTTTTGCACTTAACGGCGGCATTGTGCTGCTGATGGCGGGCATGATTCTGCAGGATCTCATGCCGCAGTTCTATCTCCTGACGATTGTCGGCGCGCTGGCGGTAGGCGCTATGGTCGCCTGGCATGGCTATGCGCTTCTTCGCCAGGTCAAACAGGCGCTTCCCTCGCGGTTTGGCGCTACGATTCGTTTCTATATCGCTGGGGCGTTCCTGCTTCCCGTCGGTGCCGTACTGGGTGCGATGACGGCCCTGCCTGGTTTGCGGGGCACGCTGCATTCGCAGTTTATGCTCGCGCATGAGGCCGTGAATGTTCTCGGGTTCGTGGGTATTACGGTGGTTGGTACCCTGATTACGTTCTGGCCTACGATGCTGCGCACCAAGATGGTCGAAAACGCCCTGGGAACCAGCGTGCGCGCGCTCATACTGATGTGCGTGGGCGTTGGGGTTACCACGCTCGCTTCACTCTTCGGGATGCGCCCCCTCGCGGGCGCGGGCCTGCTCGTGTATCTGCTGGGGCTGCTGATCGTGGCGTGGGTGATGGTGCGAACCCTTCGCACGAAGCGCCCCACAGAGTTCCCACCAATGTCGGTGGGTGCAGGTTTTATCTGGCTTATTATCGGCATGGTGTGGACTGCTGGCTTGGTGTTCACTACCCCGTTTGAGGAGCTTCGCATGAGCGAGGTAACCCCCATTTTCGTGGCGGGTTTCCTGCTTCAGGTGCTTCTAGGGGCTATGAGCTACCTGCTCCCCCAGCGTATGGGCGGCGGACCCGCCGTGGTGCGCGCATCCAATAAGGAATTTAGTAGGTTTGCCGCCGGGCGTGTGACGGTTGTGAACTTGAGCCTTATTATTTTCATGCTGCCGAATGCGCTTACGGGCTCTTGGGTGAAGGTCGCGGTCTCTGCCGTGGGTGCGCTCGGTTTGGCTTCGTTCCTGCCGTTTATGGTGCGCGGCGTTAAGGCTTCGGTCAATACCCGTAAAGAGATGATGGCGGCGCGGGCGCGCGGTGAGAAGCCTGCCCCTGTCACGGAGGTCAAACAGGAACCTGTGAATCATACCCGGCAGACCCTTTTCGGTGCGCTTGCGGTGATTCTGGCGCTGACCTTGGGTATTGCGGCCGATCCCAGCTCGGTAGGCTTCAACTTTATAGGTGGTTCTACGGCGACCGGCACGGGGCAGACCACAACGCTGAAGGTCAAGGCAACCTCGAATTACCGGTTTACGCCCGATACCGCGCAGGTTCCGGTGGGTAACCGCCTGGTGATTGAGGTGACGAACGACGATCAGGGCATGACCCACGACCTCACCTTCGCCAACGGCGCGAAGACCGGAACGCTGAACCCCGGCGAGACTAAGAGCGTGGATGTTGGCGTGGTGACCTCCGACCTTGAGGGCTGGTGCTCGGTGGCCGGGCACCGCCAGCAGGGCATGGTATTTCATGTGAAAACCACCGGCAATAACCTGCAGGCGAACGGGCATCACGGGGGTGGTTCCGGCGGTAATAACGGGTCAAATGGCTCGGGCACAAATACGAACCTGCTGACCGCGCAGAACGCGAATATTGATATGCACGCATCCCCCGGCAAAGATTATGAGCGCCGTGACCCGGTGCTGCGTCCCGTGCCTGCGGGCGAGAAACGTGACGGTAAGACTGTTCACAAGATGACCATGGATGTGCAGGAGCTCGACCGTGAAATTGCACCCGGGCTTGATGTGAAGGCGTGGACATTCAACGGTTCGTATATGGGCCCGGTGCTGCACGGTAAGCTGGGCGATGTCTTCGAGATTACCCTGGAGAACAACGGTTCGATGGGGCATTCGCTCGACTTCCACGCGGGCATGGTTTCGCCCGATAACACGATGAAAACCATTGCTCCGGGCGAGAAGCTGACCTACCGTTTTGAGGCTACCGGCTCTGGTATTTGGCTGTACCACTGCTCGACCGCGCCCATGAGCCTGCATATGGCAGCGGGCATGTACGGTGCCGTCATTATCGACCCGCCGAATCTGGAACCGGTAGATCATGAGTATGTGATGGTTCAGAATGAAACATACCTGACCGATACGGGGCAGACTGCGGCTGACGGTAATAAACTTGCCGAAGTTTCCTCTGACGGCATTGCGGCGGGCACCCCCTCGCTCACCATGTTCAATGGGCACGCCACCCAGTATGTGAATCAGCCTTTGGAGGTGAAAACCGGCGAGCGTGTGCGCATCTGGCTGCTGGCTGCGGGACCGTCGAAGGGCATGAGTTTCCACGTGGTCGGCTCGCAATTTGACACCGTTTATAAGGAGGGCGGCTACCTGCTGCGGGACGGCAGAGACCCGTATGGGGAAACCGGCGGTCACTCGCAGGCTCTCGATCTGGACTCGGCGCAGGGTGGTTTTGTTGAGATGCAGTTCCGCGAACCCGGCACGTACACGTTCGTGAATCACCAGTTCGCCGAGATGGAACGCGGCGCTATGGGGCACATCAAGGTGACGGATAAGTAGTCCGGGCAGTCGGAGCTACGGGATCATCACTGTCGCCTCCCCGCTTATCCCATACTGTCTTCACTTAGACTTTTGTCATGGTTGTGGTCCTTTTCAAAGCACAACCATGACAAAAGTATGGGCTCAGCGTAGACTAGCTAGCTGCCGAGTCCTTCCACTGGCGACATCCGAGCCGAGCGTGCCGCCGGCAGAGCGGATGCAACCAATGCTGATGCAAGACCCACCAGCAGTATCAGCGCCAGACCCAGATACGGCAGATCCGGCACGAACTCCACCTTTTGGTCGGTCGCAGCAAGCACCACCTTCGCGCTCACGCTACCGATAAACACGCCCCCAAGGATGCCCAACACCACCGCGCCGAGGGTGATCAGTACCGCCTCCGCCGAAATCATGCGGCGCAGCTGCTTGCGGGAGAGCCCCAACGCACGCAGCATCGCATTCTCGCGGCGGCGTTCATTGACCGAGAGAGTCATCGTATTTGCCACGCCGATCACCGAGATCACTACGGCGAGGGCGAGAAGACCCAGGGTAATCCCCAGCATGATCGTCAGAACCTGATCGAGCTGACCGCGCTGTTGTAGACCGCCGGTGAATTCGTTGCCGTCATTAGCCTTATTAAGCTGATCCTGTAGCGTGGAGTTCTCAGTAGCGGTCAGCGGGGATTTAGCGTGTACCAGCACCATAGTCTCCGCCCCGGCTGAGGGATTCATACCCCCTGGGGCAGCGGATGCGCCCCGCTGCCCCTGCACGGCTGAACCTTGGGGCTGTTCCCCAGCTTCTCCAGGCTGCTGCAGGGTCAAGGGCTGCGGGTCATCCGGGTTCTGCAGTTTAGCACCGGTGGCTGGGTTCACCACGTACAGATTCGCGATCTTACTGGTCGACTTGATAGGCTTGAGTTCGATCTCTCCTAAGGGTCCGCGTGCCTTCAGGCGGGTGGAATCGTCAAAGCCCGCATTGTTATACAGGGATTCGGGCACGAGCACCGTGTTATCTTCAGTCGGGTACTTGCCCTCAGCCGGAATAACCTTGGCGAAGTCTTCCTGGCTGAGCGCCACCATACTCGCGGTGTTGCTCATTGACTGGCTGCCGTCTTTCGACGTGAGGGTGTACTCTAGGGCACCGGCGGCTGGAGCCACCGCAACGCTTTCGACATTCTTAATCCCCTGCACTTTATCGGCAACCGAGTGCGCCTTGGCAAGGCTCTCAGCCCCCGTGCCACCACCGGTCCCGTAGATTGCCGTCGCCGAGACGGGATAGGCACGTTCCAAGGATTTCGCCGTAGATGCGGTCATAATGGAGTACCCGCTCAGTACTGCAGAAACCACGATCACACCCACCAATACGGCACGCCCGGTCGAAACCGTGCGCTTAGGCGAACGCAGCGCGTTAGCGACTGCCAGATTCCCGGTCTGGGAGCGAATCACCGAACCAAACACGCGAATCAGCGGCGGCAACAACCACGGCAGGAGTAAGAACACGGCAACGCCCAAAAGCAACGCCGCAACCATGACCAACAGCACCGCAACGCTGCTTTGTTGCACACCTACATCCGGTGCGCCGGTCAGACTCAGCGACTGCCACACTGCTGCCGCCCCTGCCGCGGCGGCGATCAGACCCAGGATTAGACCCGCAATGCCCGGCTTCTTCACGGCTTGGGCGGTACCCTCCCCCAAGGCGCTGATGGGCGAAATATTCAGGGCGCTACGTGCCGGGGCGAGCGATGCAATAACCGTCACGAGCGTGCAGACCACCACACCCACCACGAACGCCAGCGGGTTATACGAGACCATGAAATCTTTAAACAGCACGCCGACGAGCGCCGCGACCGGGTAGACGAGCGCAGCGCCGATAGCGGAGAAAACAACCCCCACCACGAGCGCCTCAACTAAGAGCATGCGCACCAGGGATTTCCCGTGCGCCCCCAGGGTGCGCAGTAGCGCCAACTCGCGGATGCGTTGACCGACCAGCACTGCGAACGTATTCGAGATAACGAAAGATGAGACCAGCAGGGCGAGCGCCGCGAACGCCCCTAGAATCACGCCGATAAAGGCAAAGAATTGTGATGTTTCTTCTTTGAGATCCTGCAGGTACTCCCCACCTGACTTCGCCACGGGTTCGGTATTCTGATCACCGGTAGCTAGCTTTTTCTGTAGCTCGGTGCGTGCGTGGGCGTCATCGTCACCTTTGAACTGGACGAACGTCATGCTAGGGTGCGGTAGCTGTGCCGCCTCCATAGATTTCGGGTCAAGCTGTTTGAGCGCCTCATCTGCCGCGTTCTGATAGGAGGTACCACCAATATAAACGTTATCGTTTGAGAATGAGCCGGAGAATCCGGTGTCGAAAATGCCAGCAATGGTGTATTCCTTGGTGGCACCGGTGTTAGGGTCGGTAATAGCTGCCACAACATCCGGTGAGGTCACCGTTGAGCCAAGGTGCAGGTTGTGTTTTTCAGCGAATTCTTTTGAGATCAACAGCTCTGTGTCTGTGCCCGGCAGTTTGCCGTCAATGGGGAATGGGAAGAGCTCGGTGTCGGTGGGGGCCGGTGTATACCGCACCTTTGCTGAGTTTTCTCCGGTGCCGAGTTTACCCTGCCCGTCATATATGACCCAGGTGCGCTGAACCGAAGGGTCGTTGGTGATCGTGTCGAGATTTTCGGGCGTGAGGTAGTGGTTCGCCGTGTAATTATTTGGGTTGTTAGTTCCAGCCGAGAGGACCACGTTATCGTCCTCTGAGAGCGCATCTCCTATCGCGGCATCTATAGTTCCCTGTAGCGAGCCGAGGAGCACAATAATGGCGGCAATAAAGAATGAGGCAACCGCTATGCCGATGCCGGTCAGAACGTACTTACCTTTAGAAGCGCGCAAGTTAGAGCGCGCCACCGTATTCAGAGATGTATTAGATCGTTTAGACGTAGTAGACATGCGGCTATTTCCCCTCCTGTTAGATGTGCGGATGCTTTACCCTTCCAGCTGTCCCATCGCCTGCAGCACAGCATCATGCGTAGGATTCAACATCTCCCCAGCAATCGCACCATCCTTTAAAAACACCACACGATCAGCATACGAAGCAGCATGCGCATCATGGGTGACCATCAGAATCGTCTGCTTCTGCTCAGTGGCGGCATCCCGCAATAGCCTGAGCACCTCAGCACCCGAATTTGAGTCGAGGTTACCGGTGGGTTCATCAGCAAACACCACCTCCGGGCGCGAGAGCAGAGCACGCACAATAGCGACACGCTGCTGTTGACCGCCCGAGAGCTGTTCGGGGCGATGATCCAACCGATCCGACAGACCAAGGGTTTTGACCAGGTATTCACGCCAGGTCGGGTCCGGTTTCTTACCTGCCAACCCCAGCGGCAAATCAATATTCTGCCCAGCAGTCAGGGTAGGCACCAGGTTAAACGCCTGGAAGATGAACCCCACGTGCTCACGCCGGAACTCAGTCAGCTGGTTATCCCTCTGCCCGTACAGTTCGGTGGTACCTATACGGATGCTGGTCTCTGGAATATGATCGGGAGTATCCAGCGTGGCGAGGGTTTGCATCAGCGTTGATTTACCCGAGCCCGAAGGACCCATAATCGCGGTGAACTTACCCCGCTCAAAATCAATAGTGACATTATTCAGGGCATGCACAGTTGCCTCACCCCGACCGTAGGTTTTGAACAGATTTTTGGTGGATACCGCTGGAGTTTCAGTGCTGGTTTCTGTAGCAGTCATGCTCTTAATTGTTGCAGTTACCCACCGCAAAACTCTGTATTTATACCAGCGGGGAAAACCCCTACATATTTATAGTTTCCACGGATACCATTAAAGAAAAACCCTCAGTGCTTACACCGA
>ERZ772962.825-NODE-825-length-17110-cov-4.696159_pt1 | contig 17110 bp, 20 predicted proteins | sample MGYA00580676_ERZ772962 | MGnify/ENA primary metagenome ERZ772962 (study PRJEB29015, sample SAMEA2738049) | human oral metagenome | biome: human oral; feature: human-associated habitat; material: saliva | place: China | collected 2230 ...
CTAACGCGTACCCCTGAAAGATTTTGCGCTCAACTACCTTGCGCTTACCGTTTTTGATTTCGATTTGCTTTTCCTTTGGGATCATGACATCGAAGATTTTATCGGCCATATCGACGGCATTAATGCGCTGGCGGATCGATTCTGCCACCTTATCTTCGTAGCCACTATAGGTGTGGATAGCGTACCATTGTCGGGTTGAATCGTAGCGTTTGTTCGTCATAAAAATCCTTTCTGGGCTAGCCAATCAGTAGGTTAAAGAGGTATTTAAAGAGTGCATCAAGCAGTAGCACCAGTGCGACAAAGAAGCCGGTAAAGATAATCACCGCGGCGGTTAGATACCAGGTCTGGGCGCGGCTTGGCCAGCGCACTTGGCGGAGCTCCTGCCAGGCGCCACGGAAGTAGCCAATCTTCTTTTCACCAGTTTTAAGCGGCGCGGCGCTGCGTGCTTTGGTGTGGCGTTTGGCCGGCGTGCTGGCAGCAACGCTGGCTGTTGGTGTGGTTTGTTTGGTGGATTTTTTGCTATTGGTGGTGCTGGCCTCGCGGGTTACAACGCGGGTCGTGACCTTCTGTTTGGTGGATTTTGCTTTGCTTGCTTTCGCCACAGTGTCTCTCCCAATTTAAATAGTCTGCTTCGTGCAGACTGTCAAGGCTAGTATAGCGCGGCGCGGCGCGGCGTGTCAAGCGCGCAGGTATAGGCTAAATAATCGGTGTGTACTGCTTAAGCTGCCGACGGTGCTGCTGGTAGTGCGGGTCAGCGGCAGCCACCAGGCGCCAAAAAGCTGGCGAGTGGTCCATCCGCTGGGTATGGCAGAGCTCATGAATCAGTACGTAATCAATCAGCGCAAACGGTAGATTCATCAGGGCAATATTAAGGCTGATCGTCCCCTGGCTGCTACAGCTGCCCCAGCGACTGGTTGCGTGCGAAAACCGCACCCGCTGGTAGGTGTAACCGTGCTGCGTAGCGAGGGCGGCTAGGCGCCCCGGCAGGTAGTGCTTGGCTTCGCGCCGTAAGGCAGCTTGGGCAGCACGAGCAATGGCCTGCTGCACGGTTGGGTGCTCAAGCTGCATAGGGGCTGGTACGGTAGCGATAATAACACACCCCTGCCGGCGAACCTGCAACTGGCCCCCGGGGGCTACGACCAGTGAATGCTGCTTGCCAATAGCCATACCACTGGTGTAGCGGGCACCAGCCCCGTGCCGCGCCAGGAGCTGGCGAATGTGCGGGCGTGATTCATTAATCAGCCGCTCTATAGCCCTAAGGCTAGTGCGGCGTGGTGCGGTCAGTTTCGGCTGGCCACGAGCGTTTAGGCTGAGGGTAATAGCCCGCGCTCGGGCTAACCGCCGCACGATGATAGGGCCAAATTCATCATCAGGGAGCTCGTTCATTACTGGATAGAGATCGAAGACCCACCAATATTACGGCGGGGAATGTGGACTGCTGGCCGCACGATCGACGGGTCGCTACTGGTAAACAGGTGGTCGTGCCCAGCCTGGGCCAGGTGGCGTAGGATTGCCCGTGACTGCGAAGTGTAGGTGTGCTTGCCACTGAGCACAACGGGGCGCTCGGCGTTGCTTGGTGGTGTAAAGCGGCGCACCAGGCTATTAAAGCGCTCTTCTGGGATAAGCCGATTGCTATGGCCCCGCACCCCCAGCACGGCCCGGCGCATAGCGGTAGCCGGCTCGGTTTGGATCCAAATCAGCATCGGTTGGTAGCCAAACTCCTGCACAAACCGTATCAGCGCTGTGCGGTCAGTCCGGGATTCGCAGCCACCTTCAAATATAATTGGGTGATTAGTCTTGAGTAGTTCCCCGAGCTGGTGCCGCGCCAGGCGTGCCACGGTTGCGTCTTCTTCGCGGCTATAGCTGGGGTGCTGGGTAAGCTGGGTACGGATAGCATCGTACTCAATGAATGGTGCGCCAAAAGTCTCGGCAAACTGCTCGGCAAAGTAGGTTTTCCCTGCGCCAGGAATCCCTACTACAAACAACACGCGCGGATTGGCAGGACTTAACGACTTCATATACCCCCCAGTATACCAGATGTTCGCGCGCGGGCTCAAAATTCGCTTGCGCCTTTACAACTCATTGCCGGGTTGCTATAGTAGAAGCACTGGAGGAGTATAGCTCAGTTGGCTAGAGCACCGGTCTCCAAAACCGGGTGTCGGGGGTTCAAGTCCCTCTACTCCTGCCATATGGTATAATTCGCCCGCTTGTGCACATGCATAAGCGGGCTTTTGATTGTAGATTATAACGATGTGCGCAGAGCCCAGGCCTTGATAGTGCCGGCCTAGGCTGGTAGCGCAAGCTGTATACTCCTTACGAGCGCAGCAAGTTGGTGATAAACTCAAGCGGCACTGCCCCGCGTACAATTGGGTGGGTGTCGACAAAGGTAGATGGCGTACCAGTAATACCGTGAGTGCGCACGTGGTCGAGCTGCTGCTTTTGCTGCTGCAGGTAGCCGTTATGCTCAAGGCACTGGCCGAGCTTGGCTGCATCAATGCCAATTGCACTTGCCAGTTGCTCGGGCGGGTTATTGGTGTAGAAGGACGCCGCCGCGCTGCTACCACTGCGTGCTATTAACTCGTAGGTGTGGTGAAGCGCCTGCCAGTATTTACCCTGTTGGTTAGCGCATAGGCTGTACTCGTTAAGGCTTGCCGAATATTCCGAAATAAACGCCACGGGGCGCACAACTAACTGGGCTTTGCCAGTGCGCACATACTGCTCATAAATTGGCTGGAGTGTTTGCTGGTGGTACTCGCTGCAGCGCGGGCACAAGGGGTCTACATATACAGTGATGGTGTGCGCTGCCGGCTTGCCAACAGATATGGAAATTGGTGCTGATTCCGGTGCGTGGGACTGAGGCGTCTGCGGTGTGCGTGGCCAAAAGAACAGCACAAGGGTGGCAAAGATAACCACTCCGGCGAGCGTCAGGAGGGCAACGTGTTTGAATGATGGGCGGGATGATTTCATACCTATAGTATAGCAGCTGGGGTGGGTTGCTGGCTAGGGGGTGTGTGGCTTGAGGGTTAGTGCTTGATCAAAGCATAAACGTTGTTTATAATGGTTGGCAAATAGTAATATCGCTAAGGGGTAGGCGACTGGAATGAAAATGCTAATGCTTGGGTGGGAACTGCCGCCGCATAACAGCGGTGGTTTAGGCGTTGCATGCTATCACCTTTCGAGGGCGTTGGCGGGCTGCGGCGCCCAGATTGATTTTGTGCTGCCCTACCAGGCCCACCACCCTGGTACAGATCATATGCGTGTTCATGCTGCCAGTTCTACTGCTCCGGGGCGGGCGTCCTGCGGCGCCTATGATAGCCAGCAGGCTCATACAAGCCTGGGTGGTATTCGTGCCTTGCAGCAGCAGTATGTCCAATTTGTCGAGCAGTTCGTGTCCCAGCATCGTATTGATATTATCCATGCCCATGACTGGCTGACGATGGAAGCTGGCGTACGGGCCAAGCAACTAACTGGTGCGCCGCTGATTGTGCATGTGCATGCCACCGAGTTTGACCGCTCCGGCGAGCATGACGGCAACCCGCTTGTGCACGAGATTGAGCAGCATGCACTGCTTGCGGCGGATCGTATTCTGGCTGTGAGCGCCCTGACCAAAAGCATTATTGTGCAGCGTTACGGCATTCCGGCGGCTAAGGTTGATGTCGTCTATAATGCACTCAGTAGCGCTGCTGCCCGCGGCGTGATTGATACGACCCAGCAGGTAGCAGCAGACGACACGCAGACCTACCAATACCTCGCAGACTTGCAGCGCCAGGGCTACCGTGTTGTGGCGGCGGTGACGCGCTTTACCACGCAAAAGGGCCTTGGCTACTTGCTTGATGCCGCCAAGCTGGTTGCCGAGCAGCGCTCGCGGGTTGTCTTCTTGCTGGCTGGTGATGGCGAAGAGCGCGCCCAACTGATTGAGCAAACCGCTCGCCTGGGGATTGCCGATAGAGTGCTCTTCACTGGCTTTGTGCGTGGCCAGGCCTGGCGCGATGCTTACCGTATCGCCGATATCTTTGTAATGAGCAGTGTTAGCGAACCCTTTGGGCTGACCGCTCTAGAAGCGGCACGCTACCGGACAGCACTCCTTATTAGTCGGCAGTCTGGTGTGGGTGAAGTCCTGCGCCATGCCCTACGGTTTGACTACTGGAACAGCGCCGAGCTTGCCCGGCATATTATTGAATTGGTTGACTCCCCTGCCCGCCTCGCTGCATTGCAGCAAGCCAGCACCCACGAGTACGAGTCTGTCAGCTGGGATGATATCGCCCATACCTGTATGGAGCTATACCAGCGTATGTGTATAAGGCGGCCGCTATGAGCCAGGCATTGGTGCTGTGTATCGAGTTTCATCAGCCGTACCGTTTGCGGCCACTAGCGGCATGTGATATTGCCCGCCATCACGATTATTTTACTGATACTGGCCCCTCTGAATATAATAACCAGCGGGTCTTCCTACGTGAATGTGAGCGCACCTACCGGCCACTGCTACATATGCTCCAGACGACCCTAGCCGAGCAGCAGGTTGGGCTGACCTGCGTGATAAGCGGTACCTGGCTGGAGCAGGCTCAGGCCTGGGCACCGGATATCGTCACGAGCATGCAGGCACTGGTTGCAACTGGCCGGGTGGAGCTTCTTGGCCATACCCACTACCATAGCCTTGCGTGGTGGCATGATACCGATGAGCACCAGCATCAGGTTCGGCAGCACCAGGCAGCCATGCAGACTACCTTTGGCCTCACGCCAACGGCCTATAGCAATACTGGTACTACTGCGGACAGTGCGCTTGCAGCATGGGCACACCGCTCCGGCTACCGAGCCCTACTGGCCCAGGCTGGGCCGGGTGGTCTTGGTTGGCGGAGCCCTAATCACCTCTACCAGCAGGCTGGTATACCGGTGCTACTGGTGAATCAGCGCCTGAGCCAGCTTTACCAGCGCTATGCGAGCAGTAATAGTAGCGGTGATTATGCCACGCGTATGCAGTATGACTCACCGGGTGCCGAAATCATAACCCTATATATGAGCGCTGAGCAGACCCAGCCCCCAGCTGGTGGCACTGACTTTTTGCGTAGACTGATGACCGATTGGCTGAGCCGTGGCAACACCATGGCGTCTGCTAGCTACGCAGCACGTACCTATCCAGTGCGGGATACGATTGAACTGACGCCACCACCTCCGCAGTATAACGATTTACAGCGCGACGCCTTACGCTACGCCTACCAGCTCGCGCCAAGTGTTGCAGCGTCAGCCACCTCTATCCGGCGGGATTACCAGTGCCTGCTAGCGAGCGACTACGTGGATTACCTGGCTGATAGTCCGACTGGTAGCTATAGTCCGTATACCAGCAAGCACGATGCCTTTTTGTGGTACATGAACACCCTGCGCGATATTGCCTGGCGCGCGCAGCATAATACATAATTTAAATAGCCCTACTCGCATTGGTAGGGCTATTGTATACGGGCTAGCTTTTACGCTTCTTTACCTCGTTGCGGCCAAGATTCTTCTTGGTCTCGGTATAGGTTGCGTGCTTGCGTGCGATTGGGTCGTACTTTTTGAGCACAAGCTTTTCTGGGGTATTTTGCGTATTTTTAACCGTGTAGTAGGTGCGGTGGTTGCTGAGGTCACTCACTAAACCAACCAGTTTGCGCTTTGTATTCTTCTTTGCCATCTCTTTAACTCGTTAGATTTTAGTAAACATCTTAGCCGATTATAGCATAGCGCTGCTGGCTTGCCAACCTTTTGCTGGCATAAGGTATGCTAGATCAACCCTATTTGTCCTGCTGCGAGCTAGTTGGTTTAGCTGCTGGCTTGGTGTGGTCAGTGGCTTTTTGCGCTACGGTAGCGGCGGCGTCTTTCGTATCGTCACTTACCTTTTTGGCAATGTCCTGGGCTGCTTTGGCAACTTGGTTTGGCATGCTAAATTCGCGCTCAATTTGTGCAGCCATGTAGATAGCACCAACCGCAATAAAGAGATTCAGTACCATCAGTACGTCGACGCCTCGGTAGCCAGCTAAAATTGGAAAGATAACGCCAATCAGGGCGCCGATACACCACAGGGCGATAGCCTGAATCATCCGGTTCCAGCCCTGCTTTTGCTTGCGCTGTAGGGGCTGAATAGCCATCCCGAACAGCACCGCACTACCAGCCCCAAGCCCGAGTGTCAGGTACAGCATGAGTTGCAATAAGCCACCATTGCGCACCTGTGCTAGGATGCGATCGTACTGCTGCAGTGTTGACAAAGCGCTCAGTGCCGCGATACCAGTCAGGATCGCACACACCAGGGCAATGACCCAGGCGTTATTACCGAGTGATTTGCGCGTGCTGTCAGCAAGCGGTGGTAGGTTTTTTGTAAGAGCTCTAAAATATGTTGCAATTGAATCTGTCATGCCCCTATTGTACCATTTTTTGCGGCTACCTGCGAATGTTATATCAGCGCGATGGTGGTGTTATATCCACTACCTGGGCGCCGTGCACATAGGTAATACGCGTACGGTGGTAGCTGCGCACCTGGCTGTCGGCAGGTGGGTAGGTGTGTCCATGCAGTAGCAGCTGGGGTGAGTGTTGCGTCAGATACTGGCGCAGCGCATCAAAGCCTTGGTGAGCCAGCTCGGCCTCATCGTTTATACCCCGCGGCGGGCAGTGGGTAATCATAATATCAACTGGCGGGAAGCTACGGAGGAGCTCGGTTGCTTCGGCCTGGGTGTACATAATGGCAGTTTTACTAGGCTTATAGCGTACGCAACCTTCAAAGCCACCAAACGTCAGCCCGCCCCACTGCCAGGTGGCCATATGCAGGTTCCAAATACCCAGTTCGGGCATGTAGGTGCCGCTATCATGGTTGCCATAGACACCGATTTTTGGGATATCGGTGATATGTTCTAGCGGTAATAGATCATCACGCGTTAAATCCCCCAGCGTAATAATCAGCTCGACTGGCTGCTGCTGGAGGATATGGGTAATACGTGTTGCGGGCCGGCGGTCGGCGATGACGAGTGCTTTCATACAGGCACATATATCACATAATATCGTGGTCAGGGTGACTGGGTTCGAACCAGCGACCTCACGGCCCCCAGCCGTGCGCGCTACCGGGCTGCGCCACACCCTGATGACACTTAGTATACACTAGCCGTGGCCCCTATGCTAGCGTTTGCTTAGCTCGGTGTCCGGAATGCGTGTATCAAGCTTACGGATGCTGCCGTGGTCCGTATCCAGGGTAACGAAGCCAGCTCCCTGTAGGTACTCAACCATAGTAGTAAACTGGTGGAAGGGCGTATCGGTATTTGAGTTTTGGTACATACTCATGATGTCAACTTCTTCGCCTGGTTCCATAGCTTGGAGCGCACCGAGGGTGTTATAGGTAAGTGTGTGCCGCATAGCACGAGTGTAGTCTGCAGGTGAGTGAATCCCGCTATAGTCACCTGCAAGGGCGGCTTTACCAATAGCCTGCTCAATCCGCTGGCGTATCACCTGCTCGCGTGTACGCAGCTGTTCTGGCGCTGGCTCGGCTAGTGTACTAGGCTGTTCGGGCTGGTTGCCTAGCTCGTATGGCTGGCGTGATTGGTGGTGTTCCATAGGCGGCTCCTTGTCTGGTTTATATGGGGTATTAATGCGACTATAACTGTATTATAGCAAGCTTGCTAGCGGTAGTTTGTATAGGCAAGCGGGAAGTCAAAATCCGCTGCGTCGAGCGTTCGCATCACCGCCTGAAGCTCATCCTTGCTGCTACTAGTGCAGCGCACGCACGAGCCTTGAATCTGCGCCTTAACCTTCGGGTGCTCTGCCTTTAGCAGTTTAGTAATCTTCTTAGCGTTATCTTGGCTCAGGCCATCTTTAAACGGTACATCCTGCCAGGCTTGTAAGTTGGCAGCGTTATGGGCACCGGTTGTATCGAGTACCTTGCTTGTCATGCCACGCTTCGCAAGCTGCTTACCGATCATATCTATAATCGTTTGGACCTGGAACTCATCGGCACCAATCACTTTAAAACCCTGCTTGCCGCCAAGCCATTCGATAGCAGCTGGTGTGCCTTTAAAATCAAAGCGGTTGGTAATTTCGCGCTGGGTTAATTGGTAGACGTTGTTCATTTCTGCCTTATTGTAGGTGCTTTCAATATCAAAACTGTACTGTGCCATGGTTATCTCCCTTCTTTCCCCTAGTATAGCAAATCTATGCCAAACGCAGGCAGCCGCGCATAGGTAGGTGTTACAATGGCATATATGAATACTCACCACCCAACACTCGCTCAGCTGCAGCAGCTCACTGCTATCTGGCAGGAGCCTCATTTTATCTATCGTAACCGTGTGCTAGCTCAGCGGGCCCAGCAGCTTATGGCACTGACTGCCCCCTATGGCCTGACGGTGCGCTACGCCATGAAGGCCAATAACCACCCGCAGATTATCCGCCTGCTTGCGGATGCTGGCTTACAGTTTGATGCTAGTTCCAGCTACGAAGCCCAGGAGCTGCTTGATCGTGGTATTCCAGGCCGCTGCATCAGCCTATCAAGCCAGCAGCCAGCCCATAATTTGCCCGCGCTACTTGCGGCGGGGGTGCAATACGTCGCGACTTCCCTACACCAGCTGGAGTTGTTTCTGCAAGCACCAAACCAGCCAGGGCAGCTTGGCCTACGTATCAACCCAGGGGTGGGTTCTGGCCATAATAAACGCACCACGACAGGTGGCGTGAGTGCCAGCTTCGGCTTGTGGCACGAGTACCTCCCCCATGCACTCGCGACTGCCCGCCAGGCTGGCGTGAGTATCACACGGCTTCATATTCATATTGGCTCTGGCGCGGACCCGGCTGCTTGGGCTGGCACGATGCAAACAGCCCTGCAGATTGCTGCGGCTATGCCAGATGTGGCCAGTCTCGATATTGGCGGTGGTTTTAAGGTGGCTCGTGTACCTGGTGAGCACGAAACGGATATTGCAGCGGTAATGCATGAGTTCCACCAGCAGCTGGTCGATTTTGCCCACACCACCGGCCGTGAGCTCCAGCTTGAGATTGAGCCTGGTACCTGGCTGGTGGCCCACGCTGGTACGCTGCTGGCTCAGGTGGTTGACTGTGTCGATACAGGGGCGGGTGGCTACCAGTTCCTGCGCCTTAACACCGGCATGAATGATATCTTGCGCCCGAGCATGTACGGTGCGCAGCACGCCATGACGCTGGTGCCAGCACACCACCGCCCGCTGCCAAGCACCACAAAGCCATATGTTATTGTGGGCCATAACTGTGAATCGGGTGATATTCTAACGCCAGCCCAGGGCAACCCAGAAGAGATCGCACCGCGTATGCTACCACAGGCCCAGATTGGTGATTGGATCGCAATCCATAGCACCGGCGCATATTGCCGCAGTATGGCTGCTCATGGCTATAATAGCTACCCCAGTGCGCACGAAGTTTTCATTGAAGAATAGCCAGCCAAAAGGCTTTGCACCGGCAGCGAACTATGCTATAGTTACAGATGTTGCCGCGATAGCTCAGTTGGTAGAGCGCATCCATGGTAAGGATGAGGTCTCGGGTTCAAGCCCCGATCGTGGCTCCATTTTTATTTGCGTTTGTATAAATATATCGTGCCGGTCCCCGTAGGGCGGCGCCCAAAGTAAATAGCTACCAACCCTGGTAGCTACTCTTATTTACGAGCTGCGTGTTGCTGTGGCTTTACGGCGGGGTTTGGCTGCTGGAGTAGCCCGTGTGGCCCGCTTGGTTGTTGTTTTCTTCGTAGCGGCTGGTAGCGTGTCTGCCGGCAGGCGCAGCAGGAACGACTGCAGCAGCGCCCACACCACACCATTGACCACAAACACACCAAAGGCAATCAGTGCAATCAGGAGCATGCTTTGGCCAGCTTGGTAATTAAGAAGGCTAACTAATCCAGCTGCCAGAAGCAAGCTAATTGCCCCGCCGACATACGTTTGTTGTAATTTTTGCTTGTCATTTGTTCGGCTGTTCCAGGTCGCCAGTACTTGCTGTATTACTTCTATCATAAGCAGTATTGTAACATTATTATTACATTAAGTCAATAGCTTGTGTAGCGCGACTTTGGCTACCAAAATTTGACATAGTAGGCGCATGTATGCCATGCTAGAACTATGAAACGAGGAGTTATTTTGACAGGTGCTCTCGTTATTTTAGGGGGTATTGGAGCACTGCACACACCAACGAACGTAAGCGCGCTGGAGGCACCGACTACACAGGTTAGTAGCCAGGATGTCAGCCAGTGGCAAGAACTACTTGGTGCGCTGCCGCCAAAGCTGCAGACCGCCTTGCAACAGCTGAGCGATCGGTTTAGCCAAGCTGAAGCGCCAAAGATTCAATCCGAGGCCAAGAATCATTCAGAGCCAAAGGATACTACCAAGCCAGAACCTGCCAAAGTAGCTGCCCAACAGCCAAAGAAGGAAGAGATTTCAAACCCAACCGTTGCGGGTAACCCAGGTGAAGGTTTGCCACAAGCGAATAACCTATTTGTTCTAGGCAACGGGGTACGCGCTAAGCATAACGCTGCCGCCCTGAGCCTACACGAAAAGCTCACCAAGAGCGCCCAGTTTAAAGCCGAAGACATGGCAAAGAATAATTACTTTGCCCACCAGGGCAAGAATAGCTCGCGCATGAATGGCCTTGATTACCTGAAGGAGCTCGGCGCACCGTGCAAGAGCACCTCAGAAAACATCCAAAAAGCGTGGGGTACCCAGGCTACCAACCAGAAGGTAATGGATAGCTGGGTTAACTCACCTGCTCACTTTCGGGCACTAATCAATCCAAAGTATAAACTGACCGGCCTTGGTGTTGCCAAGAGTAGCAGCGGTGTTTACTACAGCGTGCAGCACTTCTGCGAAGTAAAGTAGCATACCGATATAAGTAACTGGAGGAACAAAAATAGCCCGTGCGACATGCAGGGGCTATTTTGATTGGTGATAAGTAGCCTTAGGAGCAACTACTCATGCGATCTATACTGTATAATACCGTGGTGCTGAGGGAAGGATTCGAACCTTCGAAGGCGAATGCCGGCAGATTTACAGTCTGCTGTGTTTGACCGCTTCACTACCTCAGCATAAATATGTACTTGTATGTGGAGCCGCTTCAGGGACTCGAACCCAGGACCTGCTGTTTACAAAACAGCTGCTCTAACCAACTGAGCTAAAGCGGCGTTCGTCCAACAGGAACCATTGTAGCAGTTTACTGGTAAATGTGCAAGTAGGATTGTGTACTATATATGCCGCTGGGGGCGCATCCGCTGGCGAATCGCAGCAGCTGGGTGGGTCGCAGCACGCGGTGCGGCCAGCAGGGTCTGCACCTCGTGGCGCAGGGCGTCAGCTTTATCTTGCTGATTATTGGCCTGGTAGACATCTGCTAGTGTACGCAAGGCTTGCGGTGTACGCTCAATCTGCAAAGCCTTTTCCAGGGCCTGAATAGCCTTTTTGGTATGGCCGAGCTTTTCTTGTACCTTAGCGTACGCAATGTAGCGGGCTGGCACGTTTGATTCCATCTCGAGTGCCTGCTCAAAGGCGAGCAGGGCTTTATCGAGCTTATTAGTTTCGTAGTAGATTAAGCCAACATTATGCAGGCTGCTGGCGTTTGGCTCTAGACTCTGGGCAATCTCAAAACATTCAATCGCATCGTTATATTCCTTTTGCTTAGCATAGAGGATACCAAGGCGGTTATAGGCAGTTGCATTGCGTTCATCCACCCGCAGGATGGTGAGCAGCGCTTTCTCGGCACGAAGGTACTTTTTATCTTGCAGAGCTTCCTGGGCAATAACCCAGAGCTTATCAAGCCGGTCTGAAAACGCTTGATTCATACGCACCGCAGTATCAGCGGCAGTTTGTTTGTGGAGGACGGACCATCCGCCAAACATAGCAATAACTAACAATCCATACATCAACCTTATTATAGCACACTACGGAGCAGCTGGAGCCGAATGTGGCCGTTTTGCGCCACGGCACGACGAGCCTGGTAAAGCGCGGTAAGCTGGCTAGCTATACGTGGGTGGTAGTGGGCCTTGAGCTGTGTGGTCAGGATATATAAGCCAGCATCGATGGTTGCGAGGGCCTGTTCGCGGTCGCTCGCTAGTGCTGCAATGGCGGTAATGCGCTGGTAGCTAGTGCCACTGACGAGAGTTTTGGCCTGCTCGAACAGTGCCAGGCGCTGCTGGTAGTAACGGGGTTCGTTCATGAGCCGCTCGGCTTCCTCCCCGACCCCTTGGGCCATAAACTGAATACGTTTATCTGCTGTAGTGGGAACGGCTGTGGGCGCCGCGTAGCGTACCTGGCAACGCGAGCGCACTGTAGCAAGGAGCTGGGTTGGCGTGCTGGTTGCCAGTATACAGTGGAGCTGTGGGCGGGGCTCCTCGAGGAGCTTAAGCAGCGCATTCTGTGCTTGGGGAGTCATGAGCGCAGCATCAGCAAAGATAACCACGGTGCGGCCATTGCCTGCGTTAGCCCCCGGGCCCATCGTGCGCACTTGGCGCTGCACGGCCCGGATATCATCGATAAAAATCCCCGTAGTAGTGCCACCAGGCTTGCGCTGCTGAGTAACCACTAGGACGGTATCGCGTGGGTTTGTGAGGGCACGAGCAGCGATTGCCGGGTCAACCCGTGGCTTTGTGATGTATAAAAGCGCATGCGGCAAGGCAGGCTGCGCCACTACGCGACCCCCTGGTGTGGTGTAGGAGGCTGCGCGTAGGGATCAAAGGCCGCTGGTAGCGGGGCGTTATATTGGCGCCGTTGGCCGTTTGGCAGCGTCAGCTCAATTGATACAGCATGGAGCATCATACGCTCAGCGGGGCTACCACCGTACACACGGTCGCCCGTGATTGGCGTTTTGCAGTACTGCATATGGACGCGTAGCTGGTGGGTGCGGCCAGTCCGAGGGCGTAGCTCCACCAGGCTATGGCGACCATCGGCCGTGGTGTAGCGGGTGCGATAGGTTGTGTAGGCTGGTTTGCCACCCGCACCAACGCGAAACGTGCTTGGTGCCTTGGGGTTACGTTCAATCGGTAAGTCCACGATAGCCGCTACTGGGGAGGGCACCCCATCAACCACTGCCAGGTAGGTTTTTATAACAGTACGCTGGCTAAACTGCTGCTGCAACATCTGGGCGGCAGCAGGGTTTTTTGCCATCACCAGTACACCGCTTGTAGCGCGGTCTAGCCGGTGAATAATCCCCGGACGGGGTGTATCACACTGGTAGGTTGTATGGGGCCGAATGATATCAGCTGCGCTAAACTCACGCGTCACGGTGTTCTTGGCATGCGTTAGCATACCAGCTGGCTTATCAATGACCAGCACATCATCGTCCTCGTAGAGGACCGTATATGGCAGCTGTGACGGTAGTGGCTGCGGCTCATCCACAACCAGGTTATCACTCGGCCGTACTTGCTGCTTGGCACTGGTCGCTTGCTGACCATTAACACGCACCAGGCCCTCGGCAATTAGCTTTTGGTAGGCACTGCGCGACTGCGCACCATAGCGCTGCACTAAGGCTTGGTCGAGGCGCTGGCTCATGGCTGTAGCAACCAGCAGGTAGCAGTCCTTACCCTTGTAGGGTAGGCCGTAGGTTATAAGTTCATCAAGCGGGTTTGATATAAGCCGGTAGTTCTGGTTGGTGCCACTGCTCGCAACTTGCTGGTAGATATCATCCGCATCGTCTTCGGCAGTGTTATCAATCACGATACAGTACGCGCGCCGCTGAAAGCTAAACTGTATCAGCACACTTTTGTTATGTGGCTGCTGCTTTGTAATACCACTCACCGCCCGTGGCATGTCAGCATCTGTTGCCTGCCCAAAACGGCGTAATATCGCCAAAATATCGGATGAATCAAACTTCATAGTATTCCTGTGCTATGCGCGCAGCCCCACAGCTCGCTGCACCTGGTAGAGCGTCTGCCCGGCTACCTCACGCATGGCTGCCTCTGATTGCTCCAGCGTAGCCAGCAGCTCATCATCGGTAATTGCCTGGTAGCGCGCCTGGAAATCAACCAAGAATTCCTCCACGCAGACAGCAACGGCCTTTTTAAAGTCACCGTAGCGCTCTTTACCCTGCCACTCGGCGTTTACTTCTGCTTGCGGCCGGCCGCTGAGGAGCGCCAACATCTGCAGCAGGCTGGTGATACCTGGCTGCTTATCCCAATCAAAATTAATGCTCCCGTAGCTATCGGTAGTAGCGCCCATAATCTTCTTACGCGCAGCAGCTGGGTCATCGTTGAGATTAATTTTGGATTTTTCTTCGGCTGAACTTTTACTCATCTTCTTGCGCGGGTCAGTAAGGCTACGGATACGCACGCCACGGTCGCGCTGTAAAAAGGCCGTCTGCTGCGCTGTTGCCAGTGGTATGGTAAAGATATCGCCAAACTTGTGGTTAAAGCGGGTAGCAATATCGCGCGCAATCTCGAGGTGCTGGAACTGGTCTTCCCCCACCGGTACGTAGCGCGCATGGTAAAGCAGAATATCCGCTGCCATGAGTACAGGGTAGTTCATCAAACCCATGGTAATTTGACTGGCGTGCTCGCTCGATTTTTCTTTAAACTGGGTCATGCGCTGCATTTCGCCAACGTAGGTAAAGCAGTCCAGAATCCAGGCAAGCTCGCTATGGGCCGGGATGAAGCTTTGCCGGTAGAGGTACGTGTTGGGGTTGGTGAGGTCCAGCCCTGCTGCCACAAAATATTTGAGATTATGGAGCGTATTAGCATATAGGCTGCTATGGTCTATCGGGGTTGTAAAGCTGTGCAGGTCTGGCACAAACATATTGATTTGGTGTGTGCTGGCATATATTGCCTGCATCTCCACCATGGGCACAAAGGCACCTAAAAAATTGCCCAGTGTGGGCTCTTCGTTCGAACGAACACCAGTGAGAATAACGGGTTTTTGCATAGTATCAGTATACTATAGTTGCCGCCTAAGGTAAAAGGAAAGCCCGCCCTGTAACAGGGCGGGGTGAAAAGGTGCAGGAACTACATGCTTACCAGGCGGTAGCGGCAAAGGCTTGCTGCGCCGCTAAGCGGTACTGCGCTATATCGGGGTTACGGATGGCCTCCGCAGCCCAGGTGGCGCGCTCGGCAAGGTTGGTAATAGTGCCTTGCAGGTGTAGGTCGCGGTAGTATCGTTCGATATATGATTCGAACTCATACCGACTGTACTCACGTACAGTCTTCTCAGTCTCTCGTTCAGCACTAAAAGCCTGCCGAGTATCAGGTACACTAACAAGTTGCTTCAACTCCCCAAAGGGGAGCAGTTCTAGCAGCGCCTGGGCGGGCTTTGGAATAGTCTGCCCAGGCACTCCTTTTGACACTTTCAGGTTAATTATCACCGGGACATTGCGCTCCTTGGCACGGGAGCGTAACGTCCGCTTATAATGCTCACGGCGTTTTACAGCCCGCCTATGAGCTTCCTCCCCTTTCGGGTCAAAGAAATGCACCAGGCCAGCGGTAGCTGCCCGCTTTAGATGCCACAGGTGAATCGCATGATTCACCTGTTCTAGCTTTTCTTCTACCTGCTGCGTGCTCAGAGTCGGCAGCAGACGGTTCTGCGGCGTTGGCATCAGGCCTATATATGGCTCGCTACTGAGCACGTGCATACGGTAGGCAATGCTACCAGTGGTCGTTTTAAAAAGTCCACGATTTTTACGTGACACGGAAATCTCCTCGCGGTCGGGACGGAAAACGGACGTAACCAGGCATAAGCACGGTTCCACTACTACTATAGCATATATGGTATATACTCGTAAAGCCCCTTCTGAAGGGATCCTGAAAGGTGCCTTAGGCAATCAGCCGGTCAACGGCCTGGCGAATTGGCTGGATATACGGGCCGGTTACTTCGTGCAGGGCAAGCACTTTCTGGGCAGTAATATGCGGCTGGTGCGTAAGTTGGATGATATTTTTATTGACCACAAATGGGTCAAACTGGCTATAAATAATATGGGTTGGTTTGTGCAAACGCTGAATATCACGCCAAGCCGTCTGGTTAACAATACTGGCTTTCAGCGCGGTAATATAAGGGTGAATCGTACTACTATCAACCTGGAAGGCCGGCGAGGTAAGCCCCGTAGCTTTGGTGATTTTGGCTAGCTGGATATAGAGCTTCGGCTTTTTGGCAGCATCTGCCGCGGTACTAGTATAGGCACGCGTCAGCAAGGCCTCGGCATTGACTAAGCGGCGCTTTTTTTGGCGGGCAGTGCGGTAAATCGGCGGGCTACAAAGCACCAAGCCACGCACAAGCCATGGGTAGCGCCGGGCAATATCAATCGATATCAACGCACCCATCGAATGCCCCACCAAAATCACGTTATGATATAATCCCATGCTAAGCAACGTTCGCATGACTGAACGCGCCTGCACCCGCACATTATAGGAGGCTCGCATTGGCTTGGGTGACTGGCCAAACCCCAGTAGGTCAAGCGCTACAACGCGAGTATCGGCAGGCAGCGCACGCTCCACATGCTGCCAGCTTGCCGCAGCGTTACCGATGCCATGCAGCAGTACGATCGTGACACGCGGCCGGGCCGATGTATGGATATGGCCAACATGCAGCCGGCGGGGAATATCAAATGTCATACCACCCAGTGTAGCACGCCGCTATGCCAGGGGCTATGGGTTTATGCAGCGAGCCTATTGCCGTGTGTTGGCACGGGCCAGGCTACAAGCGCAAGCAAAGGAAAGCCCCCGCACAAATCGTGCGGGGGGTGTGTTTATAGCCATTCAGTGCGCGGTGAATATGCCGCGCTCGGCAAGATGTATCGCGGCCAACGGCGAGCCTCCGCCTTACGGCGGATGTTCTCCGTCCGCACTACCCTACTCACCTCCTCCCTGAGGTTGTTAACGATAAGCAGAGTATAAAACTCTGCCATAAAGTCGTCAAAGCCGAGCTTACGCAGCTCGGTTTCCAGTAATGGAAAAAGGTTGTTATAGTGTTCGGCTGAAAGCCGAACACGGTACCAATAATAGCACCGCTCGTCCTCGGTGACGGTGATGAGTTTTTCATCACCGATTTGGCCTTTGTGCAGCCACTCACGGTGCTGGCTAACCAGTGCCAGCGCAGTCTCTGCAACAAGGCTCAGGCAGGCGGTGTGGCCGCCCTTCCAGCTGTTTCGTTGGTCGGCATCAAGGACAGAAAAAACACTCATGATACAATCC
>ERZ772962.826-NODE-826-length-17103-cov-22.757919_pt1 | contig 17103 bp, 13 predicted proteins | sample MGYA00580676_ERZ772962 | MGnify/ENA primary metagenome ERZ772962 (study PRJEB29015, sample SAMEA2738049) | human oral metagenome | biome: human oral; feature: human-associated habitat; material: saliva | place: China | collected 2230 ...
ACGCCTGGAAAGCGTGTATACGTGAATAGCGTATCGAGGGTTCGAATCCCTTCCTCTCTGCCAGATACTAAAGACACCAGCTAACGGTGTCTTTTTTCATATCTGCCTTCTTAAAAATATTACATCAAATATTACATTACACTTTATATTTCTCTTACCTTCTAATCAAAAACCTGCCACTCATTCTTATCTTATCTTATACTTAACCTTAATGATTAAAAGCCGTCTGAAAGTTTTCAGACGGCCTCTTTCTTAAAACCTACCAAATCCCAAACCATTGTTTATCAGACTGCTTTTTATTGCCGTTCTGCTGCTCGTGGTTTTGACGGCGAAATTGCCAAGGCGCTTGCGGATTGTCTTTTTTCCACAAGCCTTTACGCTTTTCCTTGGCTTGTTTTTGTGCGGCCGAATAGTCAGTGTAAGCGGTTTTACTTTGTTGTTTCTTGGCATAACTTTCATAATGCCATGCCGCACCATCCCGTATCTGCATCAAATTCAGGTCAATCGTACCGACTGATACTTGGGCAACTTCGCGCTGGTAGCGGTCGGCTTCAAACACACGGACTTTGGCTTTTTTATTCAATGCTGCATCAATCAGATTGTCTTGTGATTGCGTACCATAGGCTTGATTGATTTCCGGCGCATCGATATAGGCCATGCGGATTTTGTGTTTCCGGCCGTCGTTATCGATAATGTACATGGTATCGCCATCATGGATTTTGATGATTTTTCCGTTGTATGTGTAGGATTGTCGCGATGACTTTTGTTTTTGCTCCGGTTTGGGTTTAACTTCGGCTTTGGTGTCAGATGTGGCTTTGACGACATTTCCACCCAGCCATTCATTAACCTTTTCTAAACCGATATTGTCGCCTTGTGCCAATGTTGCAGCAACGCTTACCCCTGTACGAATCACCTCAGTATCACGTGAACTGTAACCAAGTGCGCCCAAAACGGATAAAACAACGGGCAACCATTTTATAATTTTACTGATTTGCATATTTTGCCAAATTGAAGGCCGTCTGAAAGACCTGATGCACTTTCAGACGGCCTTTAAGATTGATTAATCTTCATTAATCCTGACAAGGCAGGATGACTTTTGCGCCTTCTGCCGTTCCCAAAACCAATACATCGGCGGCATCGCGGGCAAAAATACCGTTTTCAAGTACACCGGTAATTTTGTTGATTTCGTCTTCCATTTTCAGGGCTTGGTCGATATTGAGGCCGTGAACATCAACAATTTGATTGCCATAGAAAGTAGTATAACCGACACGCAACTCAGGCTGTCCGCCCATCGCAAGCAGTTTGCGCGATACCAGCGAACGGGCATTTTCAACCACTTCTACCGGCAATGGGAATTTGCCCAAACGGGAAACATATTTGCTTTCATCGGCGATACAGACAAATTTATCGGATGCGCTGGCCACGATTTTTTCGTTCAAATGCGCACCGCCGCCGCCTTTAATCATTTGCAGCGCGTGGTTGACTTCGTCAGCGCCGTCAACATAAACCGCCAAACCCATCACATCATTCAGTGAAACCTCAGGAATCTCGTATTTCGCCAAAAGCTCGCTGGATTTTTTAGAAGTAGACACGGCACCCTTGATTTTCTTACCGCTTTTACCCAAAGCTTCGATAAAGAAGTTGATGGTAGAGCCGGTACCGATACCGATGTATTCGTTTTCAGGAACAAATTCCACCGCTTTTTCGGCGGCAATACGTTTGAGTTCGTCTTGAGTTGCCATGTTGTCAGTCTTTCAGTTTGAATAATAAAGTAATTTTAAGCTCTTAGGCTTTAATCAGCAATACTGCCGCTTGCGCTTCAATGGCTTCCATACGCCCCAGATAGCCAAGTTTTTCGTTGGTTTTACCCTTGATGTTCACGCAGTGTTCAGGCAAACCCAAATCTGTGGCAATATTGGCGCGCATTGCCGGAATGTGCGGCGCAAGTTTTGGCTTTTGCGCAATCACGGTCGTATCGACATTAACTATCTTCCAACCCAACTCCTGTACGCTTTGATAAGCCTCGCGCAACAGTACACGGCTATCGGCATCTTTGAATTCGGCGGTGGTATCAGGAAAATGACTGCCGATATCGCCCAAACCGGCCGCACCCAACAGGGCATCGGTAATCGCATGCAACAGCGCATCGGCATCTGAATGACCCAGCAAGCCTTTTTCAAACGGAATGTTGACGCCGCCGAGTATCAAATCTCGACCTTCGACCAACTGATGGACATCGTAGCCCTGTCCGACACGGATATTCATGTTTGTTTCCTTAAATAATGGGTTTTGATTGTTCAGACGGCCTTGAGCAACAATCTGACAATGTATTCGTCTTGCGGCAGCGTCAATTTCAAATTGCGCGTATCGCCCTGCACCAAGCGCGGCCGGATACCCAGTTTTTCAATCGCTGATGCTTCATCCGTAATCTCACTTAAATCATCAACCGATAAAGCACGGTGTAACAAGGCCGTCTGAAAAAGCTGCGGCGTTTGCGCCTGCCATAATCCTGCGCGCGCAACGGTTTCATCAATATGATGATTGCCGTCTGAGCGCTTGAGCGTATCGGCCACCGGTATGGCCAAAATACCGCCCTCATCATTCTCACCCGCCTCATCAAGCAAACGTGTTAATGCTTCAGCAGGCAGGCAACAGCGCGCGGCATCATGAACCAAGATATTGTCTTGCGCCTCGGCCAATCCTTGCTCTAATAAAGTGGACACACCATTGCGTACCGTTTCGGCACGACTTGCGCCGCCTACTCGAAAGACGCGTACTTTCTCAGACAGGGCCGTCTGAAAAACTGAATCTTCCGGCGAAAGAATAACGGCAATTAAATCGATGCGGGAGTGTTGCTCAAAAATTTCTATGGTATGTTGCAATACGGTTTTACCATTGATTTCAACATATTGTTTGGGTTTTCCTGCGCCAAATCGCGCACCAACACCGGCAGCAGGAATCAAAGCGATATTGCGGCGCATCATGCTGACGCTCCGGCATTGGCCTCATCAGAAGTTTCGGCCTTGCGCCATACACACGCTTCGCCTAAATCATCCAAATATTTTTCATGGGCGGCCAACTCGTCCGCATTGGCTTTGATGACTTTCAACTGCGATGTCCGTTTGGTTTCCGCAATAACGGTTTGTTTGACTTCACCCTCTTCTTCCGCCTCACCGCCCATCAGGTCGAACTGCTGACGCGTCATGGCAAGATAGACTTCACCCAAAAGCTCGCAGTCGATTAATGCGCCGTGCAAGACACGTTTGCTACGGTCAACGGAAAAGCGGTTACACAACGCATCCAAGCTTGCCTTTTGCCCCGGAAACATTTCACGTGCCATGGCCAGCGTGTCGGTGACTTTGCAACCAAGCTCCTCAATAGAAGGCAAACCCATGCGGCGGAATTCCATATTCAGAAAGCCGACGTCAAACTTGGCATTATGGATAATCAGCTCTGCGCCACGGATAAAGTCGGCAATCTGTTTACCCACTTGGGCAAACGGCGGCGCATTCTTCGCTTCCAATACTTCAATCGTCAAACCATGCACCTTCGCCGCTTCCTCCGGCATGTCGCGCTCGGGGTGGACATATAAATGAAGGTTGGAGTCGGTCATTTGGCGGTTGATCATTTCCAAGCCGGCAAATTCGACCAGACGGTCGCCGTTTTCAGGATAAAGACCCGTGGTCTCCGTATCGAGGATAATCTGACGTTGGCTCATGGTTGGTGGTTTCTGCAATTATCAAAACGCCTTGAATCATACTGAAGGCCGTCTGAAATGTATAGTCAGCAAAACTTTAACTGCTTTTTTAAATACCTTTTTACGGCTGGATTTTTTCAGACGGCCTTTATTCTTTTCTCATTTAATGGCCATCTATTACGACATTTTTGAGTATAAAACCCAATTTCTATAAAATTTTTTAAATTTAATTTCCTTAATAATTAATATCTTACTTATAAATTAAATAATAGGAACAATTATCATTTGCAAATTTAAAAAATCGCCGTATAATACAACCCATCGAGACAAAACAACCGCACAACAGAATGAAAGGAGAAGAAAATGCCCGAAAGTATTTTTAAGCAAGTCTCCCTTGACATTCTGAGACTGCACCAACAAGCCATCCGCTCTTTGATCGCCACCAAGTGTTGCGACGAATGCGAAGTACATGACGCAGTATTCATTACTTTAGATGGTCGATATTATGTTTGGCTTCCTTGCATGGGCAAGTCGCCCCAATCAGAAACCGGCATCCTGCTGATTGAAGATGAAGACGGCAATACACGCTTGAGCTGGGTTGCCGGTACACGCGAAGTCAAACAAAAAGACAGTCTGTACAACCGCGTTGTTTCCGCCCTGCAAAGAAAAATGCAGCGCACGAAAAACAAATTTATCCAGTCGGCAAACGCCCGATTGCTTGAGCTGACGCCGCAGCAAGGCCGTCTGACGACAAACAGCAAAGATTTCTCGCTTTCACCACATGACTTGATGAAAGCACTTTATCCGGCAACACATCAAATAGGAGAATTTGCCCTGTAACAGTTTTTGGTAGTGGTTTGTGTTCCTTTTGCGCCCCTTAACATTTTAAAGGGGCGATTTTTTTGCCCCTACTTTTCAGACGGCCTAAACATCGGTTTTCCAGTACAATAAAGGCCGTCTGAACATTTCCTATTTTTCAACCATGCAACTGCTCAAATACATCCAATCGCAAGGCCTCGGCAGCCGCAAGCAATGCCAATGGCTGATAGACAATGACTGCATTGCCATCAACGGCGAAATCCATAATAGCGCCAAAGACGATATCGACCCGTCTCAAGTGCACACCCTGTCTGTTGACGGCGAAGAAATTGCCGCCGTGCCCATGCCCTATTTCTACATTCTGCTGCATAAGCCTGCAGATTACGAGACTTCACACAAACCTCAGCAATATCCAAGCATCTTCAGCCTGTTTCCCGACCACATGCGCAATATCGATATGCAGGCAGTCGGTCGCTTGGATGCAGACACAACCGGCATTATTCTGATTACCAACGATGGGCAATTTAACCACCGCGTTACTTCGCCCAAACACAAAGTTCCGAAGCTCTACCGCGTCACTTTGAAACATCCTGCCGACGATACCCTTTGCACCACACTGAAAAACGGCGTCCTCCTACATGACGATAATGAAACCGTAACCGCAGCCGAAGCAGTATTGGTCGACCCAACCACATTGATGATGACCATTACCGAGGGTAAATACCATCAGGTCAAACGCATGGTTGCAGCCGCAGGCAACCGTGTCGAGCAGCTCCACCGTGAGAAATTCGGCGACTGGAATGTCGATGATTTGGCCGCCGGAGAATGGAAATTTATCCAAATCTAAAAAAATTCTAAATTTTTTCGATATTTTTTAAACAATATGGATTTTTTATTTATTTAAAATCAAATATCTAAACCTTACTATTTTTATTTAACAGAATTTAACACTTAGAAGACTGAACTATTGTATAATTCGCCTGTCTGAGTAACACTTGCTTCGAAAGAAGTGAGTAAGTGAGTAAGACGTTTTCCCCGTAATGTGTTTGGCCATCTATACTTTCCCCTTAGTATAGATGGTTTTTTTTATCTAAAATTTGGCAACCAAGCGGGCGTACTTTCAGACGGCCTTTCTCATCTAAAGAAGCCATCATTCCTAAACCCCATCTCCACTCATTAACTTGCCATTATCCCTTTTCTCTTTCTCGTCTCTTCCGTATCAATCTGTGCCGTTCCCATTTCAGACAAATCGTTTAAAAAAAAAATCTATCTGCGACTATCCAAGCTAGGGTTACAAGATGTTATTTAGACAGCCTTAGATAAATACCATCTTTATTGCCAACATACTTGAAAGCACACCTTGGTGCTATCCAATATCCTCACAACAACCTTTTCCCATATCCCACTTTTCAGACGGCCTTTATCGTTACGGCTCTTTCAATCATTCATATCGCTTCAGCCAAATTCTCTGTTTGCTGGTTTCAATACCAAGCAAACCAGAGAAACCCACTAAAATTTCTTCATTACATGGTTTTTTTAACTAATTTTCTTTTTAGACTTTAGTCAAGATTCGTTAAATCTTTGCGGTAAAATGTTGTCTTTATTTTTTATGCATCTGAGTATTTATGTCTTCCAATCACCCCCGTCAAACCTGGTCCAACCGTTTGACTTACATCCTTACCGTTGCCGGCGCGACTGTCGGCTTTGGCGCAACTTGGCGTTTCCCATATTTGGTTGGTGAAAACGGCGGCGGTGCGTATGTGTTTCTGTTCTGTATCGCCATGCTGGTCATCGGCATTCCGATGATTTTGGTGGAAAACGTCATCGGCCGCCGTAAAGGTGTGAACGCGCTGGATGCGTTTGGCGGCACAATGAATGGCAAACCCGTTGCCAAAGTTTGGAAATTGGTCGGTTGGATGGGCTTGCTCGGCGCATTCGGCATCATGGCCTATTACATGGTACTTGGCGGCTGGGTTATCAGCTACATCGTCAATATCATCGGCGGTAATTTGGACATTTCCAGTCCGGTTTCCGGCGAAGTCACCAAAAGCTTCTTTACTGAACACATCGAAAACAGCCCTTGGGAAATTGCTTTCTACACCTTCCTATTTGTGGTTGTGAACCAATGGATCTTGGTCAAAGGTGTGATCGGCGGTATTGAAAAAGCAGCAAAATACCTGATGCCTTTGCTGTTTTTATTCCTGATTGCCATGGTCGTGCGCAACGTTACTCTGCCGGGTGCTATGGAAGGCATTACCTTCTATCTGAAACCTGACTTCAGCAAAATTACCGCCGAACTTTTCGTCTTCGTTTTAGGTCAAGTATTCTTCGCCTTGAGCTTGGGTTTCGGTGTGATGATTACGTTATCCAGCTATCTGGATAAAAACGAAAATCTGGTTCAGACGGCCGTGATTACCGCGATTACCAACACTTTGATTGCCGTGTTGGCCGGCTTTATGATTTTCCCTTCCCTCTTCAGCTTTGGCGTTGCCCCGAATTCTGGCCCAACTTTGGTATTCCAAAGCCTGCCGATCGTATTCTCCAATATGTGGGCAGGCCCTGTGTTTGCCGTGATTTTCTTCTCACTGCTTCTGATTGCCGCGCTGACCACTTCTCTGACTATTTATGAAGTGTTGATTACAACTATTCAGGAGAAAACCAAAATCCGTCGCACAGCCGCGATTACCATCGTACTGGCAGGTATTTTTATCTTTGGCAATATCCCGTCCATCTTGAGCTACGGCCCTTGGAAAGATATTTCCGTATTTGGTAAAAACATTTTCGATGCCTTTGACTATATCAGCGGCAACATTCTGTTTATGCTGACCGCGCTTGGCTCTGCCTTGTTTGTCGGTTTCGTGATGAAAGATGAAGCGAAGGACGAATTGCTCTACAAAGGTAACCAGACCACCGTCAATATCTGGTTTGCCTATGTAAAATACCTCGTGCCGTTGGTGATTCTGCTGATTTTCATCAGCAACCTGTTCTGATAAGCAAGCATATAAAAAGGCCATCTGAAATGTTCAGACGGCCTTTGTTTTTTACTATGCTTTATTCAGCCCAGTTTTTCTTCTTACTGGTTTTACCGATACCGGGGTTAAAGCTGTTGGTTGGGTCGAGTTTTTTATAGAACTGTTTCAGCTCAGGCTTGGCTTCATACAGATGACCGACATTATGCTCGGCAGGATATTGCGCACCGCGTTGGTCAAGCAGATGGAGCATTTCATGTTCCAAAGCCATGCAGTCGTTGCCTTTTTTAATGATGTAGTCCTGATGGAACACATGACACATAAAATGTCCGTAATACAATTTATGGATGATTTTATTGTCAATTTCAGGCGGCAGTGTTTCAAACCAATCACGATCATCACGGCGCAAGGCGATATCGAGTGCAACCAAATCCTCTACTTCATCATCATGTACAGAACGGTAACGGATCGCGGCAGAAGCCACAGCAAAGCGATGCAGCATGGCCGCCTGCGTTTCTTCGGCATTACATTCGAAGAATGCGCCGCCATGGGTTGCAAAATATTCCTTCAAGAAAGCACGCGCTTCTTCTACGCCCTCGCCACCCATTTTTAAAATCAGGTGATGTTCATATTTATCCCGATAGTTGCGCATAGACTTCGGCAAGTGATCGGGCAAAATTTTACTGATCAGTTGCATGAATTTATCAGAGAAGTGTTTTGGTAAGAAACTTATCTTTTTGCTGAATCTATCCACACGGGCTTTCAGATCAAACAGTTTCGGAAGTTGGTGGGTACCGAACGTCTTAATGATATAAAAAGTATCTTTACCATAAACGGCAGCAATATCAAAAGCATGACGATGGATATACTCACCGGAAATAGGCAGATTTTTAAACTCACTCAAAGCAGCACGACGAATATCGGTCAGCTCATTAATATCATTGGTGCCGATATAGAACACGGCAGTCTGTTTTTCTTGCGGGAACGTATCCAGACGCACGGCAAATACCATCAGCTTGCCCGCGCAACCTGATGCTTCGTAGTGACGCGCAGGGTCGGCATTAAAACGGGCGGCAGTCGGTTCATTCACTTGGCGGACATGATCGCAGTATGCATGGTCATGCCCTTTGCCGGCATCTTGCGTAATGTCTTTTCGCTGATAATGGAAACCTTGCAAGTTGGTCAAAATTTCTTCAGGGGTTTCACCCAAATCAATGCCCAAATGGTTGACCAGCTCCAGCTTGCCCTCTTCGTTGATTTGTGCAAACAGCGCCATTTCCGTATAAGCAGGGCCACGCTGTACCAATGCACCGCCGGAGTTATTACATACGCCACCCAATACAGATGCGCCGATACAGGACGAACCGATCACGGAGTGCGGCTCACGGCCTAAAGGTTTCAGCAGCAGCTCCAATTGATTCAGGGTAGAACCGGGCAGGCAGACAACTTGTTCGTTATTATTAATTGGCTGAATGATGTTCAGACGCATGGTATTCACAATCACGATATCGCGGTCGTAATCATTGCCGTCAGGAGTCGAGCCGCCGGTCAGACCGGTATTGGCAGCCTGCGTAATCACGATAACATCAGCCTCAACACACGCCTGCAAGATTTGCCACATTTCCAAAACCGTACCCGGACGGACAACTGCCAGCGCCTTGCCTTCGCCAAAACGATAGCCTTGACGGTATTGTTCGGTTTTTGCCGGGTCTGTGATGATGTATTTCTCGCCGACAGTTTGCGTCAGCCGACTGATTAATTGCGTAGCATTCATTGCATACTCCTTGAGAGATTAATATATTTATTAAATTGCAAACATTGTAGTAATCCCTTTTATCAAAGTAAAGGCGAAACCTGTTTTTTATACTCATCTTTTAAATAAACAAAAGGCCGTCTGAAATTTTCAGACGGCCTTTTGTTTCAAGCTTGCATAATCAGATTATTCGGCTGCTTTCTCTTCGCGAGCAGGCGCTTCCAGCAAAGCTTTGATAGACAGGCGCACGCGGCCGCGGTCGTCTACTTCCAATGCTTTTACATTCACAACCTGACCTACTTGCAGGTAGTCGCTGACATTGCGTACGCGCTCGTGGGCGATTTGGCTGATGTGTACCAAACCGTCTTTGCCCGGCATCACGCTGACAATCGCGCCAACGTTGTTGTCGAGGATTTTAACCACAGTACCTTCGTACACTTTGCCCACTTCCACTTCGGCAGTGATTTCTTCGATGCGTTTTTTCGCTGCATCGCCTGCTTCTTGAGTAGTCGCAGCGATAGTGATGGTGCCGTCTTCAGCAATATTGATTTCAGTACCGGTTTCAGCAGTAATCGAACGAATGGTTTCGCCGCCTTTACCAATCACATCACGGATTTTGTCTTGGTTGATTTTCATGGTGAACAAGCGTGGCGCGTGTGCAGACAGCTCTTGTGGACCTGCAACGGCGGCTTTCATCTGATCCAAGATGTGCAAACGTGCTTCTTTGGCTTGAGCCAAAGCGATTTGCATGATTTCTTTGGTAATACCTTGGATTTTGATGTCCATTTGCAGCGCAGTCACACCTTCAGTTGTACCGGCTACTTTAAAGTCCATATCGCCCAAGTGGTCTTCGTCGCCCAAGATGTCGGTCAGGACGGCAAATTTGTTGTTGTCCAAAATCAGACCCATGGCGATACCGGCAACGTGTGCTTTCAAAGGCACACCGGCAGACAACAGGCTCAAGCAGCCGCCGCAGACGGAAGCCATAGAGGAAGAGCCGTTGGATTCGGTAATTTCAGAAACCACGCGCATGGTGTAGCTGAAATCTTCAGGTTCTGGCAATACGGCCAACAATGCACGTTTAGCCAAGCGGCCGTGACCGATTTCACGACGTTTTGGCGCACCTACGCGACCCACTTCACCGGTAGAGTATGGAGGGAAGTTGTAGTGCAGCATGAAGCGGTCGGTGTATTCGCCAGACAGCGCATCAATGATTTGCTCGTCGCGTGAAGTACCTAAAGTTGCAACGGCCAAAGCTTGGGTTTCGCCACGGGTAAACAGTGCAGAACCGTGAGTGCGCGGCAATACGCCGGTTTGAATGTTCAGCGGACGAACAGTGCGGGTGTCGCGACCGTCGATACGCGGTTGGCCGTCCAAAATTTGGCTGCGGACAACATCGGCTTCCAAGTGTTTGAAAATGCCTTTGATTTCGTTGGCGGCCAAAGTGTCGGTTTCTTCGGTAATCAAGGCTTCTTTTACAGCACTCCAAGCTTCGTCCAATTTGGCAGAACGCGCTTGTTTTTGACGGATTTTGAACGCTTCTTTAATGGTTTCACCGGCAATTTCGCGTACTTTTGCAACCAATTCTTCATTGGTTTCAGGTGCTTTCCAATCCCAAACTTCCGGGTTGACTTCATCGGCAAACTCATTGATGGCGTTGATGGCCACTTGCATTTGATCGTGACCGTAAACAACCGCACCCAGCATCACTTCTTCAGACAAGATGTCGGCTTCGGATTCCACCATCAACACGGCTTTAGAAGTACCGGCAACAACCAAGTCCAATTGTGATTTGGCCAACTCGGCTTTAGTCGGGTTCAGAACGTACACGCCGTTTACATAACCCACGCGTGCCGCACCAATCGGACCGGCAAACGGTACGCCGCTCAACACCAGCGCGGCAGATGCGCCCAACATTGCAGGAATGTCAGAATCGATTTCAGGGTCAACAGACACGACCATCGCTACGATTTGGATGTCGTGGTAGAAACCTTCGGGGAACAGAGGACGAATCGGACGGTCGATCAGACGGCTGGTCAGGATTTCTTTTTCGCTTTGTTTGCCTTCGCGTTTGAAGAAACCGCCGGGGATTTTACCTGCTGCGTAAGTACGCTCGAGGTAATCGACAGTCAGAGGGAAGAAGTCTTGGCCTTCTTTCACTTCTTTGTTGGTAGTAACGGCAACCAAAACAACGGTGTCGCCCATGGATACTTTAACGGCAGCAGCGGCTTGGCGAGCAATTTCGCCGGTTTCCAAAGTAACGGTTTGATTACCGTATTGGAAGGTCTTAACGTGTTTATTGAACATCATTGTTCCTTTCAAAATACCGCACTGCTAAAACACTAATAATGCACACTAAAATCCGAATGTGCATAGTTAGGGTTTCAGACCGTGCGGCAGGTTATAAACAAGCTTTCAGACGGCCTTTAAAGGCGCTGAAAACAACTCTCGATTATAAAGGCAACTATCCTTAAAATCCAGTATTTATACAATAAAAAGGCCGTCTGAAACATATCTCTTTCAGACGGCCTTCAAACTTAAAAATCAATCCTGAGTCAGCAAAGTCAATGCTTCCTGATATTTTTCGACTGTTTTTCGAATCACATCGGCAGGCACTTTAGGCGCAGGCGCTTTTTTGTTCCAACCGCTTTGCTCCAGCCAGTCGCGGACAAATTGTTTGTCAAAAGACGGCGGATTGGTACCGACTTTATATTGGTCGGCAGGCCAAAAACGACTGGAGTCTGGCGTCAACACTTCGTCCATCAAAGTCAGCGTACCTTCTTCATCCAAACCAAATTCAAACTTGGTATCGCAAATAATAATACCGCGAGATTTGGCATATTCAGCCGCTTCTGTATAAAGCTGAATCGCTTTGGCGCGTACTTCCGCCGCCAATTCTTTTCCGATAATGCGTTCGCATTCTTCAAAGCTGATGTTTTCATCATGATCGCCAACCTCAGCTTTGGTCGATGGCGTAAAAATCACTTCAGGCAGTTGTTGCGCTTCCTGCATACCTTCAGGCAGTTGAATCCCGCAAACAAACCCTGTCTTTTGATAATCTTTCCAACCGCTGCCTGCCAGATAACCGCGCACAATAGCCTCCACTTTCACCGGAGTGAGCTTTTTAGCCACAACGGCGCGTTTCTCCAAAATCTTTGCTTCGTTTTCAGGCAAAACATCGTAAACCGTATGGCCGGTAAAGTGGTTAGGCATGATATGAGCCAGTTTTTTAAACCAAAAATTGGAAATCTGCGTCAGAATCTCCCCTTTACCCGGAATCGGATCATCTAAAATCACATCGAATGCAGACAGACGGTCGGAAGCAACCATCAACATACGTTTATCGTCAATTTCGTACAAATCGCGGACTTTGCCGGAGTAGATTTTTTTCAAGCTGATTTCAGACATTTCGGGTATCTCTTTGGTAAACAGAAGAATTTGGTATTTTAGCCCAATTTAGCATCTTTCGTCAGATTGTTTACAAAATAAAGGCCGTCTGAAACCTTATATTTTGGTTTCAGACGGCCTTATCCGTTGATTTCAGGGAGGAACCCTGAAAATCACCATCCTATCAAATTACAGAAGCTTGAGTCTGATCTTGGATTTGGTTCACAGCAGACAGAGAGTAGTAGTCGCCGTGGCCGGTTACTTGGTAAGTGCTACCGTCAGCAAACTTGAAGTTTTCAACTTTGTGATCGTTACCGGTGAACCAGTCGTCGATGGTGATGCTGTCGTTAGTACCGACAGAAACAGTCAGGTTAGCACCTGATTTGCTCAGCAATACGTCAGAAGCTGCAACGCCTTTACCGAACAACAGGGTGTCATTACCGCTTTCCTCACGGATAGTGTCGTGACCGTAACCTTTGTCGAAGAAGTAAGTGTCGTTACCGGTACCGCCGATCAGGATGTCGTTGCCGACACCGCCGTCGAGGTAGTCGTTACCGTCTTTACCAACCAAGCAGTCGTCGCCGGCCAAACCGTACAGATGGTTGTTGCCGCCGTTACCTTCGATGTTGTTGTTCAAAGAGTTACCGGTACCGTTCAGGTTTTGCATACCTTGCAAAAACAGGTTTTCAACGTTATCGGTCAAGGTGTAGTCGATAACGGTACGAACAGTATCGATACCGGCTTGTGCATTACCGTACTCGATAACTTGGTCGTTGGCATTGTCAACGAAGTAAACGTCGTTACCGTCGCCACCGCGCATGATGTCAGCACCGGAACCACCGTTCAGGTAGTCGTTACCGGCACCACCTTGCAGGTAGTCTTTACCTTCTTCACCGTACAGAGAGTCACCATCAGCATCACCGTAAATGGTGTCATTACCAGCACCGGCGTAGATTACGTCTGTGCCGTTGCCACCGTAGATGATGTCTTCGCAAGCAGTACCATAAATGGTATCTTTAGCATCAGTACCGCGGATAACGTTGCCGTCTTTGCAGTCTTCAGCTCGGATGACATTACCTGGGTTTTTGTCTTCGTGACCGTATGAGTTGTTTTGGTTATGGTCGTCCACACAGTCTTTGCAGTCTGGCTTAGGCTCAGGTTTTGGTTCTGGTTTAGGCTCAGGTTTTGGCTCTGGCTTAGGCTCAGGTTTTGGTTGTGGTTTTGGTTCTGGTTGCGGTTCTGGTTGTGGCTCAGGTTTAGGCTCAGGTTTTGGTTGAGGTTGAGGTTTAGGCTGAGGTTTAGGTTGTGGTTTTGGACATGGGATCGGTTTGATCGGATTACAGTTGTAAGGTGGGCAAACCGGAACACATTTGTAATTAGGAGTTTTTGCTGGTGGGCAGAAAGCCGCAATAGCAGAAACCAAACCAGTTACCGCATTAACTACTGACACGCCGACGCTGGCAATGCTAGCGATGCTGCCGATAGAAACAGAAGATTTCGCTGCAGGAGCGCAGTAGTAAGAAGAGTAGGAAGCCTTAGGCGCAGGAGCGCAGTAAGAACTAACCAGGGGTCTAGCATAATACCCCCCGTAACAGTATGCCATAATAATTACTCCCAAAATAGTTAATAAAGATATCGAGCTGGCGGAACGAGCAAATCCGCCCTTGCTCAATTATTATTTTAGTAATATTTTTCAAAATATTTACTCAAAAATATCAAACGGTAGAATTTGCCGACAAAAGGACAGAGTTTCGCCTGTTTTTAAATTCCATTATCCTAGCAACAATAAAAACATTAACATTGATTCACACTCTCTCAAACAGCATAGATCCTTTATCTATCTTATTAAAAGCTGAACTTTAACTCTAGTTATAGTAAACAAACATAATACCAATAAGTGGTTATTATTATGTATAGATAATATCGATAACTTGCCCAAATACAGCCGTCTCTGCATTTTGTTCTACGCCAATAATGTGAATTTGTCGTATTTACACTATAATGACACGAATACCTATTTAACAGCTATCAGAGGAGATACTCAACCATGCGTACTTTATTGACCGGAGCCAAAGGCCAGCTTGCCCGTTGTCTGCGCGACCGCCTGCCCGAAGATTGGGAACTGATTGCTACCGATTCTACTTCGCTGGACATTACCGATACCGAAGCCGTGCATCACATGATCAAAAACTTCCAACCAGATGCCATCGTTAATGCCGCAGCTTACACTGCCGTCGATAAAGCGGAAGAAAACGCAGAGGCTGCTTTTGCCGTCAACGCAACCGCTGTTCACAACCTGGCCGCAGCCGCCCGCGCCGCACACGCGCGCTTTATTCATATTTCCACTGATTATGTATTCGACGGCGAAGGCAAACGCCCTTACCGCGAAACCGACTACACCAATCCGCGCAGCACTTACGGTCAATCCAAAGTAGCAGGCGAGCTTTTGGCTTTAGCCGCGCATCCGGAAAGTACAATTGTCCGTACTTCATGGCTGTTTAGCGAATACGGCAGCAATTTCGTCAAAACCATGCTTCGCCTTGCCAAAGAGCGTGATTCCCTCTCCATTGTTCATGACCAAACCGGTTGCCCGACTTATGCAGGCGACTTGGCCCACGCCATCATCAGTTTATTGCAACAGCCCACTTCCCCACGCGGTATCTTCCATTACTGTGGCAACAAATCGGCAACATGGTACGAATTTACCAAAGCCATTTTTCAGACGGCCCACCAATTAGACGACAGCTTCCGCATTCCGGAACTGAACGCGATTACCACCGATCAATACCCCCTGCCCGCTCCGCGTCCGGCATACAGCATTATGGATTGCTCACGCCTAGAGACCGAGTTTGGTATCAAACCGTCCGACTGGCAAAAAGCCCTGCGCGAAATTCTCCGCAAAATCGACTGATAAGCTGATCTATCTATATCAAGGCCGTCTGAAAACATATTTTCAGACGGCCTCTTTGTTTCTTTTATATCAAATGCTTTATCTATCCAGTCTGTCATTTGAAAAGTGCTACAATAGCCGTTTATTTTATTTTTCAGACGGCCTGACAATATGTGCAACCATCATCCCAAACATTCACACGATAATGACACCATCCGCATCCGCGGCGCGCGTACACATAATTTGAAAAATGTCGATTTGGACATTCCGCGCCACAAGCTCGTGGTGGTCACAGGATTGTCAGGAAGCGGCAAATCGTCGCTGGCGTTTGATACTTTGTATGCCGAAGGCCAACGCCGTTATGTCGAGAGCCTTTCCGCCTATGCCCGTCAATTTTTGCAGATGATGGACAAACCCGATGTCGATTTGATTGAAGGTCTGTCGCCTGCAATTTCTATCGAGCAGAAATCCACCAGCCACAATCCGCGTTCCACCGTCGGTACAGTAACGGAAATCCACGACTACCTGCGCCTTTTATACGCCCGTGTCGGTACGCCGTATTGTCCCGAACACAAGCTGCCGCTATCCAGCCAAACCGTGTCGCAAATGGTCGATGCCGTATTGAAACTGCCGGAAGACACGCGCGTGATGATTCTTGCGCCGGCAGTGCGCGAGCGTAAGGGCGAGTTTGTCGATTTCTTTGCCGACTTGCAGGCGCAGGGTTTTGCGCGGGTGCGCGTGGACGGCGAGGTCTATCAGCTTGACGAAGTGCCGAAGCTGGAAAAAAACATCAAACACAACATCGACGTCGTCATCGACCGCGTGAAAGTGAAGGCGGACATCAAGCAGCGGCTGGCGGAAAGCTTTGAAACCGCACTGCGCCACGGCAACGAGCGCGCACTGGCAATGGAAATGGAAAGCGGCGAAGAACATTGGTTCTCCGCGCGTTTCGCCTGCCCCGTATGTTCATACAGCCTGCCCGAATTAGAGCCACGCCTGTTTTCCTTCAACAATCCGATGGGCTCCTGCCCGACTTGCGACGGCTTGGGCAATACCAACTTCTTCGATCCCGAAAAAGTAGTCGCCTATCCCGAATTATCCTTAGCCGCAGGCGCGATTGACGGCTGGGATAAGCGCAACCAATTCTATTTCCAAATGATTCAATCGTTAGCACGCCATTATGAGTTTGATGCGGATGCAGCATGGGAAACGCTGCCTGAAAAAGTGAAAAAAGTCGTGTTGCACGGCTCGGGAAAAGAAGTCATTGATTTCACTTACCTATCCGAACGCGGCACCACCTTCAACCGCAGTCATACCTTTGAAGGCATCATCCCCAATCTCGAACGCCGCTACCGAGAAACCGACAGCGAAACCGTGCGCGAAAAACTGCGCGAATACCAAAACCACCGTGCCTGCCCGAGCTGCGGCGGCGCACGTTTACGAAAAGAAGCGCGTTACGTTTACGTCAGTGGCGAGCCGTTGCACGAAGTTTCCGCCTGGCCGCTGACCAAAACCCACCAATTCTTTGAAACTCTGGATTTGGACGGCAACAAAAAACAAATCGCCGAAAAAATCCTCAAAGAAATCA
>ERZ772962.834-NODE-834-length-17016-cov-4.567007_pt1 | contig 17016 bp, 15 predicted proteins | sample MGYA00580676_ERZ772962 | MGnify/ENA primary metagenome ERZ772962 (study PRJEB29015, sample SAMEA2738049) | human oral metagenome | biome: human oral; feature: human-associated habitat; material: saliva | place: China | collected 2230 ...
AAATCAGCGTAGTAGAGCCCACTCAACCACTGCGTCTTGCTCGACAATCCAAAAATAATTGAGAGGCTAGGACTTTTGTCCCAGCCTCTTTATTATTTCAGAGCTAGTTTGCTTTCTTTTAAGGAATTACTTGGAGGGAATAAAAGAAAAACAGAGATGGAAGAAATTATTTTTCTTCCATCTCTGTTTTTTGTCCTTGAATGGCTTTTTTGAACCACCAAAGTGAGCCGACTAGGATCAGGGCAGCAAGCCAAAAAATCCAAGCCTCAATAGTGGTTAGAAAAAAGTAGAGAGCGATAGCATCGACCAATAAAAGTGGGATGAGAATCTGTTTTCTTATTTTCATAAGAATATTGTATCATAAATCCTAGAGGAAACAAGTGAAATCAAGCCTGTCTAGGTATTTTGTAGGATCCGAAAAGGTCCGATAGGATTAGTTAGTGAATTTTCTTTCAGGAGTGCATCTTGGTCCCATTTGTGGTAAAATAGTAAAGATATGAGTAAAGAATTTCATCATGTAACGGTTTTGCTTCATGAAACGATCGATATGCTGGATGTTAAGCCAGATGGGATCTATGTAGACGCCACATTGGGTGGGGCAGGCCACAGCGAATATTTGTTAACAAAATTAAATGAATCGGGCCATCTTTATGCCTTTGACCAAGATCAGCATGCAATTGAGAATGCTAAGATTCGTTTAGCTCCATTCATCGAGAAAGGCATGGTGACCTTCATTAAGGATAACTTTCGTCATTTGAAGGAACGTCTAAACGAATTGGGTGTGACTGAAATTGATGGAATCTGTTATGACCTAGGTGTCTCTAGTCCTCAGTTAGATGAACGGGAACGCGGATTTTCTTACAAGAAAGATGCGCCACTGGACATGCGGATGAATCAAGAAGCTTCCTTGACAGCCTATGAAGTCGTTAATAGCTACGATTACCATGATCTAGTCCGTATTTTTTTCAAATATGGAGAGGACAAATTTTCCAAGCAAATTGCGCGGAAAATTGAGCAAGCACGAGCAATTAAACCGATTGAAACGACGACTGAATTAGCAGAGATTATTAAATCTGCTAAACCAGCTAAGGAGCTCAAGAAAAAGGGCCATCCTGCTAAACAGATTTTCCAAGCCATTCGTATCGAAGTCAATGATGAACTGGGAGCTGCAGATGAATCGATTCAGCAAGCCATGGATTTGTTGGCCCTCGATGGTCGTATTTCTGTGATTACCTTTCATTCGTTAGAGGATCGATTGACCAAACAATTGTTTAAAGAAGCTTCGACGGTTGAGGTTCCAAAGGGACTTCCCTTTATTCCAGATGATTTGAAACCAAAGATGGAGTTGGTCAACCGGAAACCTATTTTACCAAGTGAAGAAGAGCTTGAGGATAATAATCGATCCCATTCAGCAAAACTACGGGTTGCTCGAAAAATACACAAGTAAGAGGAATTGATATGGCAGCAAGAGATGAGAGAACAAGAACACAGCTACTGCAAGACCGCTTTCGCCGTTTCTCTAGAGTAGAAAAGGCTTTTTATGGGTCGATTGTCCTAACAGCTGTGATTTTAGCCATTAGTATCGTCTTTATGCAAACACGGATTTTACAAGTACAGAGTGAATTGACCAACTTGAATACCGAGCTGGAAGCCAAAAAGACAGAGTTGGCAGATGTTCGTCAAGAGGTCAATGAATTAACACGTTATGACCGCTTATCACAGTTGGCTAGCTCCCAAGGAATGAAGCTGCAAAAAGAAAATCGAAAAACAGTGAGTGCAAGTAGTGATGAATAAATTTAAAAAATTTTTAATCAGGTATTCGATAAAGAAACGTCGCTTGCCGGATCAGAATCGAAAACAAGTTGGGAAAAATCTCAGTGTACTGGCGATTTTCCTCTTTTTTCTCTTTCTGATTAATTTTGCAATGATTATTGGGACTGACAAAAAATTCGGTGTGACCTTATCGGATCAAGCAAAAAAAGTCCATGAGCAGACGGTTATTGTTCCTGCAAAACGTGGAACGATCTATGACCGAAATGGAGCAGTAATTGCTGAAGATGCTACGACCTATAACGTTTATGCTGTTATTGATAAAAAGTACAAATCAGCAACTGGGAAAATCCTCTATGTAGAAGAGAGCCAATTTAAAAAAGTAGCAGAAATCTTTAAGCAGTACTTAGGGATGGATGAGGATTACGTCATTCAACAGTTGTCGCAAAAGAAATTGAAACAGGTTTCTTTTGGCTCGAACGGAAACGGCATAACTTATAGCAATATGACGGCCATCCGTGAGGCCATGGAAGCGGCGAAAATTGAAGGGGTTGCCTTTACAACTAGTCCAAATCGGAGCTATAAAAATGGAGTTTTTGCTTCTCAATTTATAGGTCAGGCCTCTCTTCAAGAAGATAAAGAGGGGAATAAAACCCTGAAGGGGCAATCAGGGATGGAGAAATCCCTCGATCGTATTCTCGCTGGTCAAAATGGAGTCATCACCTATGACAAAGACCGAAACGGGAATATCGTTCCTGGTTCAGATAAGGTTTCTGTCAAAACAGAAGATGGAAAAGATGTCTATACGACCATTTCAGCAGAATTACAAACCTACCTTGAGACGCGAATGGATGTTTTCCAAGAAAAAGTAAAAGGAAAGTATGTTAGTGCGACTCTTGTGAGTGCAAAAACAGGAGAAATCCTTGCGACAACGCAACGTCCTTCCTATAATGCGGATACCAAACAAGGGCTGGATCTGAAAAACTTGAAAACCTGGAATACCATCCTGTATCAAGATCAATATGAACCAGGTTCAACCATGAAGGTCATGTTATTAGCTTCGGCGATTGATCATGGAACCTTCCCAGCTTATAATGAGGTATACTACAGTAACGAACTACAAGTAAAAGATGCGACGATCCGTGACTGGGATGTCAATATGGGGCTGGCTGAAGGTCGCTATATGAATATCGCACAGGGCTTTGCTTACTCAAGTAACGTGGGGATGACCCGCTTGGAGCAAAAGATGGGAAATGCTGTCTGGATGGACTACCTAACCCGCTTTAAATTCGGTCTTCCGACCCGTTTTGGAATGGGAAATGAAGCTTACGGGAGTCTTCCAGGTGATTATGTCAGTCAAGCCATGTCTTCCTTCGGTCAAGGGATTTCCGTCAGTCAAACCCAAATGTTACGGGCCTTTAGTGCCATCGCTAATGATGGGCAAATGTTAGAGCCGAAGTTTATTAGTGCTATTTACGATAAAAAATCAGACACAGCCCGCAAATCAAAAAAAGAAGTTGTTGGAAAACCAGTTTCAGGATCAGCTGCACAACAGACACGGAACTATATGATCACCGTCGGAACAGATCCAGAGTATGGAACCTTGTACAGTGATGGACCCATCATTCAGGTACCCGGTCAAAACGTTGCGGTGAAATCAGGGACTGCCCAAATGGCGACAGATCAAGGATACTTGCAAGGAGAAAATGATTATATCTACTCGGTTGTAGCCATGACACCTGCAGAAGATCCTGAATTCATCATGTATGTGACGGTCCAACAACCAGAAGTGAAATTCTCATTCACCAGCTGGGAAGAGCTGGTCAATCCTATTTTGGAAGATGCAGTTGCTTTAAAAGACGAATTGCACTTAACATCAGAGGCACCAACTTTGGATGATGTGACTAAAGAAACGACTTACAAAATCCCTTCAGTGGAAACTCTCTCTAAGGAGTTGAATCTGAAACAAAATCTGAGCCCAGGTGCTTATTCAGAGGAATTGCGTCGCAATTTGGTGCAACCAATTGTCCTAGGAACCGGGGAAAATATCCGCAAAATGTCTGTGGATGTAGGCTCTAAAGTCAAAGCCAATCAGCAAGTATTGTTATTGACAGAAGACTTTGATGCGGTTCCAGATATGTATGGTTGGACAAAGAAAAATGCGGACATCTTTGGAGAATGGACTGGAATTGAGATTACCTATAAAGGTAGTGGAAAGAAAGTAACCAAACAAAGTGTCAAAATGAACACCTCACTCAATAAAACTAAAAAGATTACGTTAACATTAGGAGACTAAGATGTATATTGCTACGATCCTTGTATCGTTTCTATTAACAGTGGCTGCTATTCCAGCCTTTATTCGATTTTACCATCGTGCTCATATTTCCGGGCAACAAATGCACGAAGATGTGAAACAACACAAAGCGAAAGCTGGCACTCCGACAATGGGTGGAGTTGTATTTCTCATTACAGCCGTTCTAGTTAGTTTTGTCGTTACCGTATTGACTGGAAATTTCACGCGCCCTGTTCAACTGATTCTATTTATCTTGATTCTATATGGAATTGTTGGATTTTTGGATGACTTTTTAAAAGTCTTTCGTAAGATTAATGAAGGTCTCAACCCAAAACAAAAATTAGCCCTTCAACTTGTTGGTGGAATCATCTTCTATATTTTTTCTGAACGCCACGGTGCAGGAAGCCTTTTGAATGTCTTTGGTTACGATCTTTACTTGGGCCATTTCTACATTCTCTTTGCTTTGTTTTGGTTGGTTGGATTTTCAAACGCGGTCAATTTGACAGATGGGATTGATGGATTAGCCAGCATTTCCGTTGCCATTAGCCTGAGTGCCTATTCCTTTATTGCCTATATGCAAGGAAAATGGGATATTCTCTTTGTCACCTTAAGCATGATTGGGGCCTTGCTTGGATTCTTTGTCTTCAACCACAAGCCGGCTAAAATCTTTATGGGCGATGTGGGTAGTCTTGCTCTTGGAGGGATGCTTGCAGCCTTGTCAATGGCTCTGCATGTAGAGTGGACCCTGCTCCTGATTGGTCTTGTCTATGTCATTGAAACAGGTTCAGTGATGCTACAAGTGACCTATTTCAAATGGACCAAGAAACGCTACGGGGAAGGGCGACGGATTTTCAGAATGACTCCTTTCCACCATCATTTAGAACTGGGTGGACTTTCTGGAAATGGCCAAAACTGGTCAGAATGGAAAGTGGATGCCTTTATGTGGTCCATTGCCTTGGTAACAAGTGTCATCACTCTTGTTCTTCTCTACTTATAAAAAAGACGGTGGGCTTGCCCATCGTTTTTTGCTGACTCAGAGAGACTTTGTTGGTTAGGAAAAATGACTCATAAGAGAGGCAAGAAGACAGCTTTTCTGATATAATAATAGAGATCATGAAAGGAACTGAGAAAATGAAATTTACAGAGTTTAATTTTAAGCCCTATATTCAAGAGGCACTGAAAGAAATCAATTTTAGAGAAGCAACTGAAGTACAGGAAAAACTAATTCCGATTGTCCTAGCTGGAAATGATTTGGTTGGGGAATCTAAGACAGGATCTGGAAAAACCCATACTTTCCTCTTGCCGATTTTTCAAACGTTAAATGAAGACAACGATCAAGTTGAAGCGGTGATTACGGCTCCTAGTCGGGAGTTAGCAACGCAAATTTACCAAGCTGCTCGTCAAATCGCTAGTCATTCTGAAAAAGAAATTCGGATTGCCAATTATGTTGGAGGAACGGATAAAAGTCGTCAGATTGAAAAATTGCAGGTCAAACAACCGCATATCGTGATTGGAACTCCAGGGCGGATCTATGATCTGGTTGCATCTGGTGATCTGGCCATCCATAAGGCCCATACCTTTGTGGTAGATGAGGCGGATATGACATTGGATATGGGATTTTTATCTACCGTAGATAAGATTGCTTCAAGACTTCCGCAACAACTGCAATTTTTAGTCTTTTCGGCTACGATTCCACAAAAATTGCAGCCTTTCTTGAAAAAATATCTCTCAAATCCAGTCATGGAGCAAATTAAGACCAAAACGGTGATTTCAGATACCATCGATAATTGGCTGGTTTCTACCAAGGGGCGGGATAAAAATGAGCAAGTTTTCCAATTGACCAAGACCTTGCAACCTTATTTGGCCATGATTTTCGTCAATACAAAAACGAGAGCAGATGATCTTCATGCCTATTTAGTGGCTCAGGGCCTAAAAGTGGCGAAGATTCACGGAGATATCCCACCACGTGAACGGAAACGGATTATGAATCAGGTTAAAAACCTTGACTTTGAGTATATTGTGGCCACAGATTTAGCAGCACGTGGAATTGATATCGAAGGGGTGAGTCATGTCATCAACGATGCTATTCCACAAGATCTTTCTTTCTTTGTTCACCGTGTTGGCCGGACAGGGCGCAATGGTCTACCAGGTGTCGCTATTACTCTTTATCAACCGAGTGATGATTCAGATATCCGTGAACTAGAAAAAATGGGAATTCGTTTCGTACCGAAAGTGTTGAAAAATGGGGTTATTGAAGATACTTATGATCGGGACAGACGGGCGAATCGTGAGAAAAAGCAAGAGAAACTCGACATCGAAATGATTGGTCTGGTGAAGAAGAAAAAGAAAAAAATCAAACCAGGCTACAAGAAAAAAATCAAATGGGCAGTTGATGAAAAGCGGAGAAAAGCTAAGCGAGTTGAAAACCGTGCGCGTGGTCGGGCGGAACGAAAGGCCAAACGCCAAACTTTCTAACCCCTTCTTTCACATGTTCAGAAGAAAACATAGATTTTCTTTATGAACTCCATAAAGAAAAACTATTGGGAACTTGTCTAAAATTATGATAGACTAAATTTGTATAGTCTATCATTTTTCTATTTCTGTAGCAATTTTTGGAATTCCGATAGTGAATGTGATAGAATGTTTATGTTCGAGAAAGGAAGTAACAAAAATGTTTACAACTAATCTTTTAACAGCCAACTGGTATGCTGACTTTTTAAAACACGTTCCAGATAGCAAGCTGTTTAGTTTGAGAGCTGTATTGGATGCATTTCCGGCTGTCATAGGAAAATTGCCTGTAACGATTTTATTAGCCCTAGGAGGCGCATTTTTTGGAATTATTTTTGCCATGATTTTTGCTCTGGTCAAAATTAATCGTGTACGAATTCTTTACCCGATTCAAGCTGTTTTTGTCAGTTTTTTACGGGGGACTCCTTTGTTGGTTCAGTTGATGTTGACCTATTATGGGATTCCTCTTATTTTAAAAGCGATCAATCAGTCTTACGGAACAGCTTTTAATATTAATGCCATTCCAGCTGAGCTGTTTGCAATTGTGGCTCTTGCCTTCAATGAGGCAGCTTATGCGAGTGAAACCATCCGGGCAGCCATTTTATCAGTGGATCCTGGTGAAATTGAGGCAGCGCGTAGTCTTGGGATGACCAACCGTCAAGTTTATCGCCGGATTATTATTCCCAATGCAGCAGTCGTTGCAACCCCGACCTTAATCAACTCTCTCATTGGCTTGACCAAGGGGACCTCGCTCGCCTTTAGTGCCAGTGTGGTTGAAATTTTTGCTCAAGCACGGATTATTGGGGGGAGCGATTTGAAGTACTTTGAACGCTTTATCACGGTATCGATTGTTTACTGGATTGTGAATATTCTCATTGAAATACTAGGCCGTCACATTGAACGTCGACTGGATATTGAGACTCCCGTAGCAATTGATTTACCAGATCAGGAGGTCCGGATCTAATGATTTATATTTCAGAATTATCAAAGACATTTTCAGGTCAAAAGGTTTTAAATAATCTAAGTTTGGAAATTCAAAAAGGGGAAGTAGTAGCCTTGATTGGGTCTTCTGGAGCGGGGAAATCGACCTTTTTACGCAGTTTAAACTATTTGGAAGCACCAGACAGTGGTAGAATTAAGATTGATGATTTCGAGGTTGATTTTGAACACATTAGCCAAGATCAAATCTTGACATTAAGAAGAAAATTGGCCATGGTGTTCCAACAGTTTAATTTGTTTGGTAGAAAAACAGCCCTTGAAAATGTGAAAGAAGGGCTCGTTGTTGTAAAGGGCTTATCCGATCAAGAAGCAACGAAAATTGCTCGAGAAGAACTAGCAAAAGTCGGTTTATCGGATCGTGAAAATCACTATCCTCGTCACCTCTCAGGTGGACAAAAACAACGGGTGGCTTTGGCCCGTGCCTTGGCTATGAAACCAGAAGTTCTTTTGTTGGATGAACCGACTTCAGCCTTGGATCCAGAATTGGTTGGAGAAGTTGAAAAATCCATTGCCAATGCGGCAAAATCAGGACAAACCATGGTACTGGTCAGCCATGATATGTCTTTTGTAGCGCAAGTAGCAGATAAGGTCTTATTTTTGGATAAAGGACGGATTATTGAATCTGGAACACCAGAGGAAATCATGCAACATCCAAAAGAAGAACGGACAAAAGAATTCTTTGCTAGTTACAAACGGACCTATGTTTGATATAATAGAGGAGAGGTAAGACTCAGCTGGCGATGCTAGCTGGGTTTGTTTTCTGAAAATGTAAAAATATTTGGAGTCGTGATGTTAAATAAATTATTGTCCTTATATTTACAAAGTTTAGTGACGACAACGATTTTAGTTGGGATCGCTTCTTGTATTTGGATTGGCTACCGTGCCCTTAAGAAGAAAGATAAAACAGCCAAGCAACGACAAGCCCATTTGTATGATATCCTCTTAATTGATATCATGACGATTCCTATTTTAACCTTTGCGGTCATAGGGATTTTGTTTATCTTTCAAGCACGATAATTGCAAAAAGACCGTGTTAGAATTATAATGATTACAACGAAACGGAAAAGAGGTTGACTATGTTTGATACAGTGATTATTGGAGCAGGTCCTGCAGGGATGACTGCTGCCCTTTATGCAGCACGAAGCAATTTAAAAGTCGCATTGATTGAGAGAGGAATTCCAGGCGGTCAAATGAACAATACGTCTGACATTGAAAACTATCCTGGCTATGCCAATATTAGTGGCCCGGAGTTGGCTGAAAAAATGTTTGAGCCCTTAGAAAATCTTGGTGTGGAACATTTGTTTGGTCAGGTAGAGCGCATCGAAGACCTCGGAGCAACCAAAAAGATTGTCACAGATGATGGGGAATTTGAAGCTAAAACCGTGGTGATTGCAACAGGGTCTAACCACCGTCCATTGAATGTCCCTGGCGAAGAGGAGCTGAATAGTAGAGGGGTTTCCTACTGTGCTGTTTGTGATGGAGCTTTCTTTAGAGACGAGGATCTCTTGGTCGTTGGTGGAGGCGATTCTGCGGTAGAAGAAGCTGTTTTTTTGACTCAGTTTGCAAAAACAGTGACCATTGCCCATCGTCGTGATCAGTTGCGTGCCCAAAAAGTTCTTCAAGACCGTGCCTTTGCCAATGATAAAATTCACTTTGCTTGGAATACAGTTGTTGAAGAAATTAAGGGGGAACAAAAAGTAACGTCTGTCCTTTTAAAAGATGTGAAGACAGGAGAGGTTAGAGAGCAAGCCTTCGGTGGTGTCTTTATCTATGTCGGTTTAGATCCTGTCAGTGATTTTGCGACGGAACTTGGTATTTTAGATGAAAATGGCTGGGTGGTGACGGATGATCATATGAGGACCACAGTCCCAGGTATTTTTGCGGTTGGTGATGTTCGTCAAAAAGACCTACGTCAAGTGACGACAGCAGTCGGAGACGGTGCGATTGCTGGCCAAGAAGTTTATAAATATATCACAGAAAACTTTTAATCTTTTAAAAATCTGAGGTTTGTGTCTCAGATTTTTTTTGTGCTTTCCTTTCAGTATTCAATAGGGCTGAAATGTGCTATAATGGTACTAATTTTATGGTAGGAATTCATAGAACAAATCAATAAAAAAGAGGTATACATATGTATCCAGATGACAGTTTAACCTTGCATACTGATTTATACCAAATCAACATGATGCAGGTCTATTTTGATCAAGGTATCCACAATAAACATGCTGTATTTGAAGTGTATTTTCGTCAACAGCCTTTTAAAAACGGCTATGCTGTATTTGCCGGCTTAGAGCGAATTGTGAAATATTTGGAAAACTTGCGTTTTTCTGAGAGCGATATTGCCTATTTAGAGTCACTTGGTTATCATGGAGCCTTCTTGGAATATCTCCGTGATCTCAAGTTGGAACTGACAGTACGCTCGGCTCAAGAAGGTGACTTAGTTTTTGCCAATGAACCAATTGTCCAGGTCGAAGGCCCTCTGGCTCAGTGTCAATTGGTAGAAACAGCCCTCTTAAATATCGTCAACTTTCAAACCTTGATAGCCACAAAGGCTGCACGCATTCGTTCGGTCATTGAAGATGAGCCTTTGATGGAATTTGGGACACGCCGCGCGCAAGAAATGGATGCTGCGATTTGGGGAACTCGTGCGGCAGTCATCGGAGGTGCTAATGGGACTAGTAATGTTCGGGCAGGAAAACTCTTTGGAATCCCAGTTTTAGGAACCCATGCCCATTCTCTTGTACAAGTATATGGGAATGACTATCAAGCCTTTAAAGCTTATGCGGAAACCCATAAAGATTGTGTCTTCCTCGTCGATACCTATGATACTCTTCGTATTGGGGTTCCTGCAGCTATTCAGGTAGCGCGTGAAATGGGAGAGAAGATCAATTTCCTAGGCGTACGGATTGACTCAGGAGATATTGCCTATATTTCTAAAAAAGTTCGCCAGCAATTAGATGAGGCTGGGTTTACAAATGCTAAAATCTACGCTTCTAACGACTTGGATGAAAATACCATCCTCAACTTAAAAATGCAAAAAGCAAAAATTGATGTATGGGGTGTGGGAACCAAGCTCATTACGGCTTACGATCAACCAGCACTTGGGGCGGTATACAAAATTGTTTCTGTTGAAAACGAAGCAGGAGAGATGATCAATACCATCAAGCTTTCTAATAATGCAGAGAAAGTTTCTACTCCAGGTAAAAAGCAAGTCTGGCGGATTACGAGCCGTGAAAAAGGTAAGTCAGAAGGGGACTACATCACTTACGATGGAGTAGATGTTTCACAACTGACAGAACTTAAAATGTTCCATCCGACTTATACCTACATCAATAAAACGGTCCGAAACTTTGAGGCTATTCCTCTTTTAGTGGATATTTTTAAAGAGGGTCAATTGGTTTATCAACTACCACCATTATCAGAAATTCAAGAATATGCTCGTAAAAATTACGATCAATTATGGGATGAATACAAGCGCGTTCTCAATCCACAGCATTACCCAGTTGACTTGGCCAAAGATATTTGGCAGGATAAGATGGATCTGATCGAGGAAATGCGTAACAAGGCCAATGGAGAAGGAGAAGCAAAATGAGTTTGCAAGAAGAGATTATCCAACAATTGGGTGTCAAGCCTAGCATTGATCCTCAGGAAGAGATTCGCCGCTCGGTTGATTTCTTAAAAAGATATCTAAAAAAACATCCCTTCTTGAAAACATTTGTATTAGGGATCTCAGGAGGACAAGATTCGACTCTTGCTGGACGATTAGCTCAATTAGCCATGGAAGAAATGCGAGCAGAAACAGGAGATGCCTCCTATCAATTTATTGCCGTTCGTCTTCCTTATGGGGTACAGGCAGATGAAGCAGATGCACAAAAAGCTTTGGCCTTTATCCAGCCGGATGTTAGCCTAGTCGTTAACATCAAGGAATCGGTTGATGCCATGGAACGCGCTGTCGAAGCAACAGGAACGGATATCTCCGACTTCAACAAGGGCAATATTAAGGCTCGCAGTCGCATGATTGCTCAGTATGCTCTAGCTGGAGCACGCAGCGGAGCGGTGATTGGAACGGATCATGCTGCAGAAAATATTACTGGTTTCTTCACAAAATTTGGAGATGGTGGTGCAGATATTTTACCCCTTTTCCGTTTGAATAAACGCCAAGGAAAACAATTGCTTAAGGCCTTAGGAGCCGATCCTGCTCTTTATGAGAAAATCCCAACAGCAGATTTGGAAGAAGAAAAACCAGGAATAGCAGATGAAGTAGCACTGGGTGTCACCTATAATGAAATTGATGATTACCTAGAAGGCAAACAAGTGAGCCCAGAAGCTCAAGCCACTATTGAAAAATGGTGGTACAAAGGCCAACACAAACGCCACTTGCCAATCACAGTATTTGATCATTTTTGGGAGTAAAAAGGTCCAGTGGACCTTTTTAGCCCGAGTCTTAAAATAGGAGAACGAGGTAGAAATCGGTAACTCGTAGAGTTCTATTTCGTAGTCTCACCATACAATATTGTGAAAAGCATTAAAAAGAAGGGCGGTTTCATCCGTCCTTTTCTTCTAGATTAAAGTAACCAACTTGCAAAGTTCAAGTTGCATGAAAAAATGAAGGGAGACAATCTATGAAGCATCTTGGAAGTCTTGTCATAGAGACAGAGCATTTATACTTGAGGCCTTTCGTTTTGGAGGATGCACCAGCGATGTTTGAAAATTGGGCTTCTGATCCTGAAACCCTGAACTATGTCACCTGGGATGCCCATGCATCTTCTGAGAGAACTAGAGAATCGATCAAAAGATGGATCGAACAGTATCGTAAACCAGATACTTACAAATGGGCGATCTGTTTGAAAACATCACCAGATCAGGTGATTGGAGATATTAGTGTAGTTTCTCAAGACCAGGAAAGTCAATCATGCGAGCTAGGTTATATCCTTGGTAAGATATTCTGGGGGCAGGGATTCATGACAGAAGCCGTCATAGCTATTTTGGATTTCTTATTGAACAAAGTCGGATTTAAAGAAATCAAAGCCACTTATGTCAGTTTAAATCCTGCTTCAGGGAAAGTCATGGAAAAGGCAGGAATGCAGTATGTAGAAACCATCCCTCATGCCATTCAACGCAAAGGATATTGCGGGGATAAAATCATCTATTCTATACAGAATCCCTCTCTATAGGGTGATTTTTACTTGAAGATTCTGCTCAAAGGATTATAATAGTAAATAACGAAAAAAGGAGATTGCTATGTCAGAATTAACGAAAGAATTTACAGACCAGCTCTATGCTAATTATGAAGCAAATGTGAAATATGCGGCTCTTGAAAATGCTGTTACCCACAATGGGATCCATGCATCGCTTGAAACGCGCAAGAGTGCAGTAGAAAATACACCAGTTTTTTCACTTGATTTGACCAAGGATAAGGTGACAAACCAAAAAGCATCTGGACGTTGTTGGATGTTTGCGGCTTTAAATACCTTCCGTCACAAGATGATCTCAAGCTTCCAATTGGAGGATTTTGAATTGTCTCAAGCACATACTTTCTTTTGGGATAAGTATGAAAAATCAAACTGGTTTTTGGAGCAAGTGATTGCTACAGCAGACCAAGAATTGACCAGCCGTAAGGTGGCTTTTCTCCTACAAACCCCACAACAAGATGGCGGTCAATGGGATATGGTGGTATCCCTCTTTGAGAAATACGGAGTGGTTCCAAAATCAGTTTATCCAGAATCGATTTCTTCAAGCAATAGCCGGGAATTGAACACCTACCTCAATAAACTCTTGCGTCAAGATGCACAAATCTTACGTGATTTGATTCACTCAGGCGCAGATAGTGAGGCAGTTGCGAGCAAGAAACAAGCGCTGTTGCAAGAAATTTTTAACTTCTTGGCTATGTCTTTAGGATTGCCTCCACGTGAATTTGACTTTTCATACCGTGATAAGGACAACCAATTCCATAGTGAAAGTGGCTTAACTCCACAAAGCTTCTACAAAAAATATGTAGACCTTCAATTAGACGATTACGTCTCTATTATCAATGCCCCAACTACAGATAAGCCATATGGAAAATCTTACACCGTAGATATGCTGGGCAATGTTGTTGGTAGCCGTCCAGTCCGCTACCTAAATGTTCCAATGGATCGATTGAAAGAATTAGCCATTGCTCAAATGAAAGCAGGGGAAACTGTCTGGTTTGGTTCAGATGTAGGCCAAGTCAGCAACCGTAAAGCCGGAATCCTGGCAACAGATGTCTACGATTTTGAAGCAGGCATGGACATTCATTTGACACAAGACAAGGCGGGTCGCTTGGACTATGCAGAAAGTCTCATGACACACGCTATGGTCTTGACAGGGGTTGATTTAGACGAAGCAGGTCAGTCTCGTAAATGGAAGGTTGAAAATTCATGGGGAGACAAGGTCGGTACAGATGGTTACTTTGTGGCTTCTGATGCTTGGATGGATGAATATACCTATCAAATCGTGGTTCGTAAAGAATTCCTAACAGCAGACGAATTAGCAGCCTATGAAGCAGAACCAATTGTCCTAGCACCGTGGGATCCAATGGGAGCTTTAGCAAAATAATGATATAGAAAAGAGCCGAAAGGCTCTTTTCAGATTGAAGACAAAATATCTTAAAAACTTTCCTTAGGTGAGTACGGACGTCAGCGAACTTCTTTAAAGTTCCATGACTAATTATTGAGTCTAAGGTCTCAATAATTCCGAGTGCCTGAAACAATAACGTTTCAAGCACTTTTCTCACAGCGGAAAGTTTCAGTATTTTCTTAAATCGATTTAAATATTGGAACTCAATTTTGTTTTTTGCAGAATCACTTAACTTATTTTGCTTTAAAATAGTTTGTCTACATTCTAATAAGAGCCGAAAGGCTCTTTTTTTTATATACTCAAAAATAAAAAAGCTGGGAAGTCTAACTAAATAAATCAGATTTTATTCGTTCTGGTTTTTTAACCATTGTTTTAAAAAAAGCCGGGCAAAAGCCCGACTTCTCTGTTATATTATTCGTTATGATTGTTAGAGTCTTGCGAAGAAGACTCAGATGGTTTAGATGAATTCTCTTCATTCGAAGAGCTAGATGAAGGTTCTTCATACGAATACTGATCAGTGGAATAACTTGGCTCATAGTAGTAGTTATTGTAGTTGTTCTTACCATTGTTTAAGTAGAGATAAGAACCACTTCGATACAGTCCACTTGGTTGCGTCCAATCCGTATGACCAGAGTTATTATTATTAGCAAGATAGAGCATCATTTGACGGTAAACATCTGTCGCCACTTGCATTCCATTATCTAGTACAGGAGTCAAGCGATTTGAATAACCTGTCCAGACCGCCATAGCGTATTCAGGTGTGTATCCAACGAATGATTCATCTGGAGCCACGATACTTGAATAACTTGAATTTTTAGTTAGTTTACTTAACTCATTATCAGAGTAGTTTGATGTACCAGTCTTACCAGCTTGGTAGACTCCTGAAATAGCCGCATTTGTACCAGTACGGGCCATGAGGACTGTCTTCATCATATCTGTCATCATGTAGGCAGTTGTTGCCTTCATTGCGCGGGTTCCTTCGGAATCAAATTCTTTTGTGGTTCCATCACTAAAGACGACTCGACTGACATATTTTGGTTTGTAATAGGTACCACCATTTGCAAAGGCAGCATAGGCAGCAGCCATTTTTTCACTGCTAGCTCCGTATTTGTTACTTGAATCGCTAGTGTTACTTGAGATGGCATTAGCGTATACCATTTCTGGATAATCGATTCCCAGTCCATTTAGGAATTTCTTGGCTTTTTTAAGCCCGACTTTATCGAGGGCCTTCACCGCTGGAACGTTCCGAGACTGTTGGATTGCATAGGTCATAGTAATGCTACCGTAGTATGAACGGTCCCAGTTGTAGACTGGTGTTGAGGAATGAGGGAAATTGTATGGCGCATCTGTGATGGTAGCTGCAGTAGAAGTATATTCCTCATGTTCAAGAGCTGGTGCATAGTCTGTGATTGGCTTCATACTAGAACCCCAGTCACGGTTAGTCTCAACGGCTTGGTTGGTACCAAAGGAAACGTTGCTAGATTGGTGACGAGAGCCAAGTTGTGCAATGACTTTACCATTATTAACATCGATAACTGTTGAAGCTACTTGCAATTCATCATCTGGATAGTTGACATATTCATCTGTATTGTAGATGTCCCACAATTTCTTTTGCGCTTCGGTATCAACGTTAGTATAGACATCCATCCCGGTTGTGAGCAAATTGTAGCCCGTTTCTTCTTCGACCTGCTCGATCACTTCTTTCAGGTAATTATCCATATAGGCTGGGTAACTGCTTGAAGAACTGAGACTTTGCAGACCATCTGTAACAGGTGTATTGACCGCTGCTTCGTATTGTTTGTTAGAAATGGTCTTCATATCAAGCATTTCTTTTAATACTAAGTTTCGGCGCTGTTGCGCTGCTTCAGGATGGGAGTATGGATCGTATTGGTTTGGTGCTTGGGGCATCCCCGCAAGGAGTGCCAATTGAGGGAGCGAAAGATCTTTTAGATCTTTTCCGTAATAACTTTTCGCAGCTGTCTGCATTCCGTAGTTCCCATTCGCCATAAATACTTTATTGACGTAATAGGTCAAGATTTCTTGTTTGGTTGCTTTCTTTTCTAGTTGGGTTGCTAACCAAGCTTCTTGGATCTTACGAGAGAGGGTACGGTCAGAGGCTGAAGTGGAGAAATAGGTTAACTTGATCAATTGTTGCGTCAAGGTTGACCCACCTTGACTTCCTCCTCGTAAGTTGTGAAGGAAGGAACCGCCGATCCGAATGATGTCGACCCCACGGTGATTGAAGAAACGGTGGTCTTCAATCGCAACGATAGCATTGACCAAATCAGTAGGGATTTCATTGGCTGTGACATTGATTCGTTTCTCAGCTCCCAAATCCGCGATCAAGTTATTTTGGTTGTCATAGATCTTACTAGATGTTGTTGCAACCAAATCTTTTTCAGACAAGGTTGGTGCTTTCATAGCATAGTAACTAAATATCAGTCCACCGAGGACAAATAAAAGTAAGAAAAATGAAATGGCTGCGATGGCAACATATTTCAACCATTGAATGACTGTTTGTTTATTCATTTAAATACCGCCTAGAAGTTTCTGTTCGATAATATCAAGATAAGGAACGCTTGGAAGTCGATTCTTATCTACTAGAAAGCCGTGCTCCTGAATATAGGAGAGGGGCATGGATTTACTACCATGATCGATGTTGTAATAGTGAATTAATGCAGGAGCAGGAAGTAAGTAGGTTTCACTCAACTTTGCAAAATGCAAGAGAACGAAACAGATACCGCCTTGCTGAACAACTGCCTCCATATGATCGATTTGATGTTGATGAAAATTTTTCATCGGCATGGATTGCTTTTGCTGTGTTTCCTTCGCTTCAAAATCGATATAGCGTC
>ERZ772962.838-NODE-838-length-16971-cov-8.748759_pt1 | contig 16971 bp, 16 predicted proteins | sample MGYA00580676_ERZ772962 | MGnify/ENA primary metagenome ERZ772962 (study PRJEB29015, sample SAMEA2738049) | human oral metagenome | biome: human oral; feature: human-associated habitat; material: saliva | place: China | collected 2230 ...
CTTGCGCTCTTGCTTGTTGAGGCTTTCGATTTCGACAATTTCTTCTTTGTCTGGCAGGACAGATTTGGTTACACTGATTAGGTCACGAATTTCTTTCTGGATTGTTTGCGGTACAATACCATGTTCTTCATTATAAGCCATCTGAATTTGACGACGGCGAGCGGTCTCGTCCATAGCCTTCTGCATGGAGTCAGTCACCGTGTCCGCATACATGATGACATGACCCTCACTGTTGCGGGCAGCCCGACCAATAGTTTGGATCAAACCACGCTCATTACGTAAGAAACCTTCCTTGTCTGCATCAAGAATGGCAACCAGACTAACCTCTGGCACATCAATTCCCTCACGCAACAGGTTAATTCCGACTAAAACATCAAAGACACCTAACCGCAGGTCGCGGATAATTTCTGTCCGCTCTAAGGTCTTGATATCTGAGTGCATGTATTTGACCTTAACACCCATTTCTTTAAAGTAATCCGTCAGATCTTCTGCCATCTTTTTAGTCAACGTCGTGATAAAGGTCCGCTCATTCTTCTCTGCACGCGCATTGATTTCGCCTAAAAGATCATCTATTTGTCCCATAGTCGGACGCACTTCTACTTCTGGATCCAGCAGACCAGTTGGTCGAATAATCTGCTCAATCACTGTATCCGTCTGCTCCCGCTCATAGTCGCCCGGTGTCGCAGATACATAGACAATCTGATGAACATGACTTTCAAACTCCTCCCGACGCAGCGGGCGGTTATCCAAGGCAGAAGGCAAGCGAAATCCATAATTAACCAACATTTCCTTCCGTGAGCGGTCACCATTATACATACCCTTGATTTGCCCCATCGTCATATGACTTTCGTCCACCATGATTAAAAAATCATCAGGGAAGAAATCTAGTAAAGTGTAAGGTGGCTCACCTTCGCTCCGTCCGTCCATATGGCGAGAATAATTCTCTACGCCATTCGTGTAGCCCATTTCGCGCAGCATTTCAATATCATAGTCAGTTCTTTGTTTCAGCCGCTGAGCTTCTAAAAGTTTCCCTTCCTTTTCAAAAAAGGCTAGCTGTTCTTCTAATTCCGCTTGAATCTTGCCAATAGCAATCTCCATATTTTCATCATTTGTCATAAAGTGAGTGGCAGGAAAAATGGCTAAATGATCCACTTCACCCAACACTTGACCTGTCAATGCTTCCACTTCTCGAATGCGGTCAATTTCATCACCGAAAAATTCCACCCGAAAGGCATGTTCATCGCGAGAAGCTGGGAAGATTTCTACGACATCTCCACGCACACGGAATTTCCCCCGCTGAAAATCAATATCATTACGCTCAAACTGGATATCCACCAAATCATTGAGAAGTTTATCCCGTGAAATCTCTAAACCCGGCCGCAGACTGACAACGCTATCAGAGTATTCCTTAGGCGAACCCAGACCGTAGATACAAGAGACCGAAGCCACGACAATCACGTCATTGCGCTCCAAGAGGGCAGAAGTCGCTGAGTGACGGAGCTTGTCAATCTCGTCATTGACCGAGCTATCCTTTTCGATATAAGTATCGCTGGAAGGCACATAGGCCTCCGGCTGGTAGTAATCATAGTAGGAAACGAAGTATTCCACTGCGTTATTGGGGAAGAATTCCTTGAACTCACCATAAAGCTGGCCGGCCAGCGTTTTATTATGGGCAATAACCAGAGTCGGCTTGTTGATCCGAGCGATAACCTGACTCATGGTATAGGTCTTACCAGTACCCGTCGCTCCCATAAGAATCTGGGCTTTCTCGCCTCCCTCGATATTATCCACCAGCTGCTCGATAGCTTGAGGTTGGTCACCTGAAGGCTCGTACTTGGACACCAATTCAAATTTATTATCTGTTATTCTGTTTATCATCTTTTATTCCTCAAATTGTGCTTCTATCATTTTACCACATTTGCCTCATTTTCTCTGCCTTTGGCTCTGGTTTAGTAGCTACATCTCTAAGAATAACTAGTCTTGCATTCTGATCATTCATTAACATCAAAAATCGCCCAGCTAAGCTGAGCGATCTCTTTATTTCTTAAACATCAATGCCTGAGGCAGGCGATTTTCTTTCTTGAGCGACCAGTAAAGATAAGCAATACAGCCAATCAGAACGATACTGGCAAAAATAGACCCTTCAGCACCGAAAGCTCCTCCTGAAAGCCAATCAATAGAAGTCTGAGAAGTGTAATTAAAGACAGAGGCAGTAGCTCCGTTCCCACTGACCTGGATGCCATAGACATTTCCTTGGACGAAATTCCAAGCGCCATGCATACCAGCCAAGACCCACATATTATCATATTTGATCATGAGTAGGCAGGCAAAAATTCCATTCAAAATAATCGTGACAATGGAAAGAACGGTTACACCAGTATTGAAGAGATGTAATGCCCCGAATAGAGCACTGGAAATTAAGATACCAATGAAGATATTTGACTTGGCGCTAACTGCTGGAAAGAGCCAACCACGCGTCACTAGCTCTTCTGTCCCACCTTGGAGAATCCAGAAAGGTATCAGGGCAAGAATAAAGAGAACTGGCTCTAAACTTAGCTCTGCTAATTCTAAGCTTCCCGTACCCGTTAGCAATAGCAAAGCGACGACGAGCGAAAATTGTGCTGCCCCAATCAGGAAGCCTCTGCCCAGTTCTTTCAGCCATCCTTTCTTAAAAAATCCTAGGCTGGAGAACGGTCTCTTTTCTATAAACTTGACCCACAGAAAAACAAGTAAGGCCATAAAGAAAAAACTACCCAGCTGAAAAAAGATACCATAATGCCCGAACACTTCCATAACTGTTGCTCGGTCAGCTGTCGGATTTACCATGGCAAGCACAGTTCCAATGATGATCCCAATCGGAATCATTCCAATGAATGCAAGGATTTCTCCTACCTGGATAAAGCCAATAGAAATCAAAACTGCCAACCAAATCGGCGGAATGTAGCGCGACAGCTTCACATTATCTAACATGCGTGATTTAAACATAAACATGTTCCTTCCTTTTTTAAATTATCATAAAATATTACTACAGTATGCGTAAAAAGCGAAGTATCTTTTATAGCTACCTGATTAGGATTTAAAAATTTTTTATCCTGTAAATCAAAGTCTTTGCCATAATTCTCACCGCTACTCTTTATAAATCTGTGATTTTGAACAAACACAATCGGACATGCCCTTTGTTGTTTCTTGCCAAGCTTTGCAATCCTAATTCCTTTTAACTACTGCTTCATTGATACTATGAAGTGAGAAAGAGCTATTAGTCTCCTTCGTTTTCTCTAGCAATCTCTTCAATGTTGGCTATTTCTTCGTCTAACCTTTTATCAAATTCTGCCTTATTCTTGAAGGGATAAGAATAAGTCCGCCAAGTGTACCATTTAAGACCTTCCTCACCTTTGTAATACCATTCTATCTTGGTTGGCAGAAAATCTTTGTTGTATGTGATGCGCACCTTTGAAAACTGATCTTCTTCCCTGTAGAAGTATTGTAACTCAAATTCGGGTGGATGTTTTTCTTTCAATAAGGATCTATTCACCAGCGATTCAGGTGAGCGAGTAATTTGATAGTTTGATTTTTTTATTTCATCAGGACTAACATCTAAATTAAGAAGAATTGAGGATATTTCATTATTTAGTGCTCTTTCATAATATTCCTTAGCTTGATATTTACTACTGCCCCCAAACAGTTTGTTATCTCTAATCGCAGCTCCATGAGCATAGTAAAACTCTTTATCTTTTAAATCAAATCCTGTTCCAAAATCATTGTTTGCCTCAATATCTGACATGCTTTTAACAAAAATAAATCTCTTATTTGATAAAATTGAATATGCGTCACTCGTGGTCTTTTTGATATTGTTTGCTATGAGTATAACCAGAATAACCACGATTACTAGGCTTGATACCACTAGCATACTCTTTATATTTATTATACTCTGCCACTTTTTCATCTTCGGACATATGTTTTTCTCGCTAAGCTTTATAATCCTAGTTTCCTTCAACTTCTGCTTCATGTTCTTGAATATTCTCTATTGCTTTATCCATCTCATTGTCAAACTCCTCTTTACTTTTAAAAGGGTAAGAGTAAACCCTTAAGACACTCCAAGACATCTTTCCATTTTTCTCATAATAGCCCTCCAACTTAATTGGCAAAAATTCTTTGTTGTATGTGATACGGACTTTCGACATCTTAAAATAGACATAATAGGATTCAATATCTCCAGATTTCGGGTTCTCAAGTTTTTCTTTATCTAAAAGTAAATCTGGCTCCAGTTCTATTACATAATTCGATTCCAATATCTTCTTTTTTGAAACTTTCAAGTTTAATAATATAGGAGTAATAGTTTTGTTAATCCAGCTTACGTAAATTTCCTTTGCTGTCCATCTGTTCTGACCATAAGTCTTTTTACTCCTAACCGCATAGTTAAGACTATAAAATTCCTTAGTTTTCAAGTCAAAAGAAACTTTATATAATTTCGAATCGTTTTCATAATCATTGGGTCTTTCAACAGAGATAAAACGTTTTTCATTCAACAAATCAATCTGCAGTCGTTCAGTATCCATAAAGACTCTTTGCCTTAAAGAATGATAAAACACCAGTAATATCACCATCGCCAAGCCACTCAATATAATCTTCATATACTTTTTGTTTATCTTTTTCTGGAACTTTTTGCCAAGCTTCAATTCTCTAACCTTCTTTGTTTTCTGATTCATTGATACTATAAAGTGAGAAAGAGTTATTAGTCCCCTTCGTTTTCTCTAGCAATCTCTTCAATGTTTGCTATTTCTTCGTCTAACCTTTTATCAAATTCCGCCTTATTCTTGAAGGGATAAGAATAAGTCCGCCAAGTGTACCATTTAAGCCCTTCTTCGCCTTTGTAATACCATTCTATCTTGATTGGCAGAAAATCTTTGTTGTATGTGATGCGAATTTTGGAAAATTCTTGTTCCTTTAGAGCATACTTTAGTTCTAATTCTGGAACAAATTTATTTTCAAACAAGGACTTATCTACTACTGATTCCGTGCTCAATACTACTTGGTAATCTGATTTCTTTATTTCGTCAGTCGTGATACCTGAATTTAAGATAACTGACGAGAATTCATTCCAGTGAATTTCTTTGAAGGTCTGCTTTGCATTTGCTGGATTAGTGTATCCTCCAAATACAGTATTATTTCTTATAGCAGTATGAAAGGGAATAAAGAATAATTTTTTCTGTAAATCAAATCCTATACCATATTCATTATTATACATTTTTGTATATTTGGGATTTTGAACAAATACAAAGCGTTTCTGTTCAAGAATTTCCAGAGCATTATTAGTGGTCCCAAGCATAGGCATCACTATTAGTATAGTCGCTATAACTAGGAGTAGCACCAAGCTTATTCGCATACTATTTATATCTATTATACTCTGCCACTTTTTCATTTTCAGACATATCCTTTGTTCTTTCTTGCCAAGCCTCAATTATCTAACCTTCTTCGCTTTCTGCTTCATTGATACTATGAAGTGAGAAAGAGCTATTAGTCTCCTTCGTTTTCTCTAGCAATCTCTTCAATGTTGGCTATTTCTTCGTCTAACCTTTTATCAAATTCTGCCTTATTCTTGAAGGGATAAGAATAAGTCCGCCAAGTGTACCATTTAAGACCTTCCTCACCTTTGTAATACCATTCTATCTTGGTTGGCAGAAAATCTTTGTTGTATGTGATGCGCACTTTTGAAAACTGTTCTTCTTCCCTGTAGATGTATTGTAACTCAAATTCGGGTGGATTTTTTTCTTTTAATAAAGATTTATTCACTAGCGATTCAGGTGAGCGAGTAATTTGATAGTTTGATTTTTTTATTTCATCAGTTGTAAAATTCGAATTTAAGAGTGCAGAAGAGAACTCAAAGTTTTTCATTCTTTTAAAAAATTCTGTTGCATTACTGTTATTAGCTCCTCCGTAAATAGAATTATCTTTTATAGCAGCCTGATTAGGATTAAAAAATTTTTTATCATATAGATCAAAACCTTTGCCATAATGATTGCCTCTACTTTTTATAGACTCGGGATTTTGAACTAATACAAAGCGTTTCTGATCAAGAATTTCCAGAGCGTTATTAGTGGTCCCAACCATAGTCCTTACTATTAGAATAATCGCTATAACCAGGAGTAGCACCAAGCTTATTCGCATACTCTTTATATTTATTATACTCTGCAATTTTTTCATCTTCGGACATATCCTTTGTTCTTTCTTGCCAAGCCTCAATTATCTAACCTTCTTCGCTTTCTGCTTCATTGATACTATGAAGTGAGAAAGAGCTATTAGTCTCCTTCGTTTTCTCTAGCAATCTCTTCAATGTTGGCTATTTCTTCGTCTAACCTTTTATCAAATTCTGCCTTATTCTTGAAGGGATAAGAATAAGTCCGCCAAGTGTACCATTTAAGACCTTCCTCACCTTTGTAATACCATTCTATCTTGGTTGGTAGAAACTCTTTGTTGTATGTGATGCGAATTTTGGAAAATTCTTGTTCCTTTAAAGCATACTTTAGTTCTAATTCCGGAACAAATTTATCTTCAAATAAAGACTTATTTACTACCGATTCCGTGCTTAATACTACTTGGTATTTTGATTTCTTTATTTCATCAGTTGTGATATGCGAATTTAAGAGTGCAGAGGAAAATTCGTTTCTCTTGATTTTATTAAAAGTTTTTTCAGAATCATCTGTGCTAAATCCACCATGCTTTTTTCCTTTTTTTACTGCTACGTTATTGGGATTAAAAAAAGCATTTTCACCTAAATCAAATCCCTTACCATAATCCTCACCCCTACTCTCTATAAACTTAGGATTCTGAACAAATACAAAGCGTTTCTTCTCCAGAATATCTCGAGCATTATGAGGGGTTCCAATCTTAGGTATTACTATTAGAATAGTTGCTATAACCAGGGACATCATCAAAGTTACTAGCATATTCTTTATATTTATTATATTCCTCCACCTTCTCTTCTTCGGACATGCCCTTTGTTCTTTCTTGCCAAGCTTCATAATCTTTATGTCCTCCTCCTTTTACAATATCTGCATACTGACCGCCCTTTTTGCCCAAATCGTCTTCAGATTTGAAGATACTCTTGGCTTTTTGCCTAAGTTCAGAGTCCGCTGGCTGTGTAACATCCAATCTATTATGTTGATCAGCATAAATTCCTGTGACTGCGTCATTATTCCCTTTTGATGGGCCGTAGTTAAAGGACTCTGTATTAGCAATTTCATGCAATTCATCATGAGTATAATGTTCTGGATTGGAATCATATCTACCATTAGGTAGCTTATGCTGATCATAGGCATCCCACTGTGTCTCAAATTCTCCTGTTTCGAGATTTACAATAAACTCAACCATTCGAGCATTATTGAAACCTTTTTCTTGAACAAAGGTGCTTTCTTGAGGAACTTGAACTTTCATATTGTAAGGACGTCTGAAAACATCTGTATCTTTATCATAACGATTATGATAGTTAGCTCCCGTAGTATAATCAAAGGTAAGCCCTTGCTCTTCGCCGTATGCCAAAAGCTTTTCATAATCACTAGCTCCCTCATAGTTATTTCGAATATAATAAATTGCTTGACGATCAAGATAATAGCGGAAAAGATGAACTTGTTGACCTAAGCCAGATTTATCTTCCTTAAGCGATTTGTCCTTAAAAGTCAAAATTACATCTTTTCTAAAATGCATCAAAAAGTCTCCATGAGGTGGCATTTTATCAGAAAATTTATGAGTAGCACTGGTTAAATGCATGAAATTATGTTCATCTACTTCAGCGCCTAAATGTTTGAGAACTAATTCTAATTTTTCTCTGGAACTCATCTTATTTGCTGCATACATGCCTGTGTAGACGTCAGATCCTACTTCCTTTGTTTGAGCATATAGTTCGTCACGTTTATTTTAGAACTCTTGGCCTGTTTGAAGTTTTGCTGTGCTTGATTTAACCTGATTGATATAATTCTTTACAGCCTCATCATCCCAGCCATCAACTTTCTTCAACTCTTCAGCCTGTTGGCGCAGTCCCGTGATATAAGAATTGTATTCCTTCCATGAAAGATTTTGTGGTCGCTCAATCTGATATTTCTTAGCAAAATCACGATTTGCTTTTAGTTCTCCCGCCACTGTCGTCCATGACAAATCTGCAGGAATACTATAGGTCCCTGTATTAGCATCCCAAGAGCTGGCTAGCTGCCCCACACCAGTATCAATCGCTTGCGCCAAAGCATCAATATCTCCGAATATTTCAGACGAACTGGCATTAAAAGCTCGGAGTTTATCCAACTTTTCCTGAAGCTCTTTTCGAGCTGCAGTATAGGTGTCGCTCAGCTTCTGCAGCCCCTGTAGCCGTTGAAAACTACCAGGACTGGTGGACTTACTTGTCACAATGGCATCTATCAATTCCAGATTAGCTGCAATAAATTGGTCATAACGCTGAATATCCTCTACCAACTTATCCTCCTGTAAATCCTCATCCGCAACTTGTGTACGATACTCTTTTGAAAGAGATTGCACATCTGTCTGAGTCGCTTCAGATAAGGTTACTCCTGCTTCCTTTAAAGGAACAATGACATCGCTAATGAAAGCTCTAAAAGAATCATAAGCTTTACCCGATAAGGAGGACGCGGAATTCTCCGCTTGTTCCAGAGCCTTTCCCAATTCTTTATAGCTCTCCAACTAGCTTCTAGTCATAATTGTTGTACCCTCGGTCTGGGCATCTAAACTTCCGCAATAAACTTCAATTCCCATCTTCTTCATCCTTCAGTTGGTTGATTCTCATACGCTCGTAATAGACATCATTTAAATCATCTTCTAACTTCCACTTTTTAAGATTCACTTTATCCAGATCATCAAAGAAGCTTTCAGAAATTATTCGTGACTCATGGGATGCCTCTGACTGCAACTGTTCAAAAAAGATTCTAAGAAGAAGGATAAGTCTCGAAAGAATCCCTGATCTGGGTTTGTGCATCTGAACAGTACCTTTCAAAATCCTCTATTTGATTCTCCAGCATCCTTTTTTCCTTCAGCAGGCTTTCCTCCTGTCGAAGCAGCCTTTCTTCCTCTTTTCTCAGCTCATAGAGCTTCTGCTCTTTATTCACGATTTCGGCCCTCCATCAGCTGAAATTTACTGGCACTAGCCTCATCAATAGCTTGAAATCCCTCTGCAACGGTTTGGATATTGACGCAAACTGATTGAATAGCAGCCGAAATATCCTTAGCTTTGCTTTGAGAAAGCGCTATTGCATGATGTACAGAATCATTTCCCAAAAGCTCAGTTTGCTCATCTTTATAAGCATCTGCAATACTAATGAGTGCTTCCACCGCAGTTTTCAAAGCGGTCCCTAATTGTTAGGCAATCAAAATATCACTTTTAATTTGTTTCATATAAATTTCCTTCAACCCCACATTTGTGTCTCAATTCTAGCATATTATCCAAGCAAAGTAAAACAGCGCTTAATAATATCATTGTCACAGCATATGTTAGAAGATGTAACATAAGAAACAGAAAATATTTGCCATTCTCAAATTTTTTTGATATAATCAGACAATATTCTAACAAAGGAGAGAAAATATGAAGAAAAAAATCATAGCTTTTCTGCTAGCATTGTTCCCTATCTTTGCCTTAGGGACAACTATTCATGCAGATACTATCAAAATCGTATCTGACACGGCTTATGCCCCATTTGAATTTAAAGATGTAGACCAGACATATAAAGGAATTGATGTTGATATTATCAATAAAGTAGCTGACATCAAAGGCTGGGAATATGAAATGTCCTTCCCCGGCTTTGATGCAGCTGTTAATGCGGTTCAAGCAGGACAAGCCGATGCCATTATGGCAGGTATGACTAAGACTGCTGAACGCGAAAAAGTCTTTACCATGTCTGACACATATTATGACACAAAAGTTGTCATTGCAACGACCAAGGCAAATACAATAAAGTCTTACGATCAACTCAAAGGAAAAACAGTCGGTGTCAAAAACGGTACTGCCGCGCAACGTTTCCTTGAAAAAATTAAGGACAAGTACGGTTTTACTATCAAAACATTTGATACAGGCGACCTCATGTATAACAGCCTAACAGCTGGAGCCGTTGACGCAGCTATGGATGACCAACCTGTTATCGAGTACGCAATCAGCCAAGGACAAGATTTGAAAATCTCAATGAAAGGTGAGGCCGTTGGTAGCTTCGCTTTTGGTGTCAAAAAAGGCAGCAAATACGAATATCTAGTGACTGAGTTTAACGAAGCATTGGCTCAGATGAAAAAAGATGGCACCTTGAAAGACATCATCACCAAGTGGACTGCTGCTTCTTCTACTACTTCAAGCAACTCTGCAGTACCAGAGACCACAACCAAGTCTGGACAAAAAGCCACTCCAGTCAAAGCTAAATATACGATTGCCAGCGACTCATCCTTTGCTCCTTTCGTTTTCCAAAATGATAGCAACAAATATACTGGTATTGACATGGACTTGATCAAAGCCATTGCCGAAGATCAAGGTTTTACACTTGAAATTTCTAACCCTGGTTTTGACGCTGCCATCAATGCCGTTCAATCTGGCCAAGCTGATGGGATAATTGCTGGGATGTCTGTCACAGAGGCCCGCAAAGAAACCTTTGATTTCTCTGAACCATACTACACTGCTAACTCTATCATTGCGGTGACAGAATCAAGCACTATTAGCTCTTATGACGACTTGAAAGGAAAGACCGTCGGAGTCAAAAATGGTACATCCTCTCAAACCTTCCTCGTCGAAAATCAAAGCAAATACGGCTACAAAATCAAAACATTTTCAGACGGTTCTTCTATGTATGATAGTCTGAATTCTGGCTCTGTCGCTGCTATTATGGATGATGAGCCCGTTGTCAAATATGCCATCAACCAAGGCAAGAAAATGAAAACACCAATCGAGGGAACCCCTAGTGGTAATCTTGCTTTTGCAGTGAAAAAAGGAACCAACCCTGAACTCATCGAGATGTTCAATAACGGCCTGGCTAATCTGAAAGCGAATGGTAAATATCAAGAAATCCTTGATAAATATCTCTCAGCTAAGAAGGATAATTCCATAACCGTTGATGAAACAACTATCTGGGGACTTCTCCAAAACAACTACAAACAACTTTTGAGTGGTCTTGGAATTACCATTGCTTTAGCACTGATTTCCTTTGCCATTGCCATGGTGATCGGGATTATCTTTGGGATGTTTAGCGTCAGCCCTATCAAAGCGCTTCGCATCATTTCAGAAATTTTTGTTGACGTTATTCGTGGTATTCCACTTATGATTTTGGCTGCCTTCATCTTCTGGGGAATTCCAAACTTTCTTGAATCTATGACTGGTCAACAGAGTCCGATTAACGACTTTGTCGCAGGGACCATTGCCCTGTCCCTCAATGCTGGTGCTTATATCGCCGAGATTGTTCGCGGAGGGATCCAAGCTGTTCCAGCCGGACAGATGGAAGCTAGCCGCAGTCTAGGGATTTCGTATGGAAAGACCATGCGCAAGATTATCCTGCCTCAAGCAACCAAGATTATGCTACCAAACTTTGTCAACCAGTTTGTTATCGCCCTCAAAGATACAACAATCGTATCAGCTATCGGACTTGTTGAGCTCTTCCAAACAGGTAAAATCATCATTGCCCGTAACTATCAGAGCTTCAAGATGTATGCTATCCTAGCAGTGCTTTACTTGGTCATCATCACACTCTTAACAAGATTAGCTAAACGCTTAGAAAAGAGGATTCACTAATGGCTAAATTAAAAATTGATGTTAATGATTTACATAAATACTATGGGGAAAATGAAGTCCTAAAAGGGATTAGTGCTAAATTTTATGAGGGAGATGTTGTCTGTATCATCGGTCCTTCTGGATCAGGTAAGTCAACTTTCCTACGCAGCCTGAACCTGCTTGAAGAAGTAACTAGTGGGACCATTACTGTCAACGGTTATGACTTGACAGATAAGGCTACCAACGTGGACCATGTTCGTGAGGATATCGGAATGGTTTTCCAGCACTTCAACCTCTTCCCACATATGACTGTCCTGCAAAATATCACCTTTGCACCAGTTGAGCACAAGCGAATGAGCCAAGCTGAGGCAGACAAGCTTGGTATGGAGCTCTTGGAGAAGGTTGGGCTGGCAGACAAGGCTGATGCCAAACCAGACAGCTTGTCAGGAGGACAAAAACAGCGGGTGGCCATCGCTCGAGGATTGGCTATGAACCCGGACATTATGCTCTTTGACGAACCGACTTCTGCCCTTGACCCTGAAATGGTCGGCGACGTTCTCAACGTTATGAAGGATCTAGCTCAGCAAGGTATGACCATGCTGATCGTGACTCACGAAATGGGCTTTGCCCGTCAGGTCGCTAATCGCGTCATCTTTACCGCTGACGGTGAATTTCTAGAAGACGGCAAACCAGACCAAATCTTCGATAACCCTCAGCATCCACGTCTCAAGGACTTCTTGGACAAGGTACTCAACGTATAAACATGACGAATCCTGAAAGTAATTTTTCAGGATTTTTATTGACTTATGTTGCCCTTTTTGCTAGACTAAAGGTAGAATGATTTCGGAGGTACACGGAGACATGAAAAATTAAGTCTATTTTTTAAAGGAAACTTTATTTAGTAGATTTTGTCATGTTTCTGCATATCCGCGGGACTTTCGTTTTTTTGTGCTTTCAAGCTCCTATGGCTTATCTTTAGATCAATCCTGTCACTCCTATGACGGTGCAAGATGAAAGCCTACAAACGAATATTCCTACTTGGACACTCCTGTGTCTTCTTTGTGCAATCTCAACAGCTCTGCTAAATAAAGCAGGGCTGTATTTTGTATTATAAAACGAAGGAGACATCTATGCTGCAAATAAGAAATCTAACCATTACCCACTTAAAAGACCTGAAGGAGCTGGTCAACAATTTATCACTGACTGTCAATCAAGGAGACAAGGTCGCTATTATCGGTGAGGAGGGCAATGGCAAGTCCACCCTACTCAAGCTCCTGCTAGACGAGCGACTGGTCAACTCCTATGTCAGCTACAGCGGACAGATTGATAAGTCCTATACTGCTGCTGTCTACCTGCCCCAGCAACTACCTTCAGAGGATGCCCAACTGACCCTCAATGACTATTTCTTTGCTGATTTTGAAACCGAGCTGGACTATGCCAAGCTCTATCGCTACGCTGGAGAGCTCAACTTTGACAGCCAGCGCTTTGCCAGTCAGCAGCAGCTCTCTAGCCTATCTGGAGGAGAAAAGCTTAAAGTTCAGCTCATCAAGAAACTAGCCAGTGATTGGGACATTCTCTTTCTTGACGAGCCCTCTAATGACCTTGATCTCGAAACTCTGACTTGGCTGGAAAACTTTATCAACCACAGCCAGAGAACGGTCCTTTTCGTCTCTCACGACGAGCATTTCCTCGCTCAAGCTGCAACTAAGATTGTTCATCTGGAGCGAATCAAAAAGAAACAGGAAGCTAGAACCAGCGTCAAGAGTCTGGACTATGAAAACTATCGCACTCAACGTCAGGAAGCCTTTGAAAAACAGGGACAATTGGCACGGAAAGAGAGGGAAGAACACGCCAAGACCATGGAAAAACACCGTCAAGTCAAACAAAATGTCGAAAATGCCTTGAGAAATACCAAAAACGATGTCCAAGGCCGACTATTAGCTAAGAAGATGAAAAACGTTCTCTCGCAGGGCAAGCGATTTGAAAAGGCAGGTGCTGAAATGACCGAAATCCCGACACAGGAAGATGCCATCAGCCTTCACTTCTCAGACATAGAAGCTCTGCCATTGACCAAAAGAATCCTAAAATTAGAAGGAATGAAACTGGAAACAGACGGACGACAGTTAGCGGAGAACCTGACTCTGGAGGTCTGCGGTCAGGAAAAAATCGGACTGATTGGCGCTAATGGCGCAGGCAAGTCTACTCTGCTTAAGGAAATATGGAAGATCCTGCGTGAGCGGACAGACATGCGAATAGGCTACATGCCCCAGCACTATGGCGACTTGCTGGATGACGAAAGCTCTCCTTTGGACTTTCTGGCTCCCTCTGGCGACAAGGCTCAGGAGGAGAAAATTCTGACCCATCTAGCTAGTCTCCAGTTCACGCGCGACGAGGCTCGCCACCCGATTGAGCAGCTTTCTGGTGGCCAAAAAGCCAAGCTCCTCCTGCTCAAACTAGTCCTAGACCGCCCCAACGTCCTCCTGCTGGACGAGCCAACCCGCAACTTCTCTCCCACTTCTCAGCCTCAGGTTCGCCAACTTTTGGCGACCTATCCTGGCGCCATTATCTCTGTCTCCCACGACCGAATCTTTCTCAAAGAAGTCTGCCAGAAGATTTATAAACTGACAGAAACAGGGGTGGAAGAAGTTGAACTATAAGCAAAAAGAGTTGGAAATTCCAACTCTTTTTGCTTTGTTTAGCATCAATTCGTGAACTTTAATAAAGCTCCCTTCTACTCCTGTGCCGTCTGCATTTGGTAATAAACACTTCTGGCTGCCATGAGCTCCTGATGATTCCCATGTTCGACGATATCACCATCTACCATGACGAGGATGATATCAGCATTTTGGATAGTCGACAAGCGATGGGCGATGATAAAGCTAGTCCGTCCCACCATGAGCTTGTTGAAAGCCTCCTGAATCAAGACTTCTGTCCGAGTATCGATGGAGGAAGTCGCCTCATCCAAGATTAGGATTTTAGGAACAGCCAGGAAGACACGCGCAATGGTTAAGAGCTGCCGCTGACCTTGAGACAGGGAGTCCCCTGCATCCGCCAGGTAGGTGTCATAGCCCTGAGGCAGTTGCTGGATAAAGAAATGAGCATTGGCCGCCTTGGCAGCTGCAATGATCTCTTCTCGGCTGGCGTCTGGCCGGCCAAAAGCTATGTTGTCGTGAATGGTCGCTGTCTTAAGCCAAGTCTCTTGCAGTACCATACCAAATTGCTGACGATAAGAGGCTCTAGTGTAATGCGTGATGGGAACATCGTCTAGCAAAATAAGACCACTATCGACATTGTAAAAGCGCATGAGGAGATTGATCAAGGTAGACTTGCCAGCACCAGTTGGCCCGACAATGGCGACCTTGCTAGCTGCTGGAATCCTTATATTCAAATCCTGAATCAGCTCTTTGTCAGGCTCATAGCCAAAAGCCACATGCTCAAAGCTAATCTGTCCTCTGACATCTTCCGACTGGAGGATTTCCTGACCAGACTCTGCTATTTCTTCTTGGTCCAAAACGCTGTAAATCCGCTCCGCACAAGCTAAAGCGCTCTGCAATTCTGACATGACTGACGATATATCATTGAAAGGCTTGGTGTACTGGTTGACGTAGTTGAGAAAAGTTACCAGCTGCCCAACCGTAAAACCTGTTCCCTGAATGATTCGGGCAGCCCCAAAGCCCACAATCAAAGCATAGATCAGGGCATTGATAAAACGAGTCGAAGGATTAACCGTCGAAGAATAGAAAATAGCCGCCTGAGAATAGTCTGCATAAGTCTGATTACTGCGAGTGAAGGCTTGGTCAAACTGCTCCTGAGCATTAAATGCCTGAATCAAACTTTCCTGGGTCAGACTTTCCTCAATCAGCTGGGTCTGCGCTCCCCTCGCCTGCGTCTGACGTTGGAAAAAACTAAAACTCTTTCTAGCAATAAAGCGAGCTAAGAAGAGAGAAAGGGGCGTCAAAAGCAGAACCAAAAGCAGGAGGAAAAAGTCCAATCTGGCCATACTAATGATGGTCACTAAGATTGTCAGCAAACCCACAAAAAACTGATTAAAAACCATAAGCAAGCCATTGCTGAGCTGCTCCAAGTCCGTCGTCACCCGACTAACCAAGTCGCCAGTTCCCTGCCGATCCAGATAGGCCAAAGGCAAATAATGAACTTTCTTGATAACACCCTGTCGGAGCTGCTGACTGTAGCGATAAATCAGCTGATTATAGAGCAAAGGATTGAGCCATTGAATCAGCGTATTGGCTAAGATAACCAGCAGCATCTGGCCCAGAATCGGAATCAAATGCTGCTCTGCTTGAGGAAGAAGAACGCTATCAATCGCATTTCCAATTAAAACTGGGAGAAGAACAGTCAGAGCCACTTGAGCCACCGTTCCCAGACTAGCTAGGAGAAAGAGCCAGCGCGCCTGCAGCAAATCTCGAGTCAAACGCCTCAAGCTGCTAGGTGATGTCTTATGCTTCATGCTTGCCCTCCTCTCCTTGACTATGCTGTGAGTGATGGATTTCTCGGTAAATGGCAGAGCTGACTAAGAGTTCCTCATGGCGACCAAGAGCCACCTGTTCTCCCTTATCTAGGACTAAAATTTGATCCGCTGAGCGCAAGCTATTGGTCCGCTGAGAGATCAAGACCAGACTGGTCTCTGTCAATTCATTCTTAATAGCCTGCAAGAGTCTAGCCTCTGTCAAATAGTCCAGAGCCGAGGTTGCATCATCTAAAACCAAGAAAGGGGCCCTCCGCAAGACAGCTCTGGCAATGGTTAAACGCTGACGCTGACCGCCAGAAAAATTCCGACCAAAGGCCTCTACAGTCGCATCCAAGCCACCTTCCTTCTGAGAGACAAAGTCCGCCGCTTGAGCAATCTCTAAAGCCTGCCACAAGTCTGCATCTGTTGGCTTGGTTGATAAGCCCAAGGTTAGATTGGAGCGAACAGTTCCTTGGAAAAGCTCCGCCTTCTGAGGTACCAGACTGATCCAAGACCGCCATTCGCTCAAATTTTTGGGACTGCGGCCTTGGGAAAAGATGGTCAACTGACCAGCAGCCACAGGATAGAGATGAGACAGCAGCTGAACCAGAGTAGACTTACCTGAACCTGTCCCACCAATAACCCCCAAAGTCTGACCTCTTTTCAAATCAAAAGTCAGACCAGTCAAGGCTGGACTAGCTGCATTTGGATAAGAAAAACTAACCTGCTGGACTATAATGGCTTGATCCGGCAGAGCTGTTTCCTG
>ERZ772962.842-NODE-842-length-16914-cov-4.739783_pt1 | contig 16914 bp, 15 predicted proteins | sample MGYA00580676_ERZ772962 | MGnify/ENA primary metagenome ERZ772962 (study PRJEB29015, sample SAMEA2738049) | human oral metagenome | biome: human oral; feature: human-associated habitat; material: saliva | place: China | collected 2230 ...
GCCTGAACATCCATATCGCACCTCCAGAACGCAGCCTCCTGTCGGGGAAAATCCTACCGTTTAAAGGCCACGCCCTCAAGGGGATGCAGATATGCTACCCACCATAAGTAGCGAAGAGCCCCTTTTTGTGCCAAACGTGGCTTTTGTATGAATGGCTGAGCGTGTTGCCTGAGCTGCTGCATCCGGTTATACTAAATACTTGCGTGTCAACCTATGTGTCGAACGCTTGTGCGGCGGCACCTCTAGAGATAAGGAAATCACAATGGATTACATTCGCGCAATTGAGCGTCAGCAGATCCGTGAGGACATCCCACAGGTCCATGTCGGTGACAACGTTCAGGTTCACTACCGCATTAAGGAAGGCGACCGTGAGCGTGAGCAGGTCTTTCAGGGTGACGTTATCCGCATGAGCGGCTCCGGTGCTTGTGAGACTTTCACCGTCCGTAAGGTCAGTTTCGGCGTCGGCGTCGAGCGTACCTTCCCGGTGAACAGCCCGAAGATCGCGTCGCTGAACATCGTACGTCACGGCGATGTCAACCGTGCAAAGCTCTACTACCTACGTGACCGTGTAGGTAAGGCTGCACGTCTGCGTGAACGTCGTCAATAGAGTTTGCTGGTATTGATGGGGTATAGAGGGTCGCTTACAGGCGGTCCTCTTTTCTTATGGATCGAAGAATAGGCTCACATGGTCGAGAAGAGAAATACCGCGCACGCGATTGTGGAACAACTCCACGAGGCTTCGGTGGAGGGGCTTCCGAAGCTGATCCAGATCCATCGCTCTGATAGGAGAAAACAGGTGCAGGCTGCCTGCAAGTCGGCAGAGCGGCGCTTAGAGCTTGAAACGAAGGAGCGCAACCGCGTCCAGGAGATGTATGACCTACAGGTCCAAATGGGTGGCACCGGCGTCGTGATCGGCGTCGACGAAGTAGGGCGTGGGGCTATAGCGGGACCTCTGTATGTCGGGGCTGTAGCCCTCCCACAGGGGCCGAAGGTCTGGGGTATCAACGATTCCAAGCAGCTGTCCCCACAACGGCGCGAAGAGCTGGCCTCACAGATTGCGGATGTAGCAACAGCGATCGGCTTTGGTATCGTCTCCGCTGAGAAGATCGACGAGCTGGGTATGGCTAAGGCGCTCCGCTTCGCAATGGCCCAAGCCATCAAGGGCTGCAGGATAGAGCCAGACTGTGTGCTGATCGACGGCAACCCCGCACACGTCCATCCCAAAGAGAAGTGCCTCGTGAAAGGTGATGCTCGGGTGGCCTGTATCGCCGCCGCTTCCATCGTGGCCAAAGTGACGCGTGATCACTATATGGAACAAGTCTCCCAAGAGTATCCTGCCTACGGATGGGATCGCTGTAAGGGGTACGGCTCTGCGGACCATATCGCAGCTATTAAGCGCTATGGTCTCACCCCGTACCACCGGGCGACCTTCTGCACGCATTTTGTCCAAGGGACGCAGTACTGAGCGCTTCGATGTCTCGGCATACCCCTGCGTCAGATTCCTGCGATTTTGGGTGTCCGATGCAGTCAGATCCCTTTGATACGCTCTGTTCCACAGTATTCAACCGAAAGGATTGCTATGGCAGGGAAAACAGTGCGTGCGAAAAAGGCCGTAAAGGATAAGCAGGCAACGCCCAAGGACAAACCAGTACCCACCACACCAGAGGAGGATTCCGCTCAGGAGCGAAATCTCGCCTCCAAAGAGGGGACGGAGCCGGAAGAGCCTGCAAGTGAAGAGGTCGAAGAGCTCAAGGGCCTGACTGAGGAGGAACTCCGGGAAAAGGGTCTCAAAGTCACCAAAGAGTTTTTGAAGCACAGAGGTTTGCGCGTGATCGATCAGAACGTCGAGACCCGCCAAGGCACCATCGATGTGGTAGCGGACGATAAGGATGAACGGGTACTGATCCTCTCTCAGACAGAGCCGGCACTAGGGGATAGCAAAACACTGCCGGACCTCGCCGTGAGCGATGAGGAATACCGACACCTGCGTCAGCTGCTCTTCGCCTATCTCTCTGAGCACTACGCGGCAAAGATCCGTCTCGATATGATCGCCCTGAGCATCGTCGGGCATCACCGTGCCCGCCTGCGCCACTTGATCGGCGTGTACCGGTGGAGGGATGTGGACAACGAAAGCATCTTCTGGAAGCAGCCCGACGCGGACGCCTGTGCCGCAGACAACATGCAGTAGCTGTTTGAGGGATCTACGACCATGGAATTCGAACGCTTTGAGCTCAACGAAGGGGATACCGGCTATCCCATACAGATTGCGGATGGCTATGAGAAGTTGCCGGTGATCTATGGAGTGGGAAACCGGGAGATCCTGCAGCAGCCAATGCTTGCGATCATCGGTGCTCGCCGGGCGACGCCCTATGGGATCGATCTGGCTTATCAGGCGGGGCGTCTGGCAGCGCAGGCCGGTATCACTGTGGTATCCGGTGGCGCGATGGGCTGTGACCACGCAGCGAGCAGAGGGGCGCTTGAAGCCGGTGGCACCTCGGTGATCGTCTCGGGCATCGGTGCCGACCTTGTCTATCCCAAAAGCTCTGAGGATATCTTTTCCTGGGTACCCCGAGCTGGAGGAGCGGTTATCGCGCTTGAATCCTGGGGTCAATACGTCCGTCGCTACGCTTTTCCCAAACGCAACCGGTTGATCGCAGCCTTGGCGACTTCGCTTTTGGTTACTGAGGCGGGGAAGCATTCGGGGACGATGACAACGGCGGACGCGGCGATGCGGATGGGGAGAAATATCTACGCCTATCCGGGTTCGGTCTATTCAGCCACCTCCCGAGGAACTAACTACCTGATTGCAAATGGGGCTGAGCTGATCCTCGATGCTGCGGATCTTGCCAGCCGCCTCTCACTGGACTTCGGAGTGCACTTCAACCAAAACGAAGTGAAGCTTCCCAGGCGTGGGGAGATCCTGTCAGCTCTTGTTGCCAATCCATACTCAGCCCGTGAATTAGCGAGTAAGATAACGAGTACACCGTTAACGATCATTGATACGCTAACCATGTACGAGGAAGAAGGGTATATCGTACGGATGCTGGACGGTAGATACACCGTAACCGCCCGGGGTTTTCATGCGATAGGCACAAAGGAGTAGAAAAGCATGCAGCATGAGGTATGTGTGGTCGGTGCAGGTCTCGCCGGGTCGGAATGTGCCCTACAGCTTGCGAAGCGTGGTATACACGTAAAGCTGTATGAGGCCCGGCCCAAACTGCAGACTGCGGTCCACCACACCTCCCTATGTGCGGAGCTTGTCTGCTCCAACTCGTTTAAAGCGACGCGGCTTGACAGCGCCTCCGGCCTCCTCAAGCGTGAGCTTCAGATGACGGGGTCAGAGCTGATCAGACGGGCGCAGGAGCATGCCGTGCAGGCGGGCGGTGCCCTCGCGGTTGACCGAGAAGGTTTTGCCCAATCGGTGACCGATGAGGTGACCACAAACCCCAACATCGAATTGATCCGGGAAGAAGTGAAAGAGATTCCGGAGGGACCCACGGTGATCGCGGCAGGTCCACTCTGCTCAGATACCCTCTTTGATTCCCTTGCGAAGCGGCTGGGGACCGAGGCGCTTGCCTTCTATGATGCCGCGGCACCGATCGTCGATGCTACCACGCTCGACTACGATGAGGTTTTCTCCCAGACCCGCTACGACAGCACCTCAAAGGGGGATTACCTCAACTGTCCGATGGACAAAGAGGAGTATGAGGCCTTCTATACGGAGCTGATCGGAGCTAAGCGTGTGATCGCCCGGGACTTCGAGCAGAAGGATCTCTTCAGCGCCTGCCAGCCGGTAGAAGAAGTCGCTCGAACCGGGCATGACTCCCTACGTTTTGGGGCACTCAAACCGGTCGGCCTGACCGATCCAAGAACCGGCCATCGCCCCTGGGCGGTGGTGCAGCTGCGTGCGGAGAATGCGCAGAAGTCTGCCTACAACTTGGTGGGATTCCAGACGAATCTCACCTGGCCTGAGCAGAAGCGTGTCTTTCGTCTGATTCCAGGGCTTGAGCATGCTGACTTCTTCCGATATGGGGTGATGCACCGCAACTCCTTTGTGGATTCCCCGCATGTATTGGACCAAAGTTTCGGGATTCCGGGAACCGAGGTGAGGTTAGCCGGCCAAATCACCGGGACAGAGGGCTACGTTGAAGCGATCGCTTCGGGGCTCTTTGCCGCACTCAATACCTATGCCGCACTCATCGGTACCGATCAAGTGCGCCTGCCCAAGACGACGGCGTTTGGATCGCTGGTTGCCTATGCGACTGATCCTGGGACGGTGCAGTATCAGCCGATGCACGTTAACTTCGGCCTTGTGACGCCTCTTGCGGTTCCCAAACGCAATAAACGTGAGCGCTATGCCGCCTACTCTGAGCGCGCGCAAGATGATCTTGATGCCTATATCGTGAGTAGGCCTGACCTCTTTGCAGATGCCTATGAGTGAGAACACGCTAGAGACTCGTACCGCGCAGCAGGAGGTGTTCTCCAAATATATTGAGGAGTTTCTTGACTACCTGCATACGGTGCGTAACCTGTCGCCGCAGACCATAAAGGCTTACCGAAGCCTACAAGCGCTGGGTTACGCGGGAAGGTATCTGCCCGCTTGAGATTACACATCGACAACTCCGCCACTATCTTCTGGAGCTGACACAGGCAGGGTATGCCGTCACAACAATCGATCGGCACTTGAGTGCGCTGCGGACCCTGTACAGATGGCTCTCGACGACGGATAAAATCACGAATAACGTAACCGATGCGCTGGAGGATCCGAAGGCACAGCGCAGACTGCCCCGTGTTATGAAGGACAGCGACGTCGACAAACTGATCGATTCGTGTGAGGACACGCCCGAAGGGCTGCGGGACTGTGCCTTCCTCGAGTTGCTCTATGCCACCGGTGCCCGTATCTCGGAGACATCCGGGCTCAATGTGGAAGACCTCGATATGAACCAAATGCAGGTCAAGCTGTTCGGCAAAGGCTCCAAGGAACGGATCGTCCCGTTCTACCGGCAGGCGCAGGTCGCGCTCGAGAACTATCTGGAGCAGGGGAGGCCGGCGCTACTTGTGAAAAAGTCCAACAATAGGACGCATGCGCTGTTCATATCAACACGAGGAAACCGGATGAGTGCGGCGGCATTGAGGCGGCGGTTCGAATGGCAGCTTAAAGTTGCCGGCATCGATCCCTCATTTACACCCCATGCTCTGCGTCACACCTTTGCCACGGAGTTACTTTCAGGTGGTGCGGACCTCAGAAGTGTGCAGGAGCTCTTGGGACATGAGTCGCTTGCCACGACGCAGATCTATACGCACCTTTCAGTTCAGCGCCTCAAACAGGCAGTGCATCAGGCGCATCCGCGCAGTGGGATGGATTCATAGACCGGGGCGAGATTCCAGTGTCCGGCTCAACGGGAACTGCATCATGGGGAGCTGCTGTACAGATGAACTACGTTTGCCTAAACTAGGGTTTAGTGAGGCATCATCTCCTCCAGCTGAGTGATGACCTCGTAGGGGAGGTTGTTCAGAGCCTCCCCCTCTTATGACTAAAGCGCCTGCTCTGTGATGGGATACAACAGCGCTCAGAAGCGGATGTTCCGCTTACCTGCGCATCTCTTTTTCTGAGATCGTATTGCGTTTACTAGAGGTGTGAATATAATGATGAAGCTAAAGGCAGCATGAACCGGGATGCCGCTTTAAGACCGCAGCCGAGACTGTACGTTCAAGCGCTGTAAGGACACGCGGTGTCCGCACTGAGAGCAATGAAGGTGGCGGAGCGTGTTTCCATACATGTTTAAGGAAGCTGTGCGGGCATTGGATGCCTTGAGAATCTCTAACACCGAGGCGTTTACAAAATCTGAATAGTTGCCCTCCAACAGACGCTGATTCTTAAGTGGATGACGTTTATGCATTTGGAACGTGTCATTCCCGGATACCTTTCTTATATTGGAAGAAGATGAAATGAACGTCATTTTTATTGTTCCGGCGCCAGTCTTTAAGCGCAACCCGATCTATCGGCTAGGTGGCAAGCTCTATGGCCATTCCAATCCCATCGTCGGACCCATGATCTTGGGCGCGATCGCCAAACGTGCCGGGCACCATGTGGAGTGCTACCAGGAGCTGCACGGTCCAGTTGACTACAGACGGCTGCTCAAGGTTGCGGATATCGTGTGCCTCTATACGATGACTGCAACCGCCAAGCGCGCCTATGAGATTGGCGATATGTTCCACGAGCAGGGCCATGCTCGGGTGATGATCGGCGGCATCCATGCCTCTGCTATGCCTGAGGAAGCTATCAAACACGCCGACCAGGTGATCGTCGGAGAGGGTGAGAGCGTATTTCTCGACTGTATCGAAGGCAGGATCAGCGATCCGATCGTGAAGGCTAAACCGGTCTGCAATCTCGATGAGCTGCCGTTCCCGGATTATTCGATTCTCAAGACCCCGTGCGAATGCGCAAACATTGTGACTACCCGCGGGTGCCCCTATTGCTGCGCCTTCTGCACCACGAGCCGCATGTTCCACCCCTATCGTGAGCGCAGCGTCGACGACGTTATGAATGAAATCCGCTACGTCCACGATCTGGGCTTCAAGTACATGAACTTCGAGGATGACAACTTCACTGCGAACAAAGAGCGCGCCAAGGAGATCTGCCGCCGGATGATCGATGAGGGCCTGACCTTTAAGGAGACCTTCTTCTTTGGGCGCACCGATATGGCAAACGACGAGGAGCTGCTCGATCTGCTGTCCCGCGCACACCTGAACCGTGTCCTGATTGGTATCGAGTCCCTCAACCAGGAGGCGCTTGACTCCATCAACAAGGGCAACAAGGTCGATGATATCCGCCGCGCGGGAGAAGCCTGCCGCCGCCACGGTATCCGCCTCATCGCCTCGATTGTCCTCGGTATCGATGCGGACTCCCATGCGGACATCCGCCGCTCCTATGAGTTCGCCCGCGATATCGGGGCCTATCAGATTCAGCCCGCGATCCTGACGCCGCTGCCGGGCACCCCGGTCTACGAGGGCTTGGTCGATGAAGGCCGCATGATCACCGACAACTGGGATCTCTTTGATATGGTCAACGTGACCTTTCAGCCCAAGAAGATGAGCCCCTGGGAGCTGCAAGAGTGCATGTTCGAGGCGATCGAGTGCGTCTACAACCTGCGTGGCGCAATGGATATCTGGCGTACGTTTGGGCCGGAGTATGGCCTGAGGCGTATCTATCTGGCCTTTGTCTCACACGCAGGTCCAATGCTCGCCGAGTGGGTGGCGGACAACGTACCGGTCTCGGTCTACTACAAGCTGAAGCATACGCCCTGGATGTATGCGAAAGAAAATGGTGTAGAGGAAACGGTGAGTCAGCCGAAGGAACCCGAGAAGCACAATTGTGGTCTCCTTGGCCCGAATATGGTGAAGAACCTTGCGGTTATCGTGGGTAGTGTCTTGGCGGTTGCCGGGTTAGCAAAGCTCGGGAGACGTGCGCCTGCATAGGCAAACTGATGTGATGTTGCGGTTCTGATAACCGATTGATCGTACAGACACTATCGTGTAGATCAGAAAGCCCAGGGCATCGCGCCCTGGGCTTTCTGCAGGGGGGATTGGATTTTCAGGAGTGAACTGTATGTGCCTAGTGGCCAAAATGCTGGACAGATCTATGATCGTTTTGGAACAAATGTTCTAGTATCAACTCTTATCTTCGCATCAGTGGTGGAGAGGAATCTGATATAGGCGAATGCAGCGAGTGGTCGAGGATATGTTCGGGGCCGTTAAGGCTTCGAAGGTTCCAGCCGCGATTCGACTGCTTGAGGCCGGTGGCGCCGGTTGCACCAAACGGAAGAACGCAGAAGAGATGTATCTGAAGCTGAAGGACGAAGCGGCCAGGTGCAAAAACGAAGGCTGAGTAGGTTGTCTTAAATGCGTCGATCAAGTGGGGTACCTTTACGGAAACCGAGGATAGCGTTATTGCACATAAATCATCCTTTGCAGAATGTGCAGATGCGTCTGAACCGCTAGTCCTTCGAGCTGGGCTTTATGTCGTAGAACTCCCTGTCTGACAGCGTCTTCGGGACGCGCATTGCGCGGTCCAGCACCCTGGCGGCCTTCCCCATCTTGTCTTCGGAGCCATTCATCATGGCATGGAACAGCTCGAGCCAGCCTGGGAGGTCGTCCCTGTCGAATCCGGAATGCGAGTTGAGGAAGGTCTCCAGCAGGAAGCACAGGCGGTTCACCTCCCTGAGCGGGTTCTCCTTGTCGGGCATGCGCGAGATCTCCCTTGCGTCGTACTCGACGCTCTCCCAAGACAGCCTCTCGACCAGCACCGAATGGGACCTCTCCTTGTCATGGGAGAGTGTGGAGCCTTCCGCGATGTGGCTTCCGTATGCCTCCCAGGCCCTGGCCCTGCTCGGCTTTCCCTTGCCGCACGATACGAAGACCGACCTGCCCTCCCTGTCGCAGCCACGCAAAGCTTGTTCCTGGAGAGGCCGCGCTTCCTGCTCTTCGTCGGAGCGGGCTCACGGATAGTACTTCTCGTCGATCTCGACGTCGCCGGACACCACGACATCGTCCTGGATCCCGTCCAGAACTTAGAACAGCTTGGCGATCCAGTAGGGCAGCGTGGTCTTTGGCCTGCACTCCTCCCTCATCAGGCCGTTCATGCTCTCGAACGAGAAGGTCTGGAGCAGAAATTCGCACCGCTCGGACACAGGCAGCCTGTGTCCCTGGAATATGGTGCCGTCCATGGGCGTGAACGTCCTGCCGCAGCCATGGCAGCGCCATCTGTGGACTCTGTTGCCGTCCGTGCCGCATCCGCCGCTGCACATGAAGGGGCGGCGGTCCCTGCGTATAGACGCTGAAGAAGGCGGCCTCCTGCTTGGCAGAGAGCGACGAGTACCGGTACTTGTACATGCTCCTGTGGCTCAGTATGACTGCCGTCTCGGCATAGCACCGCTTCTCTCCGCTTGTGGTGGTAGTCCTAGCTGACCGGGTGGGAGGCAGCGCCTAGGACTACCACACCGCAAGAGCGCCGCCGCCCGCCCCGCCATTCTCGCGGGTCGATATGTGGTTGGTCCGATTATAGGGCGCCAAACTGCACATTCTGCAAAGGATGATTTTTATGGCGAAACAGGAGCAGAGGAAAACTCCCCTACTCCTGCTTACCGTAAGCCCTTATGTCACCTATCGACTATTTGTGAGGATAGAACCCGCTCACATTCTCATTCGTGTTGATCATGATGTTCTTAGTCTCAGAGTAAGCATCCAGGATACGCATATCGTTCTCACGGCCATAGCCGGACTCCTTGTAGCCACCGAACGGTGCACCGACAGGAATCGCGTTGTAGGTGTTGACCCACATACGGCCGGTCTCAACAGCACGTGCAACTCTCAGTGCACGGTTGATATCCCTCGTCCAGACAGCGCCACCCAAGCCGTACTTGGAGTCATTAGCCATACGGATAACGTCGTCCTCGTCCTTAAACTTGATCACGACAGCGACAGGCCCAAAGATCTCGTTCTGAGCGCAGTCCATATCGTTGGTTGCGTCAGTGATCAGCGTCGGTTTGAAGAAGATACCCTTTGCGCAGTCGCCCTCACTGTAAGGCTCACCGCCGCAGGCAATCGTTGCGCCCTGCTTCTTAGCGTTCTCAATCCAGCCCATGACCTTATCCTGCTGCTTCTGGTTGATCTGTGCGCCGAGCTGGGTGTTCGGATCCATAGGATCGCCGATGGTTACCTTGTTGAACTGGTCAACGAGGGCACCAACCATCTTGTCGTAGATGCCTTCCTGGATGAAGACACGGGAGCCTGCGCAGCAAACCTGGCCCTGGTTGAAGAGGATGCCCACCTGGACACCATCGATTGCCATGTCAAAGTCGCAATCATCGAAGAAGATGTTTGCAGACTTGCCGCCGAGCTCCAGGGTTGCCGGAATGAGGTGAGATGCGGCAGCGTCTGCCACGTTGTGGCCGATTGCGGTGGAGCCGGTGAACGCGAGTTTCGTAAAGCCCGGGTTGTCCAGCATGTACTGACCGGACTTGGAGCCTCTGCCGGTAATAACGTTGAAGACGCCCTTCGGGAGCACATCGGTGAGCAGATCCGCCAGAACAAGGACGGAGAGCGGGGTGCTCGAAGAAGGCTTCATAACGATGCAGTCGCCTGCTGCCAGTGCCGGGGCGATCTTCCACATTGCCATCAGGAACGGGAAATTCCAAGGAACGATCTGGCCCACGACACCGATCGGCTCACGGAGGACAAGGCTAATGATGCCGTTATCCAAGATTTTCGCCTGGCCTGTCTCCGTCTCGATCAGGCTTGCATAGTAACGGAAGTGCGATTCGCCAACAGGGATATCGATGTTCATGGTCTCACGGATAGGCTTGCCGTTGTCCATGGTCTCGATCTTGGCCAAGTCTTCTTTGTTTTCCTCGATAATGTCAGCGATCTGGTTCAAGATGTTGACACGCGCAGTTGGATCCATTGCCTTCCATTTTGGATAGGCTCTCCAAGCAGCGTCAACGGCCTTCTGAACATCGTCTTTCGTAGCCTCAGCGCAAGTAGCGAGCTTCTCACCATTTGCTGGGTTGGTCGTTACGAACATAGAACCGTCTGAAGCGGGAACGAACTTACCGTCGATATACAGACCGTAGCTATCCTTTAGCTTGTACCCCATCTATAATCATCCTTCTCAAAACCGTACAGAGACCCAGGCGCTTAAACTAAATCACCATTCCCTGTAGGAAGAGTTTGAATAAAACAAGCCGGCTAATTTTCATCATAGGTTACAGAATCAAAACAGGTGATTTTTTTCGTTGAACGGTAAGTTTCCTCATTTATTTGGTAAATTATGATTTATAATTAAAGTTTTGGGAATAAGAATACTTTAACGTCTCCGCCCAAACAGAGATGCACGCTGATACATAGTACGACTCCATCCAACACTAGATAAAGCCTTTATCCTTTTTTCAAGGCCTTAGTATAGCGCAGAAATGGTCATCATCTCGACAAACTAGTGTTCCCATGTTTAAACAACAACTAAAAAAGATGCAGTTCACATGTGAACTGCATCTCATATCTATACTCCCAAATTTCAGAAGAATTACTTGCTCGCAGGAACCGCGCCTAGCTCTTCTTCCTCTTCCTTCTCATCCTGCTTCTTCTCACCATTCGGATCGGGGAGAACCAGGTTCAGGATGATAGCGACGAGCGCGGTCACAACAACTGCGGAGCCACCGAAGATGCTGGTGATCCAGTTCGGGATGCCAGGGCCTGCAAGGGAACCAGAGACAGTGGAGATGCCCATACCCAAAGCAACTGCAAGGCCAGCGATGGTAGCACGACGGTTGGTAAGGCCACCCTTGGTCAGGATGCGGATGCCGGTCATTGTGATGGAGCCGAAGACGGAGATCGTTGCGCCACCGATAACGCACATCGGGATCGTATCGAGGACAGCAGCGAACTTAGGAACGAGACCTGCAACGACAAGGATAAGTGCAGCGGTGGTAAAGACACGACGGTTAACAACCTTGGTGGTGGTTGCAATGCCGACATTCTGCGCGAAGGTTGCGGTCGGAAGGCCACCGAAAAGAGCGCCAACCGTAGAAGCGATGCCCTCGCAGAGGATACCGCCGCGGATCTCTTTCAGCTTCGGCTCACGGTCCATAGCGCCGTTCGTCACAGCGGAGAAGTCACCGATCATCTCGACAGCAGCGATGATGAACATCGCGCCCAAAGAGACGATTGCATCCGGTTGGAACTCGATACCAAAGGGCAGGAACTGCGGGAGTGAGAACCAATTAGCGGGGCCAACGCCGGAGAAATCAACCTTGCCCGCGAAGAGAGCAATGATGTAGCCAACGATCATGCCGAACAGGATGGAACCAAGCTTGGTGACACCCGTGGTGAAGTTGGCAAAGAAGATGCAGGCAGCCATAGTGATCAGAGCGATAATCCAGTTCTGGGCGCTGCCGAAGTCAGGAGCTCCAGTACCACCGGCCATATATCCAACTGCAATAGAATACAGAGAAAGGCCGATGCAGAAGACGACCGTGCCAGTTACGACAGGTGGGAAGAGTTTCTTGATCTGCTTCAGGAACATCGCGAAGAGCATCGCAATGAAGCCACCGATGAATTGGGCTCCGATGATCGCGGCGATGCCAGAGGTGCCACCGATGCTGTTCAGAACAGGGACGAACGCGAATGAGGCGCCCGTGATAACAGGGAGGCCTGAACCGATCACGCTGAACAGCGGGCGTGCCTGCAGAAGGGTTACGATGCCAGAGAACAGCATTGCGGATTGAATCATCAACGCACGCTCATCGGGCGGCAGATTGCATGCAGAGCCGACGATCATAGCCGGAGTAATAATGCCGACAATTGCGGCAATAACGTGCTGTATTGCCATAGGAACATAGAGCCTGGCAGATGGCTTTCCTTCGTACAAGAACAATTGGCGAGTATCTTCGTCCATCGCTTCCATCTGCGCATTCTTATTGCTCATGCGGATCCTCTCTCCTTATGTATGAGGCCGTCTGCGTACAACCTCTGACCGTATAACAAACAAACTATAAGTGTTTCTTACTAACTTTCTGTTTGCTAACCAGACTATAAGAAATGTATCAATTGAACGGTAGGCATTATTCTGTGTACGGTAGTTCCTCCTGCCCATGTAGGGAAGAAAAAGCGGTAGATTTCTGTCCCTCGTGCACTACCATAGCCCGGCTATTCTGACTCATCGCACTGTATTGTGCTGAGTCTTGCGTCAACTAAGGTATCTTCACAGCTGTAGCTGTAAAGACACGGTTGAGACCTTATGGCTGACAAGCACGAAAAGCACAAGCGATACGACAGATTGAGCCTTGCGAAAAGAAGATCCATTGAGCATAGGCTAGATTCAAAAACACTCTATCTGTTCCATCGCAAAAGACTTTGATAGAGTACCCTCTACAGTGAAGAGAGAGGTTAGACACCACGTGGTCTACATAGCACCTAAGGGAGAGCCCGGAGAGCCAAAAGACAAAGACTGTCAAAGAGACGCTTGTGGCAGCCACCGCAGTGTTGCTTCGGGTGTATGAGATACACAGCAGAGGTATGCCACTACCGCATCCGTGTAGCCTATGTGGTGAAATACACACAAACGCTTGCAGATGAAATGCGGCATCGATATGAGCAAAGAGGATACAACACACAGTTGCCCACATACAAGATAAGCTCGCTTGTGAGCTTTCCCCTCAGCAGATAGCAACTGCCTCTCCTGCTCCAGTATCTGCCTTCACTATCTATCGCTGGGTTCACAGACGGTATGGCGACTATGTCTGCCGTGGACTTTAAGGCGATCTGTGGGCTATAGGTCCTAACAACACGCCTTTGTGCCCCGTATAACCACCCGTCCGAGCGCTTATAGTCGTTTCTGTCCTTAGGAGAGCCTGTGTTGGTGCCTGGGAGATAAATACAGCAGAAGGTCTTCAATCTGACAGTGAATGTATCCTTACACCTTTGTACAGACTATCGAAGTTTCAGCTCATGTCTTTGATGGGACACAAAGACTGCGACAACACCAAGTGAACACTTGAGATGCTCTTTGAGTCTGTCGGAGAGCCGAGTTCTCAGATGAAGAAGTGCCAGGACACCTTTTCGAAGGAGAGGCTCAAGCAATCAGGCTCTACTGCTGCGGCCTTAGATAAGGCCAAGAAAAAGGGGCCTGTGAGAAGAACCACGAGAAGATAGGAAAGATCTTGCCCAAAGGTTCTGTTAGCTTCGACACATTGACACCTGAAGGCATACAGCCAATGTGCTTTGAGGTCAGTTCAGGGCCCCACCCATCGCGTTGCTATAAGAGACCAGCTGAGAGATTCTGGCTTGGGGGATGTGACAGACAAAATGCTTCAGGCGACGCACACACAGAAGATCGCCTGCAGTGACCTTCTCCACAAACCAGAGGCCATCACACTCTGTCGTCAGAAAAGGGGTGATGCCTTAGGCTAGAGCCTAAGTCAAGACCACAGAGTTGTACAGATTCGCCCCATTGCGCTGAATGTGGATCCTCGCTACAACGGGTTAGATGAGTTGGTTTCAAGACTTATCGCAACACCGAAAAGGACGATAGGTTCCTGCGCAAATACTGAGAACCGATTGTTTCCATCAAAGATCTGTTGTCGAGAAGTCTTGCGCTGAGTGCGAATACACTTTCTAGCTGCTAGATATTGCGCTAACTTTAAGAATCAATCCAAAATATGTATTCCCTCAATTCTGCCACCATGACCTGTGAACAGATCATGGTGGCATTCTTATCATTCATTGGAAGAGGCACTGAAGTTTTCATAGAAGTACTGTATAGGAATCGGTGGTGTGAAAACCCGTGAACTTTAGTTCGCGGGATGAAACGCCGTCCAATCGCGTTTGCCTTGTTTTTCAATATTAGTGTTTGAGGGTTTCGGCGCTGACTTCGCCTGTGGTGGCGATGAGGTATCCGTCCGACCAGAATGTGTGCTCATGCCAGTAGATGTGGCGTAGATATGATGCGCGGGTTTCCCCTATGTGGAATGTAGTGAACGCTTTCAAAGTGCATACGAAGTCGCTTAGACAGATGGTTGGTGGAGTTTAGATCATGTTAATGAATGTGGTCTCTGTCGGTCTCCATGTATGGGATTGAGACGTGGCCCCGTGTGGCGATCTCGGTTGAAAGCTGTTTGACGTCCGTGATCATCGTTGGGTCGGTGAGTGTTTCCCTTCGGTATTTGGTGGCGAGGATGAGGTGGTAGCGTAACAGGTATTTCGAATGGTTCCCATGTTCATAGCGATTGTTCATGTTGATCTCACCACCTATCGGATATTGCTTATGTATTACATATAACAAGACATGAATAGGAGGGAGGTGAAACAAAAAATGCAGTACGCGACGCAAACCAACTACATCCGCCATCTCAGCGCCAACCACTACCGCGCTCCGAAGCTCCTCTGCCAGTACTCAAACAACCTCTACAGCAAGGCCCTGTATCAGACAAGACAGCCTGCCTTCAACGAAGGCGGGCTCCTCTCATACGAAACCAACTATCATCTGTGCAAAACCAACGACACCTACAAGATGCTGCAAGCTGGAGTGGCCAAGCACACGATGAAAGTTGTCGCCCCTAGCTTGAGAGCCTTCCCTTGCATTATTGGGAAAATGCAAGAACGCAGACTACAGGTATTCTCAAGTGGTAATCCCACATTACCGGACAAAGGGGGCATGGTCCCACTGATACTCTCCACGAACGGACTGTTCAAACTGCCCGTGAGCAGACGATTCATGCAAGCCCATCCGGACATGTCAAACATACGTATCCTTGTGCTCGATCGTTTGAACGGGCACCATATCAAGGGCATCTGCATCCTTCCCGAACGGGATGGAAGCTGCTTCAAAATCCAATACGTGTTCGAAACGCAGCAACAGCCCCCTCGATTTGGATGTAAACCGTGTCGCGGGAATGGACTTGGGAGTCGATAATCTCGCCACATGCGCCACCCCCGACCATGGATACTTGGTTGGTAGGCGACGACTCAAATCAATCAACCAGTACTACAACAAGCGGTTGGCGTACCTGAAAAGCCGACTGGACAAGGATGGGGACGCTTTGAAAACCAGCCGCCGAATCCAAACGTTGAGCGACAAACGGAGCTGGCGCATACATGACTACATGCTCAAAGCTGCGCGCACCATCATCAACCTGTGCATACGGGAAAACACGGCCACGTTGATCGTCGGCTCCAACATGGGATGAAACCAAGGAGTCAATCACGGCAGAAGGAACAATCAGACGTTTGTGCAGATCCCCTACGGGATGCTCAAACGCCAACTCAGCTACCTGTGCTGGAAGCATACTATCCGATACATGGAGCAGGAGGAGGCCTACACTTCCAAAGCATCCTACTTGGATGGGGACACAGCCCCCCGAATACAAGCCTGATGACAAGACGACGCATGGTTTCTCCGGTAAGAGCATCAAACGCGGACTGTACCGAACCAAGGAAGGCGTCTTGGTGAGCGCAGACATCAACGCTACCGCGAACATCACACGTAAGCAGAAACCGGCAGATCGGCAACTATGTACAGGTGTTTTGACAACACCACAGCGGATCCATACCGATTAAGACATGGGTCACACTGGAATCCCGTAAACTTCAGTTTACGGGAATGTCAACCCGCTTTCTTACACTCAGATTATCTTTGAGGCTCGTTCTAGCCATTTACAACCGCTACACTAGCAGAGCAACCCAGTCGATCAGCACCAGCTTTAATCATGGTTAAAGCTTCTTCACGGGTATGGATTCCACCTGCTGCCTTAATCTTGCAAGCATCCCCTACTGTCTTACGCATAAGCTCAACATCGTGAACTGTAGCGCCACCGGTGCTAAAACCAGTACTTGTCTTTACAAAGGATGCGCCAGCTTCTACGCAAAGTTTGCAGGCATGTACTTTCTGCTCGTCAGTAAGTAAGCAGCACTCTAGTATCACCTTAAGCGTGTGTCCTTGTACTGCATTAACGACGGAAGCGATATCGTGCTTCACGTATTCATCATCGTCGTCGAGGAGCTTACCCACGTTGATAACCATGTCAACTTCACGGGTACCATCGGCGATTGCTTGTGTTGCCTCAGCAACCTTTGCCTGTGTACTGCAGGCACCGAGGGGAAAACCAATACAAGTGGTTACTCCTACACCAGTACCAGCAAGATACTCTGCCGCAAATTTAGTCCAGCAGGAATTGATCGATACGGTAGCAAAGTGATACTGTGCCGCTTCGTCACAAAGCTTTGCGAGATCTGCCTGAGTAGCATTCTGCTTGAGGTCGGTATGGTCAATATAGGAAGCAAGCTCTTCGTTTGTCATATAAACTCCTATCTTTTAGTTGTTGCATTTGAGAGCTGAGTATCGAATGCTTTCAGATGGCGGAT
>ERZ772962.846-NODE-846-length-16849-cov-29.226569_pt1 | contig 16849 bp, 18 predicted proteins | sample MGYA00580676_ERZ772962 | MGnify/ENA primary metagenome ERZ772962 (study PRJEB29015, sample SAMEA2738049) | human oral metagenome | biome: human oral; feature: human-associated habitat; material: saliva | place: China | collected 2230 ...
CTTTAATTAAGCAACAAATTGAAAATTTCCAGCCAAATTTTGACGTCACAGAAACTGGGGTCGTCACTTATATTGGTGATGGAATCGCTCGTGCCCACGGTCTTGATAATGCCATGAGTGGCGAGCTCTTGATTTTTGAAAATGGTTCTTATGGTATGGCCCAAAACTTGGAGTCAACCGATGTCGGGATCATTATCTTGGGTGATTTTACAGATATTCGTGAGGGTGATACGATTCGCCGCACGGGTAAAATCATGGAAGTTCCTGTCGGAGATGCTTTGATTGGTCGTGTCGTGGATCCGCTTGGTCGTCCTGTTGACGGCTTGGGTGAGCTTGCTACGACTAAAACGCGTCCTGTGGAAGCGCCAGCTCCAGGGGTTATGGAGCGGAAATCCGTTTCTGAGCCATTACAAACAGGTCTAAAAGCCATTGACGCACTGGTACCGATCGGTCGTGGCCAACGGGAATTAATTATCGGTGACCGTCAGACTGGTAAGACCAGTATTGCCATTGATGCGATCCTCAACCAGAAAGGGCAAGATATGATCTGTATCTATGTTGCCATTGGTCAAAAGGAATCTACTGTCCGTACACAGGTGGAAACTCTTCGCCAGTACGGAGCCTTGGATTATACTATCGTGGTAACAGCGTCAGCTTCTCAACCTTCTCCTTTGCTTTTCTTGGCGCCTTATGCCGGTGTAGCAATGGCTGAAGAATTTATGTACAATGGCAAGCACGTCCTCATCGTTTATGATGATTTGTCTAAACAAGCGGTAGCTTACCGTGAACTTTCTCTCTTGCTTCGTCGTCCGCCAGGTCGTGAAGCCTTCCCAGGGGATGTTTTCTACCTTCACAGCCGCTTGCTTGAGCGTTCAGCTAAGGTTTCTGATGAGCTTGGTGGTGGTTCAATCACTGCATTGCCATTCATCGAAACGCAGGCAGGAGATATCTCTGCCTATATCGCAACCAACGTAATTTCAATCACGGATGGTCAGATTTTCCTCAGCGATAGCCTCTTTAATGCAGGTATTCGCCCAGCCATTGATGCTGGTTCTTCCGTATCTCGGGTAGGTGGATCTGCACAAATCAAGGCCATGAAGAAGGTTGCAGGAACTCTTCGTATCGACCTTGCTTCTTATCGTGAGCTAGAAGCTTTTACCAAGTTCGGTAGTGACTTGGATGCAGCAACTCAGGCTAAACTTAACCGTGGACGCCGTACAGTAGAAGTATTGAAACAGCCAGTTCATGAGCCACTGCCAGTAGAAAAACAAGTTGTGATCCTCTATGCGCTGACTCACGGCTTCCTTGATGCAGTACCAGTAGATGATATTCTTCAGTTTGAAGCAGAACTTTTCGCTTACTTTGATGCTCATCATGAAGACATTTATGAAACAATTCGTCAGACAAAAGATTTGCCGGATGAAGCAGTGCTGGACGCCGCTATTACTGAATTTATCAATCAGTCTAACTTCAAATAAGAATAGAGGTGTCAGATGGCAGTTTCATTAAATGATATCAAAAATAAAATTGCATCCACAAAAAACACCAGTCAAATCACCAATGCTATGCAGATGGTTTCTGCATCTAAGTTAGGAAAATCCGAAGAAGCAGCAAAGAACTTTCAAGTCTATGCTTCTAAGGTTCGGAAACTCTTGACCGACCTTTTGCATGGTCATGAGACAGAAAATGTTAGTCATCATCCCTTGCTCAAGAGCAGACCGGTTCAGAAAACAGCTTATATTGTTATTACATCTGATCGGGGTTTGGTTGGTGGCTATAACGCAACCATCCTCAAATCAATGATGGAATTGATTTCTGAATACCACGAAAAGGATGACTATGTCATTATTTCGATCGGTGGAATGGGAGCTGATTTCTTCCGAGCACGGGGCATTCAGCCAATTTATGAATTGCGCGGATTAGCCAATCATCCGAGTTTTGATGAAGTTCGGAAAATCATTTCCAAGACCATTGAAATGTATCAGAATGAGCTTTTTGATGAACTTTATGTGTGTTATAACCACCATGTCAACAGTCTGACCAGTCAGATGCGGGTAGAGCAGATGTTGCCAATCGTCGATTTGGATCCTAGTGAAGCGGATGAGAACTATATCCTCAATCTAGAACTAGAATCCAGTCGAAATGCGATTTTAGATCAGCTCTTGCCTCAGTTTGCTGAAAGTATGATTTACGGAGCCATTATTGACGCAAAAACTGCTGAAAATGCTGCTGGTATGACAGCCATGCAGACAGCAACAGATAACGCTAAAAAAGTTATCAATGATTTGACCATTCAGTATAACCGTGCTAGACAAGCAGCTATCACGCAGGAAATTACTGAAATTGTGGCGGGTGCAAGTGCACTGGAATAGTGTCACAGAAAATAAATATTATAAAGAGGAGAAAAGAATGAGCTCAGGCAAAATTACTCAGGTTATCGGACCGGTTGTAGACGTAGCGTTTGCAGCTGGCGACAAGCTACCTGAGATCAATAATGCACTTGTAGTCTATAAAAATGACGAAAAAAAATCAAAAATCGTCCTTGAAGTAGCTCTTGAGCTTGGTGATGGAGTGGTTCGGACCATCGCTATGGAATCAACAGATGGGTTGACTCGTGGCATGGAAGTGCTAGATACTGGCCGTCCAATTTCTGTACCAGTCGGCAAAGAAACACTTGGTCGCGTCTTTAACGTTTTGGGAGATACCATTGACTTGGATGCTCCTTTTGCGGATGATGCAGAGCGCCAGCCAATCCATAAGAAAGCTCCAACCTTTGATGAGTTGTCTACTTCATCAGAGATCTTAGAAACAGGTATCAAGGTTATCGACCTTTTAGCACCTTATCTGAAAGGTGGTAAAGTCGGACTCTTCGGTGGTGCCGGAGTTGGTAAGACCGTCCTGATTCAGGAATTGATTCACAACATTGCCCAAGAGCATGGTGGTATTTCCGTATTTACCGGTGTTGGGGAACGTACCCGTGAAGGGAATGACCTTTACTGGGAAATGAAGGAGTCGGGTGTTATCGAGAAAACAGCCATGGTCTTTGGTCAGATGAATGAGCCGCCAGGAGCGCGTATGCGGGTTGCTTTGACTGGTTTGACGATTGCAGAATACTTCCGTGATGTGGAAGGTCAAGATGTTTTGCTCTTCATTGACAACATCTTCCGTTTCACGCAAGCAGGTTCTGAAGTTTCTGCCCTTTTGGGTCGGATGCCGTCAGCCGTTGGTTACCAACCAACGCTTGCGACAGAAATGGGACAATTGCAAGAACGTATCACATCGACTAAGAAGGGGTCTGTAACCTCTATCCAGGCTATCTACGTGCCAGCCGATGACTACACTGACCCAGCGCCAGCAACGGCTTTTGCTCACTTGGATTCTACAACCAACTTGGAACGTAAATTGGTTCAATTGGGGATTTATCCAGCCGTGGATCCGCTCGCTTCAAGCTCTCGAGCTCTTTCTCCTGAGATTGTTGGTGAAGAGCACTATGCAGTTGCTGCTGAAGTTAAACGCGTTCTTCAACGTTATCATGAATTGCAGGATATCATTGCCATCCTAGGTATGGATGAGTTGTCAGATGAAGAAAAGACTTTGGTTGCGCGTGCGCGTCGGATTCAATTCTTCCTGTCTCAAAACTTCAACGTTGCGGAGCAATTTACTGGCCAGCCAGGATCTTATGTGCCTGTAGCTGAGACGGTTCGTGGCTTTAAAGAAATCCTCGAAGGCAAGTACGATAAGTTACCAGAAGATGCCTTCCGTGGTGTCGGTTCGATTGAGGATGTCATCGCTAAAGCTGAAAAAATGGGATTCTAAGAGGTGAATGATGGCTCAAATGACAGTACAAATCGTTACACCGGATGGTCTGATTTATGACCACCGTGCTGCATTTGTTTCCGTAAAAACGATTGACGGAGAAATGGGGATTTTGCCTCGCCATATCAATACAATTGCTGTTTTGGAAGTGGATCAAGTCAAGGTACGCAGAATCGATGATGACAAGCATATTGACTGGATTGCGGTCAACGGTGGCATCATAGAAATTGCTGATAATGTGATTACCATTATCGCGGACTCAGCTGAGCGTGAGCGTGATATTGATATCAGCCGTGCCGAGCGAGCTAAGCTGCGTGCTGAGAAAGAGATCGAAGAAGCCCAAGACAAGCATTTGATTGACCAAGAGCGACGTGCTAAAATCGCCCTCCAGCGTGCCATCAACCGTATTAACGTTGGAACAAGAATGTAATGAAAAAAGAATGGAGTTTCCATTCTTTTTTGATGTCTCATACTCCTTTTCGCTAGAAACAGCTTTTCTTATGGTATAATAAAATCTATGATAGAATTAATGTTTCGATTATGCAGTCATCTGCTCTTTATCTTTATGTCTTTTCATCTTTTGTCTACAGTAGTCTGTTGGGAAAGATTGCTAAAAGTAAATGCTGATAATGCCATCAAAATTCGTTTTTTAATTTTGTTGTTGAGTATTGCCTTGGGCTACATGGCTAGCCTATTTTTTATCGGTATTTATGACATGAGTCGGGCAATTTTTAATGGAGCTTTATAAGGTCAGATTGTTGATTTTATGATATGATAGTAAGGATGAATTTTTAAGATTTGGAGTAACTAGTTAGTATGGAAAAAATTATTATTCAGGGTGGAAATAACCGTCTGGTTGGCAGAGTTAAGATTGAAGGAGCTAAAAATGCGGTGTTGCCATTGTTGGCAGCAACTGTTTTAGCCAGTGAGGGAAAAACAACTCTTAAAAATGTGCCAGTCCTTTCGGATGTTTTTACCATGAACAATGTTGTTCGCGGCTTGAATACACAGGTAGACTTTAACCAAGATGAAAATACTGTAGTTGTAGATGCGACTAAACCATTGACCGAAGAGGCTCCTTATAAGTATGTCAGCAAGATGCGGGCTTCGATTGTTGTATTGGGTCCCATCCTTGCTCGAAATGGACATGCAAAAGTATCCATGCCGGGCGGTTGTACGATTGGTAGCCGGCCTATTGACCTTCATTTGAAGGGCTTAGAGGCAATGGGTGCTCAGATTACGCAGACTGCAGGATACATCGAAGCCAAGGCAGACCGCTTGATGGGGGCGCATATTTACATGGACTTCCCAAGTGTTGGTGCGACACAGAATATTATGATGGCGGCAACTTTGGCTAAAGGCACCACTGTTATCGAAAATGCTGCTCGAGAACCTGAAATTGTCGACTTGGCCTTACTATTAAATAAAATGGGCGCTAAAGTCAGAGGAGCAGGAACGGAGAATATAACAATCATCGGTGTTGAAAAACTTCATGGAGCTGAGCATAATGTCGTGCAAGACCGTATCGAAGCTGGAACCTTTATGGTTGCTGCTGCTATGACGGGTGGTGACTTGCTGATTGAAGATGCGATTTGGGAGCACAACCGTCCGCTTTTATCAAAAATGCAAGAAATGGGCGTGGAAGTGATCGAAGAAGACGAAGGGATCCGTGTCCGCTCGGATGTTTCAAAGTTAAAAGCTGTTTCTGTCAAGACCTTGCCATATCCAGGTTTCCCAACCGATATGCAGGCTCAGTTTACTGCCTTGATGGCGATAGCCCAAGGAGAATCTGTCATGGTTGAGACAGTCTTTGAAAATCGCTTCCAGCACTTAGAAGAGATGCGACGGATGGGACTTCACTCCGACATTATGCGCGATACCGCTCGGATTTGGGGTGGTGGCAGTCTGCAGGGAGCAGAAGTCATGTCGACAGATCTCCGTGCTAGTGCGACCTTGATTTTGATGGGCTTGATTGCTGAAGGGGAAACAAAGGTTAGCAAGTTAGTCCATTTGGATCGTGGCTACTATAAATTTCATGAAAAGCTGGCAGCTCTTGGTGCCAATGTTAAACGCGTAAAGGAAGAAGATGATGAGTGAAAATTGGAAATACTTATCTAGACAGCTAGGCATCGTTGCCTTGGTGCTGATAGTCGCTTTTATCATTTTTTGTCTTGGTCTGGTTATCGGATATGGCGTGATTGGAAATGCAGACAATCCTTGGTCTATCTTATCGCTAGATACTTGGAATGAACTTGTTTCTAAGTTCACTGGTCATTGATCTGCTAAGATATCCGAAAATTTACCGACTGTGCAGAATTTTGCGCAGTCCTTTTAAATGGAAAAGGAAAGATGCCAAAAAGAAAGAAATTACAAAAAAAGAGCACTAAATCTACTCAGACTATAGCTGGGCTTCTGGTTGCTCTGACTTTATCACTGGGAGCCTACTTTTTTGGAAATGGCAATCAGTCACCAGCGGTAAATACATCGTCAGCCATTAGTCAAAATAGGGATACCAGTACACCTGATCAAGCACTGGCTGAGAGCGTTCTTACAGACTCAGTGCGTTCACAACTTGGTGGAAAAATCGAGTGGAATAGGGCTGGATCATTCATTATCAATGGAAATCAAACAAACTTAGACGCCAAAGTTTCGAGTGTCCCTTATGCGGATAATAAAACGAAGATGGTTCAGGGGCAGACGGTTCCAACAGTCGCCAATGCCTTGCTTGCCAAATCGACCCGCCAGTATAAATCACGAGAAGAAACGGGAAATGGTTCCACTTCTTGGGTTCCTGCCGGTTGGCACCAAGTCAAACATCTATCAGGTGAATACAACCATGCAGTGGATCGCGGGCATCTCTTAGCTTACTCTCTAATCGGTGGCTTAAAGGGCTTCGATGCTTCCACTAGCAATCCAGCTAATATCGCAGTCCAGACAGCCTGGGCCAATCAGGCTAATAAAGACAACTCGACGGGGCAGAATTACTATGAAACTCAGGTTCGTCGTGCTTTGGACCAGAATAAGCGAGTCCGCTATCGTGTCACGTTGATCTATGCTTCAGAAAATGATCTGGTGCCCTCTGGCTCGCATTTAGAAGCTAAGTCCAGTGATGGAAGTTTGGAATTCAATGTTTTTGTCCCAAATGTCCAGTCAGGAATTGTCCTTGATTATCGCACTGGCAAAGTGAGCATTAGATAAATATGATTTAAATAATATGATCCATTTGAAGTCAGCAGCTAAGCTGGCTTTCAGGTCTTCAATAGACTTCCCGGCGCCTTAAGAGGTGCCGATTTTGCTTTGTATTGAAATGAGCATAAACTAAAAGCAAAAAATACTGTGCAAACCTTTTCTACGCTGAAAAAATTTGCTATAATGAAAGGGAGAACGAATACAGAGGAGAATATCATGTCAAAAAAAATTATTGGGATTGATTTAGGCGGAACTTCTATCAAATTTGCTATTTTGACGCAAGAGGGTGAAATCCAAGAAAAATGGTCTATTAAGACCAATATTTTGGACGAGGGAAGCCATATTGTAGACGATATGATTGAGTCTATCCAGCATCGCTTGGGGCTCTTAAATCTATCAGCAGAGAACTTTATCGGAATTGGAATGGGTTCACCGGGTGTGGTTGACCGTGAGAAAGGGACTGTTATCGGTGCCTACAACCTGAACTGGAAAACCCTCCAACCAATTAAAGAAAAAATTGAAAAAGCCTTGGGTATCCCATTTTTCATCGATAATGATGCCAACGTAGCTGCGCTTGGTGAGCGTTGGATGGGTGCTGGTGAAAACCAACCAGACGTGGTCTTTATGACACTTGGTACTGGTGTTGGTGGCGGTATTGTTGCAGAAGGTAAACTCCTTCACGGTGTAGCTGGTGCAGCAGGAGAGCTGGGGCACATCACTGTTGACTTCGACCAACCAATCGCATGTACCTGTGGTAAAAAGGGCTGTCTTGAGACAGTGGCTTCAGCAACAGGGATTGTCAACTTGACGCGTCGCTATGCTGACGAATACGAAGGTGATGCGACCTTGAAACGCCTGATCGATGATGGTGAAGAAGTAACTGCAAAAACTGTCTTTGACCTTGCAAAAGAAGGCGACGACCTTGCCTTGATCGTTTACCGTAACTTCTCACGTTACTTGGGAATTGCTTGTGCCAATATTGGTTCCATCCTTAATCCATCAACGATTGTTATCGGTGGCGGAGTGTCAGCAGCGGGAGAATTCCTTCTACAAGGTGTCCAAAAAGTTTATGATGAAAATACCTTCCCACAAGTGCGTACATCAACTAAATTAGCTCTTGCAACTCTCGGAAACGATGCCGGAGTTATCGGAGCAGCTTCGCTGGTACTTCAATAGTTCTGACTACTTCCTCTCTTAGCATAGCTATAAGGAGGGCTAAAATGAAGAGAAAAATCGCTTATTTTCTAGTATTACTTCCCATCTTTCTTTTGATTTTATCCGCTTGCAAATCAAAGACAGAGGGTTTTCTGACCATATTGGATAGTCAGAATCAGCAAGTTTATCAGACGAATAATACCAAAACTTTGGATGAATTTGCAGACATTCTGGATAAGGTCGAATCTGAGGAAGATAATGAAGATGCCTGGGTTGATTTACCTGATGATGCAGAGGTTAATTATATCTACGATATTAGTGGAAGAAAGGGAGAAAGTGGTGTCAAATTCACGACCTACAAAAACTACCCCTATGTTACCATCTCAAATATTCCTGCTGTGTCAGATATTACCTTGAGATTGTCAGAAAAAGATGCGAATAAGCTCAATCATCCAGATGAATGGGTCAAATAAACTTTTCTCCTGCTAAACTTGGCAGGAGAATTTTTTTGAAAAATCTGCTATACTAAATAAAGTTTAAGGATTCAGGAGACATTATGACTAAAGCAGATACGATTTTCAAAGAGAATATTAAAAAAATTATGGAGCAAGGCGTTTTCTCTGAAAATGCTCGCCCGCGTTACAAGGATGGAAATGTAGCCAATTCCAAGTATATCACTGGTTCTTTTGCAGAATATGATTTGAGCAAGGGCGAGTTCCCAATCACGACTCTGCGCCCTATTGCCATCAAGTCCGCCATCAAGGAAGTTCTTTGGATCTATCAAGACCAGTCTAATAGCTTGGAACTGCTCAACGACAAGTATAATGTTCACTACTGGAATGACTGGGAAGTTGGCGATACGGGTACGATTGGCCAGCGCTACGGAGCTGTTGTCAAAAAGCATGATATCATCCATAAAATTCTCCAACAGCTGGAAGCCAATCCTTGGAACCGTCGCAATATCATCTCTCTCTGGGATTATGAAGCTTTTGAAGAAACGGACGGCCTGCTACCATGCGCTTTTCAGACCATGTTTGACGTTCGACGTGTAGATGGATACATTTATCTGGATGCGACTCTGACCCAGCGTTCAAATGATATGCTGGTGGCACACCACATCAATGCTATGCAGTATGTGGCTCTGCAGATGATGATTGCCAAGCATTTCGGTTGGAAAGTCGGCAAGTTCTTTTACTTCATCAATAACTTGCACATCTATGACAACCAGTTTGAGCAGGCGGAAGAACTATTGCGTCGGGAACCTAGCAACTGCCAACCTCGACTCGTTTTAAATGTGCCAGATGGGACCAATTTCTTTGATATCAAGGCAGAAGATTTTGAGTTGCTAGACTATGATCCGGTCAAACCTCAGCTCAAATTCGATTTAGCGATTTGATTATATTTTTCCTACTGAATGACCGTCAGTAGGTTTTTAAATTTTTGAGGGCAAATGATTGAAATATATTTTGTAAGTGCTATAATGACAATAGATATATGTGTTTCGCTAGTGCCTATCTCGGAGGTATTGATATGGAAGCAAATTTTTTAACACATAGAAGCAGGAGAAAACTCTTTAGTCTGGGCATTTGTTCATTTTTACTTGGCCTATCGGTTTCTGTGACACCGATGGCTGTTGTAGGTGCGGATGAAGTCCAGCAGGCAGAGTCCCAACTTGAGCAAATTGCGGATTCTTCAGTGGAAGAAGATGACTTTCTGCAGCTTGTAGACCAAGGTTCGGATGGGGCAAATCAGGGAAAGAAATCCTATACGATTGATTTGCTTTGTCATGGAAAAGGCCCTAAAAACAAAGGGACCGAGCAAAGCAATGCTGAGGATTCAACTGAAGGTAAGTCAGTCAAAAGAGAGGGATGCGATATTGATCCCTTAGAAGATAAAAAAGAGGCTGCTACTGCTGAGCCTAAGAAGGCAGACTCAACGCTCTTGAATGTCTCCCTGTTTGGCCTTGTAGCTGCTGTTGTAGGATTTGTCTTTGTTAAAAAGATGAAGAAAGAGTAATTTGCCTAGCAAACGAATAGTCGATAATCTTTTTGGTTATCGATTTTTTATCTGGATTAGCTGACAAAAATAAATAGATAGAAGTGATAGTCCAAACAAGTCTTTTTTAATAAATTTTGATAGAATAGAAATATCAATGTGAAGGATAGAGAAATGACAAAAAAGATTGCGGCGATTTGGGCACAGGATCAAAATGGTCTGATTGGCAAAGACCAAAGCTTGCCATGGCATTTACCAGCAGAGTTGAAGCATTTCAAAGAAATTACGACTGGACATGCAATTCTAATGGGGCGGGTGACTTTTGATGGTATGCATCGGCGCGTGCTGCCAAATAGAAAGACTCTGATTTTGACACGTGATAGGAACTATCAGATTGAAGATGAGCGTGTTTTGGTGTTTCATGAGCTTTCAGCAGTATTGAAATGGTACCAAGAGCAAAAGAAGAATCTTTATATTATCGGTGGCGGTCAAATCTTTTCTTTATTTGAGCATGAATTGGATGAGGTGATTAAGACGGAAATCCATGCTAGCTTAGAAGGCGATACTTATTTCCCAGCAGACTTTGATTTGACACAGTTTGATGAAGTAAGCAGTCGTTTTCGACCAAAAGATGAAAAAAATGAGTATAATTTCACCGTAAAAATCCTCAAAAGAAAGGGTTCATAGGAATGGAAAGAAGTGTTTTTGGTTTTTTTACGGCCTTTTTATGTGCAATTTGTCTGATTTGTTCCTTTCAGACTTTTCGTAAAAAACGTTTTGGGTTAGCTATTTTATTTTTGTTAAATGCTTTTACGAATCTCGTTAATTCCATCCATGCTTTTTACATGACCCTCTTTTAAGATTTATGTAATTAATGAAATAGAAAATTAGAATGGGAGTAAAAAATGCCTACAAATCGTAATAATGAGATGATGGTATATTGTTCTTTCTGTGGAAAGAATCAGGACGAAGTCCAAAAAATTATTGCGGGCAACAATGCCTTTATCTGTAATGAATGTGTCGAGTTGGCGCAGGAAATTATCCGAGAAGAATTAGCTGAGGAAGTCCTAGCTGATCTTTCTGAAGTACCAAAACCGCAAGAATTGCTCAATATTTTGAACCACTATGTGATTGGTCAAGATCGGGCCAAGCGGGCTTTGGCAGTTGCCGTTTACAATCACTATAAGCGAATTAATTTTCATGACAGTCGCGAAGAGGATGATGTGGAGCTACAAAAATCCAACATCCTCATGATTGGTCCAACTGGATCTGGGAAAACATTCCTGGCTCAGACCTTGGCGCGTAGCCTCAATGTTCCTTTTGCTATCGCAGATGCTACTGCTTTAACCGAGGCTGGTTATGTTGGTGAAGATGTAGAAAATATCCTGCTCAAGCTTTTACAGGCAGCAGACTTTAATATCGAGCGGGCAGAACGCGGCATCATCTATGTGGATGAAATCGACAAGATTGCTAAGAAGAGCGAAAATGTTTCTATCACTCGTGATGTCTCAGGTGAGGGTGTTCAGCAAGCCTTGCTGAAGATTATCGAAGGAACAGTTGCCAGCGTACCTCCTCAGGGTGGTCGTAAGCATCCACAGCAAGAAATGATTCAGGTTGATACCAAGAACATTCTCTTTATCGTTGGTGGTGCTTTTGATGGTATCGAAGAAATTGTCAAGCAACGTCTTGGTGAGAAGATTATCGGTTTCGGTCAAAATAATAAGGCAATTGACGAAGGTGCGTCTTATATGCAGGCCATTGTCGCTGACGATATTCAAAAATTTGGGATTATTCCTGAGTTGATTGGTCGTTTGCCAGTTTTTGCAGCCCTAGAGCAACTGACTGTGGATGATTTGGTTCGCATTTTGAATGAACCTAGAAATGCGCTAGTGAAGCAATATCAAACCTTGCTTTCTTATGATGATGTTGAACTTGAATTTGACGAGGAAGCCCTGCAAGCCATTGCTAGAAAAGCCATCGAACGCAAGACAGGTGCGCGTGGCCTTCGTTCAATTATTGAAGAAACCATGATGGATGTCATGTTTGAAGTGCCAAGTCAGGAAAATGTCAAGCTGGTCCGTATCACGAAGGAAGCAGTGGACGGCACAGACAAGCCAATCTTGGAAACTGCCTAGGGGAAGCTTATGGAAATCAATACACATAATGCTGAGATTTTACTGAGTGCAGCCAATAAATCGCATTACCCGCAGGATGATATCCCGGAAATCGCCTTGGCGGGTCGCTCCAATGTTGGTAAATCTAGTTTTATCAATACTCTGCTCAATCGTAAAAATCTAGCACGGACTTCAGGCAAGCCTGGTAAAACGCAACTATTGAACTTTTTCAATATCGATGATAAGCTCCGTTTTGTGGACGTGCCTGGCTATGGCTATGCTAAAGTTTCGAAAACGGAGCGCGCTAAATGGGGCAAAATGATTGAGGAATATCTGACCAGTCGGGACAATCTACGAGCGGTCGTAAGCCTGGTAGACCTGCGTCATGATCCTAGTGCGGATGATGTGCAGATGTATGAATTCCTCAAATACTATGAAATTCCAGTTATTGTTGTGGCTACCAAGGCTGATAAAATTCCACGCGGTAAGTGGAACAAGCATGAGAGTGCCGTTAAGAAAAAGCTGGACTTTGACAAAACTGATGATTTTATTATCTTTTCTTCAGTTGATAAAACTGGTCTTGATCAAGCCTGGGATGCGATTTTGGGAAAAATTTAGATAGCAGATGATAAGGGAAATGAGATAGTTGAATTTTCAAAGTTTAAATATCCTAACCTGATTCCGTATGGATTGGAGTCAGGTTATTTTCATCTTTAGATAGAGCTGTATAACTTAGTGATAAGGCTCATTATGCAAGTCGAACGAGGAAGTTTTGAATAGAACAATCGTGGCTTGTAAAACTTATATTCGTGGAAGATATAAAAAATGTCATATACTTGTAATTTATTGCTAATGTTATTTTGCTTTTAGTATGTTACAATAGTAGAATAAATATTGTATTTAGGAGAAAGACTGTGAAGAAGAGAATTTCAAAAGAAAGAAAAAAACTTTTGACAGGTTTGGCAGTGATGGCTTCAACCGTTATCTTTGGTCTTGCTTTATCAAAGCAGATCAAGCCAGCAAGTGCAAATGATGCTGTTCAGCAACCATTGAACCAAACAGAATATTTCATTTCACAAATCAGTGAGCCAGCTCGCCAGTTGGCTCAGGATAATGATCTGTATGCTTCTGTGATGATTGCACAAGCTATTTTAGAGAGTGGTTCTGGTCAGTCTGGTCTGTCAGGCTATCCTCACTATAATTTGTTCGGTATTAAAGGAGCTTATGCTGATCAGTCAGCGACGATGGAGACCTTGGAAGAAGACGGTCAGGGGAATACCTACGCAATCAATGATCAATTCCGCTCTTACTCAAGCTACGCTGAATCACTTCAGGATTATGTCTATGTCTTAAGACAAAGTCATTTTGCAGGGGCCTGGAAGAGCAATGCCCCGACTTATCAAGACGCGACAGCTGCCTTGACAGGTGTCTATGCGACGGATAGTAACTACTATGCGAAATTGAACTATCTGATCGAAGCTTATAATCTGACTCAGTTTGATTCACCTAGCTATCAGACAGGAGCCTCTAATATGGTTTACAATCCTTATCGTGGACAATACACGACTCAAGATGTTCTGGAAACAGACCAAGCATGGGCATCACATAACTAGATAAAGAAAAGAGGCTGGGACAAAAAGTCCTAGCCTCTCAATTGTCTTTGGATTGTCGAGCAAGACGCAGTGGTTGAGTGGGCTCTACTACGCTGATTTCATCAGCTTTTACAGCCCTACTCAACTGTGCGGAGGTGGGACGACGAAATCGAATTCTAACGAATTACCGATTTCTGTCCCACTCTCTTTTTTGCGTTTTACTAATGAAGTAGACGATCATTTCAAAGAAGCAGACTTATTTATCTTTAGCAAAACTGACTAAGCTGTTATTTTAGAAAGAGCTTGAGGAACAAGAATGGGAGCATTTAAAGACTTACTTGAAAAGCAAGACATAATAATTCTAGATGGTGCTTTGGGAACAGAGTTGGAGAGGCAGGGCTATGATGTTTCTGGTCGGCTTTGGTCAGCCAAGTACTTGCTTGAGAATCCTCAGATTATCCAAGACCTGCATGAGGACTATGTTCGGGCGGGCAGTGATATTATCACCACTTCCAGTTATCAGGCCAGCATTCCAGCTTTTGTCGAAGAAGGATTGAGTTTAGATAAGGCTCATGAAATCTTCAAAAAAACAGTCCTTTTGGCACAGGCAGCAGTTAAAAATGTCTGGGGGAGATTATCGCTAGATGAACAGAAGCAGCGCTCTTATCCTTTGACAGCTGGATCGGTCGGGCCTTATGCTGCTTACCTGGCTGATGGTTCGGAGTACACAGGATCCTATCGCTTGAGTGAGGAGGAATTTAAAGACTTTCATCGTCCGCGCATTCAAGCCTTACTGAACGCGGGCTGTGATTTATTGGCACTTGAAACGATTCCTAACGGAGCAGAAACAGAGGCGCTTGTTCACTTGTTAGCAGAAGAATTTCCGCAGGCGGAGGCCTATTTATCTTTTACAGCTCAGACGGCATCGGCGATTTCGGACGGAACGTTGATAGAAGAAGTTGGACGCTTGGCTCAATCAAGTCAGCAAGTTTTGGCTGTTGGTTTTAACTGCACAGCTCCGCATTTGATTGCTCCTTTATTAGAAAAGTTGAAACAGGTGTGCGATAAGCCCCTACTAGCCTATCCAAATTCTGGAGAAATCTATAATGTGGCGACGAATACTTGGCAGGACAATCCTGAGCAGCAGCTCTATTTAACTGATTACAGTCAGCTTTGGAAGAAGCAGGGCGTTCAGCTTTTTGGCGGTTGCTGTCGAACTCGGCCAGAAGATATAAGGCGGCTAGCAGGCGAATTAAGAACTTGAAATATAGCATTACAAGTTCGAATTTAGAAAAAAACTTACAGAAAACGCTTTCGAAAAATAAAAGTTTGTGATATACTGTACATAGTTTAACTTAGAGGAGAATTATTATGGTCGAATCGACATTTATTCCAAAAATAGAAGCAGCTTGCCGTAAGAAAGAAGGCTTGTTTGACACAAGCAAGGGGAAGTATGCTGTTCGCTCTATCTTTGCGGGGGCCTTTCTGACCTTTAGTACAGGGGCAGGAGCTATTGCAGCAGACCTGACAAATAAGATTGTTCCAGGAACGGGTCGTTTTCTCTTCCCTTTTATCTTTGCTTGGGGATTGGCCTACATCGTCTTTCTGAATGCTGAGCTGGTGACTTCCAACATGATGTTTTTGACAGCTGGCACTTTCTTGAAGAAGATTGACTGGAAAAAAGCGCTGATTATTTTGTTCTATTGTACCTTCTTTAACTTGATTGGGGCTCTGATTGCTGGTTGGCTCTTTGCCAATTCGGCGGCTTATGCAGGACTGAGCAAGGAAAGTTTCATTGCTGGTGTTGTGCAGATGAAGCTTGCTCGTTCTAATGAACTTGTTTTACTTGAGGGCATATTGGCCAATGTCTTTGTCAATATTGCTATTCTTTCCTTTGTCTTAGTCAAGGATAGTACAGCCAAGCTTTTCTTGGTTATTTCGGCCATTTATATGTTTGTATTCTTAACTAACGAACACTTGGCAGCCAACTTTGCTTCTTTTGCTATCGTTAAGTTTAGCTCAGCTGCATCAGAGGTGGCAAATTTTGGTATTGGAAATATCCTGCGTCACTGGGCTGTGACCTTCGTAGGGAACTTGATTGGTGGTGGTCTTCTGATCGGTCTGCCATACGCTTGGTTCAATAAAAAAGAAGAACATTATGTAGATTAAAGAGAGTGGGACAGAAATCGGTAATTCGTTAGAATTCGATTTCGTCGTCCCACCTCCGCACAGTTGAGTAGGGCTGTAAAAGCTGATGAAATCAGCGTAGTAGAGCCCACTCAACCACTGCGTCTTGCTCGACAATCCAAAGACAATTGAGAGGCTAGGACTTTTGTCCCAGCCTCTTTTTTTGAAGAAGTGACGCTATGATTTCCGTCTAGATCTGCTTAAATTGACAAACATATAAAATTTTGTTATACTTTATTAATATTTTTATATTTAAGGAGATCTTGATGAATAAACTTACTATTCAAGCACCAGATGGCAGCAATGTTAAGACTTTGTCACCAATGTACTCTATTACAACCTTGCTATTTAACTTTTTCGTTCCTCTCTTTCGTAAAGACTGGAAATACTTTGGGATCATGCTTGGCTCACTGTTTGTATTTGCTGTGATTGCAACGCTTCTTATCCCAGATGATTTCTTGAGACCTGTAGGAACTGCCTACAACTTATTTTGGGCCTTTTTCTATAATCGTCTTTGGATAAAAGACCGAGTTTTCACTGATGGCTGGGTGCCTGCTGACGATGCTAGTAAAGCCTTGCTTGACAAGACTTTTCCTAAAAATGCATAAAAAAGTAAAAAGATTGCACAAAAAGCTTGCAATCTTTTTTTTCTTTTGCTATAATTATCAATGGTTTGAAAAAACTGCCTAAGACAGTAGGGGAGCTCGACTCATAAAGATCCTACCGAGGACAAAACGTATCATGTAAAAAGAAGCGTATTGTACTTTCGTGTCTAGGTTTGGGCGCGTTTTTCTTTTGGAA
>ERZ772962.848-NODE-848-length-16838-cov-9.601740_pt1 | contig 16838 bp, 15 predicted proteins | sample MGYA00580676_ERZ772962 | MGnify/ENA primary metagenome ERZ772962 (study PRJEB29015, sample SAMEA2738049) | human oral metagenome | biome: human oral; feature: human-associated habitat; material: saliva | place: China | collected 2230 ...
TAATTACAGGTGATAAGAATCCATGAACAAGTAGTCTACTCGACTCTTTTCTAGTTAATCCTCTGCTCTGTAAATAATATAATTGTTCTTCATCAATACGTCCTAATGAAGCCCCATGTCCTGCCATAACGTCATTTTCATCAATTAAAAGCATAGGATTAGCATCAGCTTTTGCATCTGAAGATAAAGTTAACATTCTTGAACTTTGGTATGCATTAGATCCAGTTGCACCTTTTACAATAAAGCCTACACCGTTAAATACTATATGTGATCTATCAAGAAGAACACCATGTTGAAGTATATCTCCTTTTGAATTTAAGCCTTGGTTAACTACTTCACTATTGAAATAAGTTTTTTGCTCCTTAACTCCTAAAGTAACAATTTTAAGATTTGCTTCTGATCCATCTCCTAGTATATGTGTTGTATTATCATGGTAAACATCTGCTTCATCCATAGCCGCAATATTCCAATTAATAAGTGCATCTCTATAAGTTAAGCCTCGTCTTAAAATAGTTCCTCGCTTTTCACTAGGCTGATTAGTTATCGAACTATAATTAATTTTTGCGCCATCATGTGCTACTACTTCAGTTACTATATTGAATGGATCACTATCACTTTTATCATTATTAATATAGTTTTCAATAAAGTTAAATTTTGCATTTTTTCCAACTTGTAAAGTTACATGATTAAATAAACTTTGTTTATTATCTGAAATAACTACATATTGTAAAGGTTCATTAATTTCAGCATTATCTAACACATCTACAAATAATCCTGCATTTAATAGTGTATAATGCACTGATGTTATTTTACTTTCCGCATAGTCTACAACACTCATAAAGCTATCTTTAATGTGTTCGTCATTAATAGCAGAAAAAATATTTTTAATTTGAACTTTATCGCTATACTTTTCAGGTATGTTTATATAAACTAATGTATTATTCTTTTGAATAACTACAAAATCATCTTTATTTATATTATATTTCTCAAAAATTTCTTCTGTACTAATATCACTTTCTTCAATACGTAATCTATTAAAATCAACATTGAAAAGATTCCATTTTTCTAAATTCATTGATTCTAATTTAGGAAAAGGTAAAGTATAACTTTTGTATAAAGCCAATTTTCTTGTATTTAAGTACCACTCAGGTTCATTAGTATCAGAAAAAATATTCTGTAATGTTTTTATACTAAGTTTTAATTTATTATTTTCCATATTAAACCTCTTCTTTTAACCAATCATATCCTTCTTTTTCTAAACGAAGTGCTAATTCTGGTCCTCCTGTTTTAACAATTTTTCCATCCATCAATACATGAACAAAATCTGGTTCAATATAATCTAATAAACGTTGATAGTGTGTAATAATTAAACAACCAAAATTTTCACCGCGCATTTTATTTACACCTTTAGATACAATTTTTAATGCATCAATATCTAACCCTGAATCAATTTCATCAAGAATTGCAAATTTTGGTTCTAACATCATCATTTGTAAGATTTCATTACGTTTTTTCTCTCCACCAGAGAATCCGTCATTTACATAGCGCTGAGACATCTTTAAATCCATTTCCAAGAAATTCATAGTTTTATCTAATTTCTTTATGTATTGCATAAGTGGAATACTATCTTCTCTAGTAGCGTTTATTGCAGATTTAATGAATTCTGATGTCGGCACTCCTGGTACTTCAGATGGATACTGCATAGCTAAGAATAATCCCGCTCTAGCTCTCTCATCTACCTCCATATCTAATACTTCTTCATTATCAAGTAAAATACTACCTCCATCAACTTCATATTTAGGATGTCCCATTATTGCTGATGCTAGTGTAGATTTACCTGCTCCGTTCGGTCCCATTACCGCATGAATTTCACCAGATTTAATTTCTAAATTAAGACCTTTTAATATTTGTTTGTCATTTATTGATACTTCTAAATTTTTTATATCTAGAACAGACATTATTATTCCTCCATTTTCAATTTTTATTTAAGTTTTTATTTGTTAAATATTCTTTAATATTCGATTATAAAACCGTTTAACATACAACTTATTATAATATTTTTCACAGTATTAAGCAAATTATTGGTCTATTTCCATTTATTAGTATCTATAATTATTTCAATTTTTACTAACAAAAAAAATAAATAAATTATATAATTATTAAAACTATATGATTCATTTATTTTTCATGCATTAATAAATTATTTTGATATTTCCCACATAGATACAATTTCAGTTTTTAATTCATCATAACTCCATTTTTTTATTGTTCTACCATAACTATTAGGGTCATTTATTATATACTTACCTTCACTATCTTTTCCTACAATTAAAACAATATGGCCCACTGTTGTAAATTTACCAGCTTTAACTGAAGTTATTATAGAATTATTCTTTTCTAAAACCTCATCTATTGATTTCTGATTTAAAGATACAGGATTTGATTTTAAACCAAATTCTTTTGTAATATAATCAAAAAAACTCCATTTTATTCCATCATCAGTAAAATATCCTTTTTCATCTGCAATTTTTGCGATTTTATCAGGAGTTATTGAATTATCATTCAATAAACCACTTATAGCCATAGAAACAGTAGCTGGACCACACCCTCCAATAGCTATATTTACATCTCCCAGTTTATTGTAACTCCATCTTCTATCCCATTGTATATAATAGGGATATTTTCTATTTAGCTCAACTGTTTCTCCCTCTGTATATTTTTTGGCTTTCTTACCTGATAAATATCCTAGTATATATTGCTTAGAATCTTTATTATTTGCAAATAATTTTTGTTCTGCTATAGGTAAACGATCTTTTTGTAAAAGTATAAACTGATCTTCTATCCCATTCTTTGCATTTTCTAAAAGATTCCTTTCAACTTCTTTTTTATTTTTATAAAATGGAAATGGCTGTTTCACTCCTACTATTCCATCTCTAGATTTTGTTGAAGTTTTAGCAACTTCTTCTGATTTGCTAGTACTTTCGGAAAAATCTATAATACTTTTTATTCCAAATAACAAAGTGATAACTCCAAGAATACATAACGCAATATTTAAAAATTTTCTTCTTTGTTTTTTCATATTATCTCTCCTTACTTAGATCTTATAACTAAAACTACTCCAACTGAAATAACGATTATATATCCTATCATACTCTGTAAATCTGGAAATTCTCCAAAGAACATATAGCCAAAAATACCAGAAAACAGCACTTGTGAGTAATCAAAAACAGAAATGTTTTTTGCAGCAGCATATCTATATGCAAAAGTTACACCATACTGCCCTATAGTAGCACTAACACCAGCTAATAACAACATAAATAATTGATATAATGACATAGCTCTATAATCAAAAATTAGATAAGGTAGTAACATTAGCGTTGATAAACTTGAAAAGAAAAATATTATAAATTCTCCAGATATATTATGTGTACCTAAGTATCTTACACATGTATATGCAACACCTGAACACAATGCTCCAAGTAAAGCAGCTAATGCTCCCATACTAATTATATTATTTCCACTAGGCTTAATTATCAATATAATCCCGATAAATGCAATAACTATTGCAGAAACTTGAAATCTAGTCATTTCCTCTTTAAAAAATATATATGATAATATTATAATAATAAACGGAGATAACTTTTGAATAATTGAAGAGTCTGCTAAGCTTATATGTGAAATAGCATAAAAATTTAAAACTAATCCAACTGTACCAAAGATACTTCTTGAAACTAGTACTATCCAACCTGCTTTATCTTTAGGAACTTGTATTACTTTTCTATGTTTAATTAGTGGAATCAAAGATATAAATACAGCTATTATATTTCTGAAAAATCCTTTTTGCATAGATGGTAAATCTCCAGATAACTTAACAAATAAGGACATTAATGCGAATCCGAATCCTGCAGTTATTATACAAAATATTCCCATTAATATATTATTACTTTTCATACTTAAAAATCTCCAATAAATTAAAAACTTGAGACACAGTATTTTCTAAGTTTGAAATTGCAATTTTCTTATTCATAGCCTCATCTAGAGTTGAAATTCCTCTCAAAATAGAAAATGAAGCGTCGATAATACCTTTAGTACTAGCGTTTAGTGTGTCTATCTCCTTATCTGAAATAGTTCCAGCTAAAAATATAACTGATTTTTTATATTTTTTTGCCAATCTTGCTATCTCAATTGGGGCTTTCCCCATAAAGCTCTGCAAATCTAATTTACCTTCTCCAGTAATTACTATTTCTACCTCTTTTATTTTTTCTTCTATTTTGAGGTATTCTATCATAAAATCAGAACCTTTTTTAATTTCAGAGTTTGTAAAAGTTAGAAAACCATAAGCTAAACCACCTGCTGCACCACTACCTAAAATATTTGAATAATTTGTATTGTACTTATTATACACTATTCTTGTAAATTTATTAACATAATCATCTACAATCTGAAAATTTTCTTCCTTTAAACCTTTTTGTTTAGAAAAGACATATGTAGCGCCTTCTTGCCCACATAGAATGTTTTCAACATCACTAACAAGTGTAAACTTAGCGTTTTTTAGATTTTCATTTAAATATGAGTCATCAATACTATTTATTTTACTTAAAGCATTTATACCGTGTATACATTCATTATTATTTTTATCAAAGAATTTATATCCTAAAGCACTTAGCATGCCAATGCCACAATCATTAGTTGCACTTCCTCCAAGACCTACAATAAAATCTCTAATATTTTCCTGGAGTAATGATTTTATTACTTCTCCTAAACCATAAGTACTTGCTAGGTACGGATTTTTTTCACTTACTTTTTTTAGACCAATTATTTCTGCTACTTCTATAACTGCTTTCTTATTATCATAATCAACTAAATAACTAGCTTTAATTTTCTCACCCATGGCATTAGTGACTAGTACTTCTTTTTCAGAAAAATTATTAAAAATATCTAAAAAACCGTCTCCACCATCCGCAATTACTTCTGGTTCTATTTCAATATTTTTATACCTTTCATTAGCTAATTTTGAAATTAACTCTGCTATTTCCCTTGAGGTCAATGAACCTTTAAATTCATTTACAGCTACCAATATTTTCATAACTTCCACCTTAATTATTATTATTTTGTTAATTTTTTATTATACATTAATTTAATTTATATTTTCATCTTAATAAATAAAAAAACTTTTATTATTTTTACACAAATACTTTAAATTTCATGTTTTTTTTAGTATAATATTTATGTAAAGTTGTTTGACTTTATTTGGGCTTATAACCTGGAATTATTTAAAACTCTTACTATAGAGTTAAATACTACATATTTAATCATTATGATTAATAACATACAGTCTTAATTATATATATTGTTTAACAAACTACTTTTAGTTTTACAATTAACAGTAATCCTCATGTTTGTGCCAGTAACTGCAATTTATATGATTAAAATTATATATTAACATAGTACATAGAAATTCCAGTGCCCACCCTACGTTAATATTTACTGTATAAAACCACGGAAGTTTACCCCTAAACTACCGTGGTTATTTTTATTTATCTCTTTTCAATAAATAATTAGCAAAGTCTTCCAATAAATTATTTTCTAATTTCCTTGAAATTTCTATTGCATTTGTTGTGTGTTTTTCTAGTAACTCTTTACATTCATCTATTCCATAAAAACTAAGATAAGTAATCATATCTTCATCACTTGGTAATTTACCTATTTTTTCAAACTCACCATAATAATCTAAAATATCATCTTTTATTTGATACGCTATACCTAGCTCTTTACCAAAACTTCTTATATAATCTAAATCAGATTCTTTTCGAGCTATTTTACAAGCAAAATCAAGCGGTAATTCTATTAGTCTACCTGTTTTTAAACTATGCATCAATCTTAGATAATTAGCGTCAACTTGATAGTTTTTTTGCTTAACATCGTATACCTGACCAGCAATCATTCCCATTGCACCAGAATAATTAGCAAATTGTTGGATAAGATTAACTTTAAGAGTATCATTTATATTTGATTTACTTAACACTTCAAATGCTAATGTTAGCATTGAATCACCAGTTAGAACTGCAATATCTTGTCCATATACTCGGTGATTAGTTGGTTTTCCCCAGCGATAATCGTCATTATCCATTTCAGGTAAATCATCATGAACCAATGAGTAAGTATGCACTAATTCTATTGCTAATGCAACGTCAAAATATTCTTTATAATCTATATTATAAAATTTTAATAAATATAAAAACGATAATGGTCTTATTTTTTTCCCATCATTAACCAATGAATAAATAATTGATTCCTTTAATAATTCAGGAATTTCTAGGTTTTCTATATATTCTTTTGCATAAATATTTAAAGAATTTCTATTTTCATTTATAAATTGCTCGAAACTATTCATTTGTTTTAATATCCTCAGTTAGTCTTTGAACTTCTTTTTCTGCATTTTCTATAATTATATTACATTTTTTTACTAGGTCTATACCTTTTTTATATTTTTCTAACGATTCCTCTAATGAGAGTTGTCCTGATTCTAATTCAGAAACAATTTTTTCAAGATTAATTAAATTCGACTCAAAATTTTCTTTAGCCATTACTCTACCCCTTCTTCTATTGTATCAATTACATTACATTCTAATAAACCATCTGAAAGCCTTACAAATATATTATCATTTTTATTAACACTTTTTACTGATGTAATTTTATTATCATTTAAATATGTAATTGAGTATCCTTTTTTTAATATATTAATAGGAGAATTCGCCTCAAGGCTATCAACTTTTTTAATGAAATATTCTTTATATGGACCTATAACATCTATCTTTTGGAATATTTCTTTAGAAATAGTTAATTTAGATTTCTTATCCTTAAGTAAGTTATTTAAACCTTTGGATAATTCTTTCTCTAACAAACAAACTTTTTCTTTATAAATGTTATAAATATTTGTGTAATTTCTAAAGTAAGGATTTGAATTACTATTTGCTATCCTAGTTCTATATTCTTCTAATATATAAGACATTCTTCTATTTAATTTATCACTATTAAAAGATAATCTATTTTTTATATCTATTATATTTGGGGTTACTAATTCTGCAGCTGCAGTCGGCGTTGATGCCCTAACATCTGACACAAAATCTGATAACGTTGTATCTGTCTCATGGCCAATTCCTGTTACAATAGGAGTTTTACAATTAAAGATTGCTCGAACAACTTCTTCAGTATTAAAACTCCACAAATCTTCAATCGATCCTCCACCACGTCCTAATATAATTACATCATTATCTTCACTATCAGCAAGAATAATATTTTTTACAATATCTTCAACTGAATTTTCTCCTTGAACTAAAGTTGAATAAACATTAATTTTAGCAATTGGAAATCTTCTTTGTATTGTTCTAGTCATATCTTGTATAGCAGCACCTGTTTTTGCTGTTATTAAAGCAATTTTTTGACTGAATTTTGGAATATCCTTTTTAAACTCTGACGAAAATAAGCCTTCTTTTTCAAGCTTTTCTTTTAATTCTAAAAACTTTTGATATAGTTCACCAATACGATCTTTTTTCATATCGATAACTAATAGGTTATGTTCACCTCTTGGAAAATAAAAGTTTATTTTAGACTTAATTAAAACTGTATCACCATCTTTAAACTCACGATTCTTAGCACCGAACCAAACTGCATTTATTCTTGTATTTTCATCTTTAATAGAAAAATAAATATTATTATTATTGTGTAGTTTAAAATTTGATATCTCACCCTTTATATATATTTCACCTAGATAAGGGTCTAAAATAAACTTTTTCTCAATATATTTATTTAATGCCGTAACAGTTAAATATGCTCTTTCTTCCAATAATTTTACCTCTTATTTAGTTGAAGTTTCAACTATACCTTTTAATACTCCATTAATAAATTTATAGCTATCATCTTTTTCACTATATTTTTTTGAAAGTTCTACAGCTTCGTTTATAGAAACTTTATATGGAATATCTGTAAATAAAATTTCATACGTAGATATTCTTAAGATTTGTCTATCCATTTTAGATAAACGTTCTAACTTCCAACCTTTTAAGTTATTAGATATTATTTCATCAATTTGTTCTTTTTTCGCAAAAATATCATCTAGAGTTCTAGTTACATATTCACTACCTGAAACATCATCTACTTCAAATTCTAATAATTCTCTATAATCTAAATCTGTATTTTCTACTTGAAATAAAATTTTAAATACTGATTCTCTTAATTCATGTCTACTTTTCATTAGTATCTCCTAATTAAAAATCAATTCCTATAATATTCACATTAACAGTTTTAGTATTAATTTCTGTCATATTAAAAATAGAATTTTTCACATTTTCTTGAATTTTTCTTGCAGTTTTAGCGATTGAATATCCTGATTTTAAATTACAGTATACATCGATAAGTAATTCATCGCCAACGAATTCTAGTTCTACTCCTTTAGAGTATACTTTTTTTCCTAATAATTTTGATACACCCTCTACTTCACTTGCAGCAATATTTGCAATAACCGTTAAGGCACTTGGATTAATTTCTACTTTTCCTAATTTTTTGTTTTCCATATTAAGAATCCTCCTAATTTATCTTAAATAATCTATACTATAATAATTCAATATTAAATCGAATTACTATAAAGATTATTATATCCATAATAATCTACACCATTATACCATATTTTCATTAAAAAAGGGAGTAAAATAACATATTTATTTATATTATAAAAAATAAACAAGGGGTACTATAATTAAAAATATAGCACCCTTGTTCTTAAGGTAAGGTAAGGCAATATAATATTAAATATTAGCTATTAATTCTTCAAATGCTTTGTCTATATTGTCTTTATTCTTAGCTCCAGCCTGTGCCATATCTGGGCGTCCACCGCCTCGACCTTCACAGACAGTTGCTAAAATATTTACAAGTTTTCCAGCATTATATTTATCTGTAATAGCTTTATCCACTGCAACTACAAAGTTAACTTTATCATCATTTATTGAAGCAAATGCTATAATATAGTTTTCTAATTTAGATTTTGCATTATCTACAAGTTGTTTTAAATGATTCATATTTTCAGATTCAACTAAACTTGTAAGTACGTTTATACCATTAACTTCTTTAATATTATTTACTAGATTGTTTAACTCTGCATTAGCTATTTTTTGTTGTAAACTTTCTTTTTCTTTAGAAAGTTTTTTAATTTCAGTTTGTAAATTAGTTACTTTTTCTACAACATTTGAAGCATTAGCTTTTGTTAATTTTTCAACAGTACGAAGAGTCTCTTCTTGTTGTCTTAAATACTCATATGCGGCTCTTCCTGTTAGTGCTTCTATTCTACGAACTCCTGCAGCAACCCCAGTTTCAGAAATAACTTTGAAAATTCCTACTTCACTACTGTTTGAATTATGTGTACCACCACACAGTTCTATTGAGTAATCACCAATCGAAACTACTCGAACAATATCTCCATATTTTTCGCCGAACAATGCTTGAGCTCCTAATTTTCTTGCTTCGGCAATTGGCATTTCTTCAGTTTTAATTTCTAACGCATTCCAGATTTGTTTATTAACTTCTTGCTCTACTTTTTCAATTTCTTCTTTTGTTAAAGGTGCAAAATGAGTAATGTCAAATCTTAGTTTTTCATCAGTTACAAGAGATCCAGCTTGTTTTATATGTGAACCTACTTCATGACGTAGTGCTTCATTTAATAAGTGGGTAGCTGTATGGTTTTTCTCAACATTCAATCTAAAGTCTCTGCTTACAATTAGTTCATATTCATTTCCAACTTTAAATTCACCTTCTAGTACTTTCACAAAGTGAATGTGACGTTTATCAGGTAGTTTTTTAACATCAAGTACTTTGGCTTTAAATCCATTAGCTAAGATTTCACCATGGTCCGCAATTTGACCCCCACTCTCTGCATAAAATGGTGTTTTTTCAAATACAACTTTTACAACTTCTTCGTCAGAGTATTTATCTAATAAATTATCTTCTTTATCAACTATAGCTAATAGCTTAGAAGATACTTCAAATTGAGTATATCCTATAAATTCACTATTTCCGATAATTCTGCTATATAAATCTGATTGAACTTGCATTGATGAATCATCTTGTCTTGATGATCTTGCACGTTCTTTTTGTTTTTCCATTTCTTCATTAAATCCATCAATATCAACTTTTAAACCATATTCTTCAGCGTATTCTTCTGTTAATTCAATTGGGAAACCAAAAGTATCATATAACTTAAATGCATCTTTACCTGAAATGATTTTTGTAGTATCTTTAACTTCACTAACAATACCATTTAAAATAGCTTCTCCCTCATTAAGAGTTTCATGGAATCTATCTTCTTCTTTTAGAATTACATCTTTAACAAAATCAGCTGATTCTTTTACATTTGGATAATAATCATTCATTATTTCTGCAACTACATCAGTTAGTTTATACATAAATAAATTATTTAATTCTAAAACTTTTGCATATCTAACAGCTCTACGAAGTAATCTTCTTAGAATATATCCTCTACCTTCATTAGATGGAAGTGCTCCATCAGCAATAGCAAACACAACTGTTCGGATGTGGTCAGCAATAACTTTAAATGCTTCATCCTTTTCGTTGTTAACACCATATTTTTTCCCAGATAATTTTTCAATTTCATTTATTATAGGCATAAATAAATCAGTATCAAAGTTTGTTGGAACATCCTGTAATACAGAAGCTATTCTTTCAAGTCCCATACCTGTATCAATATTTTTGGCAGGAAGTTCTGTATAAGTACCATCAGCATTATGGTTATATTGACTAAATACTACATTCCAAACTTCTAGATATCTTTCGTTTTCACCACCTGGATACATCTCTTCTTTTGGTGATTTTGTATCTGTTTCTTCACCACGGTCATAGAAAATCTCAGTATTAGGCCCTGATGGTCCTTCTCCTATATCCCAGAAGTTACCTTCAATACGAATAATTCTTTCTTCGGGTAATCCAATTTGATTGTGCCAAATATCGTAAGCCTCAGTATCTTCAGGGTGTATAGTAACTGATAATTTTTCTTTCTCTAAACCTAACCATTTTTCAGATGTTAAAAATTCCCAAGCCCAAGCAACTGCTTCAGGTTTAAAGTAATCCCCAATTGAAAAGTTTCCTAACATTTCAAAAAAAGTATGGTGACGAGCTGTTTTACCTACATTCTCAATATCATTAGTACGTATTGATTTTTGTGAATTTGTAATTCTAGGATTTTCAGGTATCTCACGTCCATCAAAATATTTCTTTAAAGTTGCTACACCAGAGTTAATCCATAATAATGTAGGATCATCTACTGGAACTAGTGAAGCACTAGGTTCTATTTTATGTCCTTTTTCTACAAAAAAGTCTAAAAACATTCTTCTTATTTCTGTTGATGTTAATTGTTTCATTTTTTTTCTCCTTTTGATTCAATAAAAATAAAAAGTCCCTTGTGTAATTTAATTACACAAGGGACGACCTTAATCGTGTTACCACCCTAATTCAAGTACTAAGTACTCCTCATTAGTGTTTATAACGGCTTAGCTGCCGATGAAGTTATAGATAGGTAGCATAAAAGTAATATTATGAATCCTTTTCACCACTAGATTCTCTCTAATAATAATATTTATTTACTTTTAATTCCTACACTTCAATGATATGTAGGTTAATTATATACGTTTACAAAACATTTGTCAATAGATTTATTTTGAATTTCTCATTTCAATCATTGCTTTTTTCTGCCAAAACTTCATATTTCTCTTTATTGTATCAAATCCATATACGAAATTAAGAGTATCTAGACTATTTATTTCTTTTTTATTTGATGATTTTTTTTGTTTGAAATTTAGAGTAGCATTTATTTTGTTATCTTTAATTGATAATACTTTAACTTCTAAAATTTCATCTTGTTTAATATAACTGCTAATATCAAAAATGAAACAATTTGTTATCTCAGAAATATGAATTAATCCAACCTGACCATCTCTTGTTTCAATAAATGCTCCATATGGTTTTACAGCAGTAACTTTAACCTTGATTATATCTCCAGGTGCAATTTCTTTATAGCTCATTTTTTATTCTCTCTACTACTTTTGCTACAGTAAATCCATATTCTTCAATTACTTTATTTGCTGGAGCAGAAGCACCAAAATTATCGATCCCTATAGCTAATCCGTCTAATCCAACGTATTTGTACCATAAGGCTGTATTACCCATTTCTAAAGATACACGTCTACGGACACTACGTGGTAATAATTCTTCTTTATATTCTTTAGATTGTTCTTCAAATAATTCTATAGATGGCATACTTACTACACGTACTTTAGAACCTTCTTTTTCTAGTTCACGAGCTACATCGACTGCTAATGCAACTTCTGATCCTGTAGCTATTAAAATTGTATCAAAATCTGAAGATGTTTCATAAACAACATATGCACCTTTAGATACTTTTTCAAATGAAGTATTTTCTAAAATTGGAAGATTTTGACGAGTTAATACTAATGAAGTTGGTTTATTATTAACTTTTTGTGATAAATACCATGCAGCTTGTGCTTCAGTTGCATCTGCTGGTCTAAATAGATAAGTATTTGGAATAGTTCTTAATGAAGCTAGGTGTTCGATTGGTTCATGTGTAGGACCATCTTCCCCTACTGCTATACTATCATGAGTAAATACATATGTTACAGGAAGATTTTGTAAAGCTGATAGTCTTAAAGCAGCTTTTAAGTAATCAGAAAATACAAAGAATGTACCTCCAAATACACGAACTCCACCGTGTAACATTAATCCGTTTAGGATAGTTGCCATACCGAACTCACGTACACCAAATTGTACATTTCGTGCTACTCTATTTTCATTATCTTGAAGCCCTTCTCCTTTTATAAATGTCATATTTGAATGAGAAAGGTCTGCTGATCCTCCAAAGAATGTAGGTAAAACTGCAGCTATGCTATTAATTGCATCTTGTGATGAATTACGTGTCGCTTGAGCTTCTCCAACATTCTTGAATTCAAAGCTTTCTTTAGATAAGCGCTCAATATCTTTTCTTGATAATACTTCTTCTAATTCAGATGCTAATTCTGGATATTTAGCTTTATAGTCATCATATAATTTTTCCCATGATTTACAAGCAGCTTCTCCACGATCAGCAACTTTTTCTTTAAAGTCTGCATATACTTCTGTTGGAATTTCAAATGGATCATATTCCCAACCAATTTCTTTTCTAAATAATGCAGTTTCTTCTTCTCCTAATGGAGCACCATGAACTCCATTTGTTCCTTGTTTATTAGGTGAACCAGCACCTATAATAGTTTTAACTTCAATAAGAGTTGGTTTATCAGATTTTTTTGCTTCTTCTATGGCTTTACTTATAGCATCAACATTAGATCCTTCTTGTACTAAAATTGTGTTCCAACCATAAGCTTCATATCTTGCACGAACATTTTCAGAGAATGCATCTTTTGTTTCACCATCTAAACAAATATCATTTGAGTCATATAGTACTACTAATTTATTTAATTTTTGAATTGCTGCAAAACTTGCAGTTTCAGAGGCAACACCCTCCATAATATCACCATCACCACATATTACATATGTGTAGTGATCAAATAAATTATATCCTTCTTTATTATACTTAGCTGCTAAATATCTTTCGGCTAAAGCCATACCTACAGCTGTTGATACTCCTTGACCTAATGGACCTGTAGTCGCATCTACACCTTTTGTATGTCCAAATTCTGGATGCCCTGGAGTTTTTGATCCCCATTGACGGAAGTTTTTAATTTCTTCTAATGAAACATCTTTAAATCCAGAAAGATGTAATAATGAATATAGTAACATTGAGCCATGACCAGCAGATAATACAAATCTATCTCTGTTAATCCAATTTTCTTTTTTTGGATTTACTCTTAAATGATTGGCAAATAGTGAGTAAGCCATAGGCGCAGCTCCCATTACTACCCCAGGATGCCCTGATTTTGCTTTGTTAATAGCATCTACACCCAAAACTTTAATTGCATTTACTGATTTTTGTGACATATTTATGCCCTCCTAAAATTATATTTCTATTCGACCAGAAATTGCTCTAGATAGCGTTACCTCATCTACATATTCTATATCACTACCAAATGATATCCCTTGAGCAATTCTAGTTACTTTTATATCCGTATTCTTCAAATATTTTGAAATAAAGCTTGCTGTCCCTTCTCCTTCTGGAGATGAATTTGTCGCAAGAATTATTTCTTTAACAATTGGATCTTGAGCTCTTTTAAACAATGATTTAATATTAATATCTAATGGACCGATACCATCCATAGGGGATATCAAACCATCTAAAACGTGGTAGACTCCTCTATACTGTTGCATATTTTCCATAGCAACTAAATCATTGTCGTTAGCCACAACACAAATTGTTGATTTATCACGTGAATTATCTGTACAAATATCACATACAGACGTTTCAGATAATCTATGACAAACTTCACAATTTGTAAGTTTTTCTTTTAATTCCACTAAAGATTTAGCAAAATTATTTATATCATTATCATTCATCTTTAACGTATGAAACGCAAGACGAATGGCTGTTTTTCTCCCTATTCCAGGTAAAAGTGAATAACTATCTATCAAGTCTAATATTGGTTTTGGATATTGCATTTTATAGTCCCGGAATATTTAATCCATTTGTAAATTTACCTAAAGTTTCTTCTTTAAGTTGAGTAGATTTTTCTAATGCGTCATTTACTGCTGTTAAAACCATATCTTGTAACATTTCGATATCTTCTGGATCAACTACCTCTTCTTTAATTTTAATATCTAAAATTTTCCCATCTCCATTAGCTATTGCAGTAACCATTCCTCCAGAAACTGTACCTTCAACTGTTTGATCTTTTAATCCTTCTTGGGCTGCTAACATATCCTTTTGCATTTTTTGCATTTTTTTCATCATTTGTTGCATATTTCCCATTCCACGCATATCATTTCCTCCTAAATATCTTGTTATATTATAATTCTATTTAAAAACCCATTAATTGTCAATAATTTTCAATATCTTTCATTTTATTTCAGTTCTATTTTTCAACTATAATATCTGAAAATAATTGTTCAATTTTCGAATTATTTTTTGAGTCTTCTTTCTCTTCTTGTTCTTCTTTAATTTCAACTAAACTATCTTTCTTAGGTGAAATGTTTTTAATTTCATCTAGTAGAGTGTTATATTGATTATCTTGTAAAGTATATATAGCATAATCTACTCCAATATATCTTCTAAATAATTCCTCTAAATATTTTTTATATTTAGAATTTGGAGCCATTTTTATCATACTTTCTGCTTCATTAAATACAAGTAACCCTGCTATTTTCGAAGAAGCTACTAACTTACAAGATTTAAATATTTCTCCCATAGCATACAATTCATTGTTATCCGTAGAGAAACTATCATTAATAATTCTACCAAATACATTTGAAGCATAATTAGTAAAATTATCATTAGAACTATTTATTAATTCCACTATTTTACTTTTATCTTTTATAATAACCTCTTTTATTTCAACATTATTAGATAAATATGAATCTTTAGTAGTACTTGAATTATCTATCTTATTATTTAAATCTACTTTTTGATTTTTTATCTGTAGTAATTTTTTTTCCAACAATATAATTCTACTTTCTAGTTCTTGTATTTGTGTATTAACAACAATGTTACTACCATCATTTGATACAACATCTATTTTAGTATTGCTATAGTTAGCTATTGAACATATTTTAACTATACATATTTGCATATAACTCATATATTCAGTTGAAAATCTTATATATTGTTCTGTTTGTGATAAATATTCAATTATTTTATAAAAATAATCAAACGGAACATCTTTTACAACATCCTCAATTATTTTCACATTATAATTTGTATAATTTGTGTTATTTAAATTTTTATAAACTACTATATCCCTTGTAATATTTATTAAATCATTAAGTAGAAGTTTAGTATCTTTAGCTTGTGCAACAAAATCATTATACATAAGTAGTGATTTTGTCACATCTCCTTGTAATAAATATTTATAAAACTCTAAGATACTGTCTTCACTAATAGATGATGTTACTTCTAAAATATTTTCTAAAGTGATTTTTTCAGAATAATTAGATACTTGATCAAGTATGCTTATTGCATCTCTCAAACCACCTTTAGCTAATGTTGCAATTTTCTTTATTGCATCTTCTTCAATATCTAGACGTTCATTTTCTGAGATATATTTTAATCTATCCTCTAATTGTTCAACCGATAAATTTTTAAACTCAAATCTTTGGCATCTTGATAATATTGTTGCTGGTATTTTATGAATCTCAGTAGTAGCTAAAATAAAAATAACATGTGCTGGAGGTTCTTCTAAAGTTTTAAGCAGGGCATTAAAGGCTGCTGTGGTAAGCATATGTACTTCATCAATTATATAAACTTTATACTTCCCTTCACTTGGTAAAAATTTGATTGCTTCTTTTATATCACGAACTTCATCAACACCATTGTTACTTGCAGCATCAATTTCTATTATATCTACATTTTCTTTTTGATAGACTTCATTTTTATTCACTTCATTAGCAAATATTTTAGCAATCGAAGTTTTACCAGTCCCTCTCGGTCCATAAAACAAGTACGCATGGCTAATTTGATTCTTTTCAATTGCATTTTTTAGTACTGAAACTATATGATTTTGACCTACAATATCATTAAATGTTTGTGGTCGATATTTTCTATATAAAGCCTGAAACATACAATCCTCCTATATAAACTTAACTATATAATTATACCACATTTTATATATTACTTA
>ERZ772962.852-NODE-852-length-16814-cov-11.075959_pt1 | contig 16814 bp, 18 predicted proteins | sample MGYA00580676_ERZ772962 | MGnify/ENA primary metagenome ERZ772962 (study PRJEB29015, sample SAMEA2738049) | human oral metagenome | biome: human oral; feature: human-associated habitat; material: saliva | place: China | collected 2230 ...
ATCATTAACTTACATCACAACAGGTCTGATGTAAATCAATGAGGGTACTTTCCTAGTATATCATTTTCTTCCGACAAGTCAATAAAAATGACCTCAAAAAGTGAGATTTTTGTAGGATTTCTTTTGAAACAGCTTACTATTCTGTAAAAAACGACTTTATTGAGATTTATAGATGAAATTTTATATAAAAAAAGGTATGATAGATACATATTCGGGAGGAATAATATGAAAATTGTCGTCGTCGGAAGCGGGAAGGTCGGCGCCGCCCTTTGTCGCTCACTCGTTGCTGAAAAGCATGATGTCGTTTTAATTGAACAAAATGAAGCGGTTCTAAATCATATTACAAAACGCTATGATATTATAGGTATTGTTGGAAATGGTGCGAATTTTAAAATCTTGGAGCAGGCAAATGTTGCCCACTGCGACATTTTTATTGCCATGACGGAGCATGATGAGGTCAACATGGTTTCAGCCGTTCTCGCAAAGAAAATGGGAGCCAAAGAAACCATTGTCCGCGTGAGAAATCCTGAGTATTCCAACCCATACTTTAAAGAAAAAAATATTCTGGGCTTCTCTCTGGTAGTCAATCCTGAGCTCCTCGCTGCTCGTTACATTGCCAATATCATTGATTTTCCTAATGCCCTGTCCCTAGAGCATTTTGCCAATGGCCGAGTGACCCTGATGGACTTTAAAATCAAGCCAGAAAGCCACCTCTGCCAAATGAACCTCTCACAATTTAGGAAACATTTCCCCCACGTTATAATTTGTGCTATTGAAAGAGAGGGCAAGCTCAGTATACCAGATGGTGATTTCACCTTGCAGCCATCTGACAAAATCTTTCTAACTGGAAATCGGTCAGAGATTGTCCGTTTCCACAATCAAATCCGACCAAGAGTCATCAAAAGCCTCATGATTATCGGAGCAGGCAAGATTGCCTATTATCTATTAAACATTCTCAAAAACAGCAAAATAGAGCTCAAGGTCATCGAAATCAATCGCCAGCGAGCAGAATTCTTCAGCCAAGAATTTCCAGAACTCTATGTGGTCAATGGGGATGGAACAGCCAAAGACATCCTACTGGAGGAAAGAGCTGCGCACTACGATGCGATCGCCACACTGACAGGGGTCGATGAAGAAAATATCATCACCTCCATGTTCCTCAATAACCTGGGAGTTCAGAAAAACATCACCAAAGTGAATCGGACCAGTCTGCTTGAGATTATTGACAATCAAGACTTCGCAAGTATTGTCACGCCGAAAGGGATCGCAGTTGATACCATTATGCACTTCATCCGCGGGCGGAATAATGCGCAATTCTCTAGCCTAGAAGCCTTACACCATGTGGCAAATGGCCAGATTGAAACGCTCCAATTCCAGATCCACGAAGGAAACAAAATGATTGAGCAGCCTCTTTCTCAGCTCAGATTGAGGAAAGGGGTCCTGATTGCAGCGATTATTCGTCAGGGTGTAACCATCTTCCCAAGTGGAGATGACTATTTAGAAGTCGGAGATAAGATCCTTGTTACGACCTTGATTCAAAATATCGACAAGATTTACGATTTGTTAGAGAGGTAGTCCCATGAATAGATCTATGATTCGCTTCCTCCTCTCTAAACTCCTGCTAATCGAAGCAGCCCTCTTGTTGGTTCCAACAATCGTTGCCCTTATCTACCGTGAAGATCTTGAGGTCTTCCTTTCTATCGGCACAACAATGTCCATTTTAGTGATTTTAGGTGGATTAGGTTCAGCCTTTAAGCCCAAGGATGTTCATATTTACACAAAGGAAGGGGTTCTGATTGTTGCCCTTTGCTGGATTCTCTGGTCCTTCTTTGGCGCTCTGCCTTTTGTCTTTTCTGGTCAAATTCCTAATCTGATTGATGCTTTCTTTGAAGTCAGCTCTGGTTTTACCACTACTGGTGCTACGATCTTAAACGATGTATCTGTCCTTTCCCATTCCCTCCTCTTTTGGCGTAGCTTTACCCACTTGATTGGAGGAATGGGGGTGCTAGTCTTTGCCTTAGCTATCATGGACAATGCCAAAAATGGGCACTTAGAGGTCATGAAAGCGGAGGTTCCTGGACCAGTCTTTGGCAAGGTTGTGTCGAAATTAAGAAGCACCGCCCAGATTCTTTATATTATCTATCTAGCGCTCTTTGCCCTTTTTGCCTTTCTTTATTTCCTAGCTGGCATGCCACTCTTTGATAGTATCGTCATTGCGATGGGAACGGCTGGTACTGGTGGCTTCACTGTCTTTAACGACGGAATCGCCCACTACAACAGCTCTCTAATCACCTATCTCGTCAGCTTTGGCGTTCTGACTTTTGGGGTAAACTTTAATCTCTACTATTATCTCTTGATTCGAAAATTTAAGGCATGTTTTCATGACGAGGAGTTGAAAGGCTATCTTTGGATTGTTCTAACGGCCACTATTTTGATTAGCTTCAATGTCCTGCATGTTTACGGAGAATTTGCTAAAAGTTTAGAAATTTCATTTTTCCAAGTCTCCAATATCATTACTACGACAGGATTTGGCTATGGGGACACTGTGCAATGGCCCCTTTTCTCACAAATTATCCTACTTTTCCTCATGTGTCTCGGAGGATCTGCTGGCTCCACCGCTGGCGGTTTCAAAGTGATCCGTGTCATCATCATCGGTCGCATCGCTAAAAACCAAATCCTTTCCACGCTTTCGCCAAACCGCGTTCTAACCATGCATATCAACGGCGCTGTTTTGGATAAAGATACCCAACACAAGGTTCTCAAATATTTGGCTGTTTATATTTTGATTATCGCAGCTTTGATTTTTATCATCAGTCTGGACAATAACAATCTGATGACTGTTACCAGTGCTGTCATCAGCTGTTTCAATAATATCGGACCAATGATTGGGACAACCGAGACCTTCTCTATCTATAGCCCATTTTCTAAATTTCTCCTCTCTCTTGCCATGATTGCAGGACGTTTAGAAATCTATCCAATCCTGCTTCTATTCCTACCAAGAACCTGGTCTAATAGATAGCAGGAATAACTATAGTATAATACTTAAGTTTATTATCAAGTTCAAAAACAAAAGCTCTATAATTTCTGTAGTGAATAAAACACTGTAGGAATTATGGAGCCTATTTTGTTATCTCGAATATATAATATACTAATCATGTCATTTACTTGATACATAATTTCTCATTAATTTATTTTTCCATGTTATCCTCCGATTTGGCTTGCTACCGATTTCCTTTTCACGCTTCATTATGGTTCTAGTATGCCACAAACAATATATATAAGGTTTGATTAAACCATAAAAGACCACCTCAAGGTGGTCTTTTATCCAAGTAAACTATTTTCCATTATGTTCTTGCTGGAAGGCTTCCATGGCCTTGAACTGTTCTAGTTCTTTTTCGTTAGCTGGCTGCTTGCCTAAATATTTATACTCAAAGAAATCCATACGTGCACTTGGGCCAAAGTCACTTTCTAACCACGGCGCGTAGTCAAAGTCTACTGATAACCTATTGTTTTCATCCAAATGAATGATACAAATATACCAATCTGCCAAGTCATTTTCAACAAACACCTTTTTCAGTTCTTCAGATTTTTTAAATAAAATCTTATTTTCGTTCAAAACTTCTACCATAGATAGACCAAAATCTTCTGGCATTTCAAGATGGTAATGATATTGATTTTTATATTTGAAAAAGAAATAAGCCCCTCCACTGTAAGTCTTGTCAATCTCGATTACAATATACAAATCATCCCACTCAACTGGAATCATATCATTGGCTTGATGCACAATCTCGATAATCTTCTCATTAATTTGTTTTTCCATATTATTCTCTTTCTAACTCGCTAAATTGCAGCTAGCAAATCTTGTCCATTCTTAACCTTATTGACGATTCTTTTAAAAATCCAGTCCAATGATAATCCATTCATCGATGATATCCCAAAAATTTAAGTTTCCTTTGGGAAGCTCTTTGGTGGACCAAAGATATGCTCCTGTCTCCAGATTTTGGTTTAAATCAAGTACCACATAGGTCCCCATTCCGTTACTGAAAAAGTTATAGCAAGAGGTCAAATCCATATCCAATTGGTCTTCATATTCCCATTCAAAATCAGAAACTGGATTAATGACTTTCAAAGCATCCAATCCCATACTCTTACTAGTAAAATCATAAAAACCATTATGAATTTTCGTATAGAAATCAAGAATACTATTATCAATTTTTTCTATCGGACACTTTATCTTTTCCTTAAATTCTTGTTCAGTTACTGGATTTTTCCCTTCATAGAAAAATTCCATTTTAGTTTTGAAACCAAGAATAGTATACAAAACAGAATATTCATCTCCGATTTTCATCAACTCAATATTAGTTAAATAAGTTTGCAAATAAAGAATGGTATTCCTTAATTCTTGTTCCTCATATTTTTTCCATTCTGAGAAGATAATTGATTTTCTTTCTTTCATATCCCTCGTTACAAATGCCACTTTCCAATATTCTGGAATGAGGGCGTTTAAAATTGTTGATTTATCGGTTATAAATTCTACTTTTTTCTCTGACGATAGCGTGTATTTATTTAAAAACGCAATCTTTTCATTTACCATTTTATCCATCTTCACCTCCAGCTTGATTTATCATCAACTTTCCTGTATCTCTAGTATACCACAAAGCATACCCTCCAAGCTTTCTCAGCTAAAAACCGCCCAAAAGGGCGGTCAACGTAGATATTATTTATCTTTCCTGAACCAATAGGTCGTATGGGAAGAAATCTAAATCCTTGAAACGTTCATCATAGATACCACGCATCTTGCAAAGGGCAGCGGTGTCAAAACTCCAGTAACCATAATAGGCATCCTCTGTCTTATGCGTGTCATACCATGATGCTTCTGAGTGGGCATAGTACCAGAATTTCTGTGCTTCAATGACACTATCTGCATCATTCCCAATCATATTGAGATACTCTAGATGGGAACGGAAGTTTTCTACTCGGCCTTCTAATAAATAGAGGGCCAGGGTATCGATGTAACCATCTTGAATACTTTCGTCTTCCTCAGAATATTGTACATATTTATCAAATAAAATTTTTACATCATCTATAAACTCTTCTTTGCGATTTTTCCTAACTTACTCGATATGTTGGCTTTGAGAAAAGGGAACATATCTAAGGCGAGCCATAAACCTGCTTCTAAGCGACTGGCCTCCGCACGCGTAATCGGATCAATCCCTGTTTTATAAATATATTCAAAACATTTTTGTTCAAAATTATGATTGTGCTTGTTAACAAATTATGATATAAAAAGGGTAAAGAAATCAATCTTACCCTAAATTCTTCATGCTAAATCAATCTTCTAGAATCACGGGAAAAACATCTTCATTTACTGTGCAATATCGGACCAAAAAGGAATTTGGGGTAAATTAGATAGATTTGTCTCTCTGCTTACTGTGATTCCATGAAAATAATCAGTTAGGCTTTTTGAATAATAAATGATATCTGAACCAACAATTGAAAATACAGGCGAAATTGGAGTATTACATGATGCAATATACCTATGACCAAAAATGGGCAATAATGTTGGGGAATTCATTAAACGACTTAGTATTTCTCCTTTTGCAAGTTCTAAATTGCTTGGAACTTCTCCCCAATTATCGCTCCAATCAACATATTCTATTTCTTCTGCTATATTTTCTTTTATTACTTGTATATAATTACTCAACATCTTAACATTCTGAGATGAAAAATCACTCCAATCATACCAGTTTTCAGGAAGTTCCTCCATATTTCCATAAACTTTTTTAAATTCGTCAGGTAAATAAACGCTATAAATTTCTTCTATCTTTCTAAATGTTCTATTATTAAATTTCTTTGACATTATATTCCCCTTATTTTATTCTTATAAAAGTTTGATAGTGATCTTGAGTATACCATATGGATCCATCTTCACCTATAACAATTCTTTCCGTTCCTCTTGGCACTCCTTTTTGATATGGATGAACATCATACTCTTTATAAGTAATTCCATCGGGAAGGAGTTCTTCACCATTTAAAGGCTTATTTTTATAAACTTTTCCTCCTTTAAATCCATCTGGTGGATTACCCTTATTGCTTTTAATCTGTGAAATAGTATCTTCAACATATTGAGGAATTTTATTACCATCTTTAACATCATCTACTTTATCCGCCACACGAGCAGCATCGGACGCCTTGTCTACCGCCTTTGCAGTATCCGTAGTCTTATCCACCGCCTTGGCTGCATCTGCTACATCATCGCTATGCTTAGATAGTTGTTCACTAGCTTCCTTGCTGAACTCTCGGCCGACCTTCCGGCCGCTCTGCTCGCTTGCATCGCCATAAAGATCCCGAAGTATACTCTGATACTCCGCACTCTCACCCGTACTCTGGTAAAGTCGAGCGGTATGCTTGCCAATGTCATCTCCATAGCGGAAATCATCCAACCCCGCAAAGGAGAACTTCTTGTAACTCAAGTCATCCCATAGATTCCCCAAACGACTTCTAAAGAAGTCCTTGGTCGCACCATAGCTCTCCCGTGCTAGTGTGCTCAGATAGTTGTCAGACAACATCCTACGAGCTTGTTTTATATAAGATAGACCCTTTTCAATCTTGGGCACCTGTGACAATCGGCTTACCAGCTTGCTCTTGCCGGCTATCTTGGCTAACTTAGTAGGACCAATAAATGAAACGATCTCACTGATGATTTCACCTGCAGCCTGTCCACTTTCATAACCCGAAAACTGTCCAGCTAGTTCGATTTTATCACGAATCGGTTGCTGTTTCAAATCTTTGGCATGACGGACATCATGTAGAATCGACCCCATGAGACTGCCATCACGAGTACTGTCGTCTAAGGCATTAATCAAATCATTCACTTCTGGAATCATTGTGGCTAATCCATAAGCAGTCCCAAGCGTATTTAGTAAGACTTCACCAAGAGCATTCTTCCCACCTTCTAGATCATCCTTCATCCACTGCGGAGTTTCTTTCCCCATGAGAGAATTATAACCAAACGTCAGACCTTCGTGGGTGTATTGGGCAAGATCAACACCAAATTCTACAGCTCCAAACGTTGCATCACCTAAAACGCCAAAGGCTGCATCCCCAAAACCTTTGATGTAGGCCCAGTTCGGATCATCCTTCATCCATTCAGTCATTCCGTCTAAACTATCAGAGAGGCCCTTACGCCAATCTCGCAACGTGGCCTGAATTGGATGGTGAAGGCGCCAATCCTTTTCTATCCTCTCCTTTTCCTTGTCTTCCAATTCCTTGGCTTTTTGTGCCTCTAGCTCGGCTTTCTGGACACTCTCATCTATCTGATCATCTATCTCCTTGACCTTATCCACAAACAATATGTATAAGGTTTGATTAAACTACAAGAAAACCACCTCTAGGGTGGTTAAAGCAAAAAAAGTTTTTTTGAAGTAATAAATTGTAAGTCAAAAATCCAAATCCTTAAAGCGTTCATCGTAGATACCACGTATCTCACCGAGAGGTGCGATATCAAATTTCGTGCCTTATTTCCTATCAGATATGTAGTAGATTCCATCAATTACAGAGTTCACGCGTCAACTAGGAGCAAGGTCAGACTCACAACTCATGTGATAAATTTAAAAATAGAAAGGTCTCCACTCCTGCTCCTGAACGAAGATAAAAAATTTATTACACTACAGAAGGTCTCATAAAATCATAAACATCTATCTGATGCTCTTCAAACAATTCCTCTAACTTCTGTGGTCCTACTTCGGCGCCATGCTTTTCTAAAAACTGAAACTCAGCTTCTGTAATAGGGATCGCTTGTAACCACGTAACATACTCTTCATCAAAATCAAAAGATTCTAAATCCCACAAGAAAGGCTGAGTGAAAAATATATGATTTACTGTCGCATTAGGATAGTAATTTCTAATAATATTTGGATAGACTGCACCTGGAGAGATGCTGTACTCTCCCCTCACAATATTAAAGCCACAGTCTGCTATAATATTTGGAAAATATTCCAACTCCGCATCAGCTGCTCCAATGATTTCAACTCTTAAAGGCTTATCATTTATTCGACGATAAATTGTATATTCTGATAAGCCAATTGTTGCTGCAGTTGTTAAATAATCATCCGGACGATTCTCTCCAATGAATAAATCTAATTTGTTATCGTGATTTCTAAATGTATAGGCTTGAGGAACTCCCCCTACAGCCCTTGCAATTTCCTGTGCAATTTTAACTTTATCGTATTTCATTTGATTCTCCTCCTTAAATTTACTACAATAAAAACTATTTTATTACGGTCCATAATATAGATTAGAACCAATTTCGCCTTTATGAGAACGGTTAGAAATTGGTAACTCTGGCCTAAAATGATCTACATTATGATATTCATCTAAAAATTGTTTTCTTGAAATCCCTCTCTCAGCAGCACTTTGTTGATGCTTCCAAAACTCATATCCTGGTTTATGTCCCATATCCCAAGCTTCACTTTTATCTATAACTTTGTTTGTAAGTGGATCCAAAACAACACCATCATCATTTTTAGCAATTTCCCAGACCTTATCTCGCATACCTTTTCGATAACCAGAGGGACGTTTATAAAGTTTCTTCTCTTTTCTTGTAAGTTTTCGTGGTTTTATTTCTCGTCCTACTTTACCACTAAATTCAGATCTGGCACGTTCACCAGCTTGTTCCCTAGTTTCTTTGCTGAACTCTCGGCTGACCTTCCGACCGCTCTGCTCGCTTGCCTCGCCATAGAGTTTCTGGCGTATACGCTGATACTCCGCACTCTCACCCGTACTCTGGTAAAGTCGAGCGGTATGCTTGCCAATGTCATCTCCATAGCGGAAATCATCCAACCCCGCAAAGGAGAACTTCTTGTAACTCAAGTCATCCCATAGATTCCCCAAACGACTTCTAAAGAAGTCCTTGGTCGCACCATAGCTCTCCCGTGCTAGTGTGCTCAGATAGTTGTCAGACAACATCCTACGAGCTTGTTTTATATAAGATAGACCCTTTTCAATCTTGGGCACCTGTGACAATCGGCTTACCAGCTTGCTCTTGCCGGCTATCTTGGCTAACTTAGTAGGACCAATAAATGAAACGATCTCACTGATGATTTCACCTGCAGCCTGTCCACTTTCATAACCCGAAAACTGTCCAGCTAGTTCGATTTTATCACGAATCGGTTGCTGTTTCAAATCTTTGGCATGACGGACATCATGTAGAATCGACCCCATGAGACTGCCATCACGAGTACTGTCGTCTAAGGCATTAATCAAATCATTCACTTCTGGAATCATTGTGGCTAATCCATAAGCAGTCCCAAGCGTATTTAGTAAGACTTCACCAAGAGCATTCTTCCCACCTTCTAGATCATCCTTCATCCACTGCGGAGTTTCTTTCCCCATGAGAGAATTATAACCAAACGTCAGACCTTCGTGGGTGTATTGGGCAAGATCAACACCAAATTCTACAGCTCCAAACGTTGCATCACCTAAAACGCCAAAGGCTGCATCCCCAAAACCTTTGATGTAGGCCCAGTTCGGATCATCCTTCATCCATTCAGTCATTCCGTCTAAACTATCAGAGAGGCCCTTACGCCAATCTCGCAACGTGGCCTGAATTGGATGGTGAAGGCGCCAATCCTTTTCTATCCTCTCCTTTTCCTTGTCTTCCAATTCCTTGGCTTTTTGTGCCTCTAGCTCGGCTTTCTGAACACTCTCATCTATCTGATCATCTATCTCCTTGACCTTATCCGCCATGGGGGAAAGATTGTTCACTACTTGGCTGATAATAGGATCGCTATAGTCTAACCCATTTGTCTGCTGCAGTTGACCCAGCAATTCTTGCAGATATTGGAGGCTGGTCTCCGTTGCCAATGCGGTGCCTTGGCCATCCCAAGTCGAGACTTTTTCTATCGTAGTCGTTATCACTTCCTTAGCATTCGAGAGATTGCCTCCAAAATACTCATAGTTCCGAGCATCACTGGTTACAGAGATCAAATCACTGACACTATCTGTCGCGCTATTGATTGTTTTCCGAATTTGGTCAATCTCACCTTTTAGCGTATCAAAATAGTCTCCTGTAGTCTTCAAAATACCTTGATTCAGTACAGCAGTACTCGACTTCTCACCAGTCGCTGATTGAAAGCTCTCCACTTCCTTAGCAAAGTCACTTTGCAGACTGTATAGAAGATCCTTTAGCTGCATTAGCAACATATTATGCGAACTATTAATCTCGCCTGCGATCGCTTGCCCCACATTACCATACATGGAATTAGAAGTGATCACAGAATTATAAGAGCTTTTAGCAGCTTCCAAACTGCTAATTAATTTTTTAGATTGCGATTGGATTTCCTTAAAAACATCGTATAGTTCTGCTATATCAACATGAAATTCATCACTCATCTAATCCCTCCTTCTCTACTAACTTCTCATTCAAAAAGGCTAAATAAGCTAACTGATCTACCCTAGTCATAAAGGCGGTTGACAACTGGTGGCTTTTGATATAAGTCTGGCGAATGACTTCTTCTGAAATTCTTTCCTCCCATTCATTTTCATAGCCAAAATGAACAACATTCTTAATCATCATGTTGCTAACAAATACAGGCGGAAAAGCAGCAACTTCACCAAATGGCCATACTCGACCAAAATAATCGATCACATAAGGGTCAAAACCTTCTGCTAACGGTGCCTTGCGTCCAGTCAGCATGACCAACGCTCCTGGCTCCTCAGAAAACATTTCCTTAAGCTCACTGTTCAGCAAATCCAAATCAAGCTCAACAACTGAACCAATCGGATAAATCTTTCCAAAATAGACATCTAGAATAGCCAAAAATAGAAAAAATGAATCTTCCGACCACACCTGCTCTTCCCCGTTAAAAGAGAAGGTAATCTGACCGTTCTGAGTACGGGTAAAAAGAATAGTCGTTCCAAGCAAAGAATTGTATTCGTATTGAGATCCTTTCAGCTTGATTAACTTGTATAATTCTCTCATCAAAGGGGGACGTGCTCCCAGAAAATCTCCGAATTTGATAATAGTATCTGTTATTTCGAAATCAGTATCCGGCCACGTAGACAAGACTGTGCGAAAGTTCTCCAACTCTTGAGTATCTACCATTAGTTAAACCTCACATAATTCTTATTCTTATCAATTTGACTAGCATAGACAGCATCATCCTCAATGATTTTCTCACCCATCTTAGCCATCATATCTGCCCTTGCTTCTCCATACGTTTTATAAGCAGTCAAGGCTGAGTTCCAAGTATCTTGAATTGTATTAAATTTTTTAAAACGAGAAAGAGTTGTCGAGCTAACTTCTTTTTTTGACAAAGCTACTAGCCCATGAACACTTTTCTTAGCATTACTGACAACACTAGACCATTCTTCGGGTTGTACACCTACTTTATCTTGAGACATGTTTCCTCCTTTTATTGAATGGAATTCCACCAAGACTGAGCTTGATCCCAAAAACTCTGCGCCGCTCCCAATAAATCTAACTGAGAGGCTTTCAATTTCACTAATTCACCATTGATATTTTTCAAGGTATCCTGATAATTATTTTCCATGTCGGTTAGATTTGTAACGCCACGCTCAAAATGAAATTTACATTGCTTTTTCAAATCTCCTTTCCAAGAACTATCAACAGAGATATCCCCTGCAGGTCCATTGAAAAGATTTTCTGCACCATCAATTTTTCCATTTAGTAGAACGAGCTGTTCGTCTAAAATTTTCTTTGCAGCCTCTAATCGCTCTATTTTTGCGCCCACATTATCTGCTTCTTGCTTTTTTTGATCTCCGCTTAATTGGCAATTTCTCGCATTTTGAGCATATAAATCGTTGTCGATAATTTCTACCATTACGTCTCCTTTCTTTATTCGTTTCCTCAGCTTTTCAAAAAAGACTAGGACAAGGTCCTAGTACTTTATTTAGCATAATCAACTGCTCGCATTTCGCGAATGACTGTGACCTTGATATTTCCTGGATATTCCAAGTTATTTTCAATCTTTTCACGCACATCATGCGCCAAGATTGTAATCTTATCATCCTTGATTTTCTCTGGACTGACCATGATTCGGATTTCACGACCTGCTTGAAGGGCAAAGCTTGTCTTAACTCCTTCAAAGCTATTCGCAATTTCTTCCAAATCATGCAATCGCTTGATGTAGCTTTCCAGCGACTCACTACGAGCTCCTGGACGAGCTGCGCTCAGGGCATCCGCTGCTGCAACGATGACCGCAATGACGCTCTCAGCTTCTACATCACCGTGGTGGCTAGCAATGGTATTGATAACAACTGGATGTTCCTTATACTTACGAGCCAACTCTGTTCCGATTTCCACGTGGCTACCTTCTACTTCTCGGTCGATAGCCTTGCCAATATCATGGAGGAAACCAGCACGGCGAGCCAAGTTCACATTTTCACCCAACTCTCCAGCGATAACTCCAGCCAATTTGGCAACCTCAATCGAGTGACGGAGAACATTTTGCCCGTAAGAAGTACGGAACTGCAAGCGACCCATGATCTTCATCAAATCAGGATGCAAGTTTGGCGCTCCGATTTCATAAGCTGCGGCTTCACCATACTCTCGAATACGGTTATCAATCTCTAAGCGATTCTTTTCGACCAATTCCTCGATACGAGCGGGATGAATTCGACCATCCTTGAGAAGAGCTTCCATGGTCATCCGAGCAATCTCACGGCGAACTGGATCGAAACCTGAAAGAGTAACCACTTCAGGCGTATCATCAATGATAACATCAATCCCTGTCAAGCTTTCAAAGGTTCGAATATTGCGACCTTCACGTCCGATAATCCGTCCCTTCATACTGTCATCAGGAAGATGAACCGTTGAATTGGTCTGTTCAGCCACATAGTCACCAGCAATCCGCTGCATAGCTTGAACCAAGATATCCTTGGCCACCTTGTCCGAACGCTCTTTGATATCCTGCTCTGCTTCCCGAATACGAGTTGCAATTTCCTTGGACAGCTTGTCCTCGGTCTTGGTCAAGATAATCTCACGCGCTTCCGTCTGAGTCAGGGATGCTACCCGCTCAAGCTCAGCTTCTTTTTGCTTCTCTAGCTCAGCTACTTGTGCTTCACGCGCATCAATGTGTTTAGCTTTATCAGTAAGACTTTGTTCTTTGTGCTCCAAAGTCTTTTCCTTGTTGGTTAAATTATCATCTTTGCGGTCAAGACTACTTGCACGCTCTGTCAAGCGGCTTTCAATTTGTTTTAACTCTTGACGCTCAGACTTAAATTCTGCATCAACCTCTTCACGATATTTTCTGGCTTCTTCTTTTGCCTCCAAAAGTGCTTCTTTTTTAAGCGAACTGGTTTCGCGCATCGCTTCTTTGACAATCAAATCCGCTTCGCGTTCTGCCTGACCGCGTAAATTGGTTGCTTCTTGTTCAGCATTTAAAAGAGTAAGTTCCGCAGCTTCTTTAGATGCTTTCATCTTAACCGCGATTCCTACATACCCAATCACTAAACCAATGATGGCAGCAAAAACAAAAGCAGCTATCGTATATAAGCCCATGTTTTTACTCCAAATCTATTTAATTATTGAATTCAAAATTCCTTTTTATTCTATCATAAATAGCAGAAATTCACAAATCAATTTTTTGAAAAAGAAGCCTGATTTTTGCCTATTATTGGGCGAAAAGGCGCTAAATCAAAGAATTTAATATATAAAATTTTTTTATTTCCTAACTCTTATTTTTTTATGCTATAATCAAAAGGAAGTGTTTGAAATGTTGCTTTTGAAACCTGATCTCATTTTCAGGTTCCAATTTTAAAATTTTAAAGGAGAAACTATGTCTAAAGAAGTTATCGTTGAAAGTTTTGAGCTTGACCATACAATCGTAAAAGCACCCTATGTTCGCCTCATTGGCGAAGAAACTGGCCCTAAAGGAGATATTATCTCTAACTTTGATATTCGTTTGGTGCAGCCAAATGAAGACTCTATTCCGACGGCTGGCCTGCATACCATCGAGCATTTACTGGCTATGCTTATTCGCAAGCGGATTGACGGCATGATTGACTGCTCGCCTTTCGGTTGCCGAACAGGCTTCCATATGATTATGTGGGGACAGCACTCAGCGACCGAAATTGCCCAAGTCATCAAATCTTGCTTAGAAGAAATTGCTGAGACAACTACTTGGGAGGATGTTCCTGGCACCACCATCGAATCCTGTGGCAATTACAAGGATCACAGCCTCTTTTCTGCCAAAGAGTGGGCGAAACTCATTCTCAGCCAAGGAATCTCTGACAATGCTTTTGAGCGCCATGTCCTCTAAGCAGAGGGATTTTAATCTTCTAGGATTTTATTATTTGCGCTAAAAGCGGAAAAAATCAACCTGCCCTTCTGAAAATGAACTGCACCCCAAAAGTTAGACAGAAAAAATCTAACTTTTGGGGTGTTTTTAAATGAAACTAACTTATGATGACAAAGTCCAGATCTATGAACTAAGAAAACAAGGACAAATCTTCAAACAGCTTTCAAAAAGATTTGGTGTGGATGTTTCTGATCTAAAATACATGGTGAAATTAATTGACCGTTATGGAATAGAAATCGTTAAAAAGGGAAGAATCGTTACTATTCCCCTGAATTAAAACAAGAAATGATTGAGAAAGTTCTGCTGGAAGGTTGTTCACAAAGAAGTGTAGCTTTGGATTATGCTTTACCTGATCGCTCGCTGTTGAAAAATTGGCTGGCACAATACAAGAAAAACGGGTATACTATTGTTGAGAAAACAAGAGGGAGACCAGCTAAAATGGGACGTAAACGGAAGAAAACTTGGGAAGAGATGACAGAATTGGAGCGACTTCAGGAGGAGAATGAACGCTTACGGACTGAGGTGGCCTACCTAAAAAAGTTAAAAGAGTTAGAGGAAAGGGACGAAGCCCTAGAGCGAGAAAGGCAGAGACAGTTAGAGAAATGGTTTCAGGAGGATTTCGACTAGATTTTCTTCTTGAAACAGCACGTCTAGCTCGCTCGACTTACTATTATCAGTTGAAGCAACTGGATGGGCTTGATAAAGATAAAAAGCTTAAAACCGAAATTCAGGCCATTCATAGTGAGCATAAAGGAAATTACGGCTTTCGTAGAGTTACTCTTGAACTAAGAAATCGCGGATTTACAGTGAATCATAAAAAGGTTCAACGTCTAATGAAAATACTTGGTTTAACAGCTCGTATTCGTCGTAAACGCAAGTATTCTTCCTACCAAGGAGAGGTTGGCAAGAAAGCAGAGAATCTCATTCAACGCCAGTTTGAAGCATCAAGGCCAATGGAAAAGTGCTATACGGATGTGACAGAGTTTGCCATTCCAAATAGCACACAGAAACTCTATTTATCGCCTGTTTTAGATGGCTTTAACAGTGAAATTATTGCTTATCATCTTTCTACTTCGCCCAACTTAGAACAAGTGAAAGTCATGTTGGAACAGGCCTTCACAGAGAAACACTATGAGAATACCATTTTACACAGCGACCAGGGCTGGCAATACCAACACGATTCTTATCATCGATTCCTAGAGAGTAGGGGAATTCAAGCATCTATGTCACGCAAGGGCAACAGCCCAGACAATGGTATGATGGAGTCCTTCTTCGGTATTTTGAAATCCGAAATGTTTTATGGTTATGAGAAGCACTTTAGGTCTTTAGAAGACCTTGAACAAGCTATTGTGGACTACATTGATTACTACAACAAACGAATCAAAGTCAAACTAAAAGGACTTAGCCCTGTGCAGTACAGAACTAAATCCTTTCAATAATTATTTGTCCAACTTTTGGGAGTCAGTATAGCTACCTGACACTCTTCATTAATCCGACACAGCACCTGTTCCATCAAAGCTCCAAGTCTCTTTGACATAAGTTGTCAATTGAGCTATTGTTTTTTCATCGCAAACACACGAAATCATATACACCTTATCATCCTTTTTGAACGTCCAAAGAATAGTATAATTTCCTGATTTAAGACTCATATTTACTTGAATTGCATCGTTTCCTCCAACAGTAGCAGAAGATCTTGAAATCTTAACAACTTTATTTTTTCCTTTCATGGCACTTTCAAATCTTTGAGTCATCATCTCAGCACTAAATTCCTCTCCTTCAGCTACATTTGCTTTTTCTCTATTGGAGGCATTTAAAATAATAGCATTAGTACCACTCTGATCTATGTATTGGATGTTATCTCCACCTTCTTCATATTCATATTTTTTCCAGTCACTCGGGATGTTGACATATCCATAATCTGCTGAACCGATTCGTTTAGTTTCTTCAGGACTCTGATCACCATCTGATATTTTTTCCTTTATCTTACTACTCGATTCTGTAGTCTCTTTCACAACACTAGCGGAACTAGATTCCGAAGATGGTAAGTTACCGGACTCTTTCTTTGGACTGCTACAAGCAACAAGGCTAACTAAAGACAAAACTGCAACAGCCATTAGTAGGGACTTATTTTCCATGTTATCTCCTCATTTATAGATTTTTACTAAAAAGTCTAACTTATTCGCCAACGAATTCCTCACGGAATAAGTATCTACTCTCCCAACTCAGCACTGTAGGCGATAATCTGATCAACTGTATCAGACAAGAATTGGATGGTATCACGGAGTGGTTTATCTGTTGAGATATCTGCTCCGATGATCATGGCTGACTCGAGCGGTGTCTTGCTTCCTCCTGATTTGAGGAGTTTGAGCCAATCTTCAGCTCCAGTTTCAGAATTTTTCAGATGAAGGTAACCCGCAGTCGAGATGACTAGTCCTGCCGAGTAAGTGTAACTATACAAGCCCATATAGTAGTGAGCTTGGCGCATCCAAGTCA
>ERZ772962.857-NODE-857-length-16768-cov-3.171543_pt1 | contig 16768 bp, 8 predicted proteins | sample MGYA00580676_ERZ772962 | MGnify/ENA primary metagenome ERZ772962 (study PRJEB29015, sample SAMEA2738049) | human oral metagenome | biome: human oral; feature: human-associated habitat; material: saliva | place: China | collected 2230 ...
TCCCCGGCGCCGTCGGGCTGATGGGTTCGAGCCAGGGTGGAATCCTCACCCTGCTGGCAGTCGGCGGCGAGCACCGCATCCGGGCCGCCTTTCCGCACAACGTTCTGTTCACACCCTTGCGAGAATCCCTGTCGGTCACACGCTTCCCCAACGCGCTCGGCGTGGTGTACCCGGTGATCCGGCGGATCATCGCCGTCGCCGGCCGAGTCTTGCCCGGACTGCAGGTGCCGATGAGTTTCTACCTCGACGTCAACAAGGTCTTCTCGGAGCGGGAGTGGCGCGACGAGTTCTACCGGGATCCCTTGGGACGCACTGCCTACCCAGTGAGCTTCCTGTCCAGCCTGTTCGCGACCGATATGTCGGTCCTCGTCGACGGCAGCATCACCTGCCCGGTGGTGGCCTTCGTATCGACGGGTGATCCCCTGTTCACCCTCGGTTACAGCCGCTTGGTCTACGAGCGACTGGTGGCGCCCCAGAAGCGGCTGATCGAGCTGCCCGCCGATCACCACCTGATTCTCAACGAGAAGGCCGAGCACGTCACCCCGACGATACTGGCCGCCCTGGACGACCACCTCAGGTAGCCCGGATGCTTCCCGCATTCGGGTGCAGGGTCTCCCGACCGGTTTCCGCTGGGTGGCGTGATTGCTGTGTGCTGGCTCGGGGGTCTGGTTCGCCGGCGTGCTCGGTTGATTGCCGGGGCGACGGCGATCCGTGGACGAAAGTCGGAACGAGGCCGTGAAAAGCTAAGGTAAGGATTGCCTAAACCTTGAGGCTGGGTGAGTGGTGTCCGAACACGTTGAAATGGGAGTCTTGGGTGGTTGAAACGAATCCTACGGATCTTCTGCACGAGTTGTTGGCGGAGCTGCTGGGAGCTGAGCGTGTCGAGATCGCGGACATCGGTCCTGAGGAGTTGCTCTCCGACCACGGCATGGGTTCGTTGCGACTGATCGCCGCGGCGCAGCGGTTGGGCAGTTGGGAAACCCTCTTTCCCCGAGGATCCGGGGTGTGTACGTTGGACACGATCGGCACCGGTGAGGTCGAAGCGGGCGTGGGCTTCACCACCGGCTATCGGGAATGTGACTGGGAGCCCTTGGTCACACGCCGCCCGGGCTTCAGGACGAAACCGGCGCATACCCGAAGACGTTCAAACTGCGTCGTTTCCTGCACCCGGCGAAGCTCGCGGCCTACTACCTGCCCGACGGCTTCGAGGTCCACCAAACAACCCAGTGACGGAAAAGAGAGCTGATGGACAGAACACCACAACCGGTACTCCGTGTGGACGACGTCCACAAGGACTTCGGTCGCGGAAGCAAACGCAAAAAAGTACTGAAGGGTCTCAGCTTCGAGGTTCCCGAGAACCGGGTCGTTTCGCTGCTGGGCGCCAACGGTGCGGGCAAGACCACCTTGGTGAACATCGCATCCACCCTGATGCTGCCGACCTCGGGAACCATCGAGGTGTGCGGCACCAATGTCGTCACTCATCCGGAACAGGCGCGTCGCTCGATCTCGCTGACCGGTCAGTTCGCCGCCGTCGATGGGGAACTGACGGGTCGCGAGAACCTGGTCTTCTTCGCTCTCCTGTACGGGCTGCGGTCCAAGGCGGCCAGGGCACGGGCCGACGAGTTGCTGGAACAGTTCCGGCTTTCCGCCGCCGCCACCCAACGGGCCGCCAAGTATTCAGGGGGCATGCGGCGCCGCCTCGACATCGCCGCCTCGCTGATCGTGGAACCCCGGTTGCTGTTCCTCGACGAGCCGACCACGGGACTGGATCCGCTGTCGCGGCGGGAACTCTGGGAGACCGTCGAGAACCTGCGAGACCGCGGGGTCTCCGTTCTGCTGACCACGCAATACCTCGACGAAGCCGAACGACTTTCCGACGACATCGTGCTGATCCGTGACGGCAACAAGGTGATGCAGGGAGCACCCGCGGCGCTGCGGCAGCAGTTCGGAGCCCCGGTGTGCCAGATCGGTTTCGAGGCCGTCGCCGACGCCGATCGGGCTGTTGCCGACGTGCTGTCCGCGCGGCTCGGGAGGAGAACCGACGGTTTCACCCGCGAAGGACTGACGGTCTCCTTCACCGCGCACCGCGGAGTCGACGATCTCGCCGACTCCCTGGAGGCCCTTCGCGGGGCCGGCATCCCCACCAGCACGGCGGCGCTGAATCCGCCGTCGCTGGACGACGTCTTCCTCAGCATGGCCTTCAAATCCTCCCCGGAAGAGCCTGATGAGGTCTGAAATGTCAGGTGCCGAGAAAACCGCGCTGGCGGTGCCGTCGTCCCCCGGCTTCTGGCGGGGATTCACCGGCGCGACGTGGCGAAACACCCTGCGGTTGAGCCGAAATTCGGCATCAATCGTCTCGGCTTTCGTGATTCCTGGTCTGTTCATGCTGGCCTTCTGGGCGGTCTTCGGGCATGCCGCCAGCAGTTCCGGTTTCGACTATGCACTGTTCCTGATGGCGGCCTGCATGTTCCAAGCGGTTCTGTTCACGGCAGGTGGTTCCGCACTCGCGCTGGCAGTTGACGTCGAATCCGGGCTGCTGGCGCGGATGCGGGCCATGCCCATCAACGCTGCTGTTGCCATCGGAGGGCGTTTGGCCACAGACCTGCTGCGTTCCCTGGCATCGGTGATCACCGTCGCGGTTCTCGGCCTGGTCTGTGGAGCGGAACCTGATTCCTGGGTAGGAGCGGCGGCGGCTCTCGGAGTTGCCTTGGCCATGGGTGAGGTGCTGGCGTTGCTGTTCTGCGGCATCGCACTGCGGTCGGCGCAGCCGGTGCAGGTGGCCAACCTGATCCAGACGATCGAGATGCCGTTGCTGATGCTCTCGACGGCCTTCATACCGGTGGAGACCCTTCCTGACTGGCTGGAGCCGATCGTCAAACACATGCCCTTCTCGCCGCTGATCGACACCACGCGAGCGTTCCTGACCGGTTCCGATCCGGGGGATTCCGGGTGGGAGGCGCTGGCCTGGATCGGGGGAGGCCTGGTTCTGGGGGCGTTCTGGGTGTCCAAGGCTTTCAGGAGGAGGCAGGCATGAGCGTCCAAGCACAGGCACGTGGGGTCAACTGGCTCGCCGCCGTATGCATTCACGCCGACCGGTTGCTCAAGCACCGGCTGCGTTCCCCAGCCGCCGTCGCGTCGGCAGTGGGGATGCCGATCATCATGATCGTGATGACCCTGGTCATCTTCGACGGCATGGTCGAGCAGTTCACCGGGAGCGGCATGAATGTCGGTGCGTTGGCGGTGATGGTGGCTTTTTCATCGTCCTTCACGGCCGCCCTGATGGGTGCCGGTGATACTGTCCACGAACGCCATCAGGGTTTGCCGGATCGTTTGGCGACGATGCCGGGGCATGTCTCGTCGGGTTACATCGGGCGGGTGGTATCGGAGGTCGTGCGGGCCGAGGTGTCAGTGGTCACGGCCATGGTGGTCGGGCTGATCGCCGGAGCTGATTTCGGCAGTGCCGTGAATTTCTGGTCGATCCTGGGGATCATGACGGTCGTCGCGATCACTGCAGGCGCCGTTGGGGTCATGCTCGGTTATGTAGCAGAGACCCCTCAGGGGGCGGTGTCCTTCGCGCCGCTCGTGATGGCCGCCATGTTTTTCAACACCGCGATGATGCCCCGTGACATGTATGCGGAGGTGTTGCGTCCCGTGGTGGACGGTTCCCCCATCACCGCCATCACCCAACTGGTGTCCGACATCCGTGGGGACGGCATCGAGGCCGAGCATCTGGTGCTGTTCCTGGCCTGGTTCGGTGGCCTGCTCCTGCTGTCGATCGTCGTGCTGTCCGCCAAGGCCAGGTCGCGACGCTGATCACCGTGTGCGTTCACTGGCAAGAACCCGCCGGTTGACCGCCGAGACGGTCAACCGGCTCACGGTTTGGCTGAACCCGGAGGTTCTGCCGTTGGGAAATGATGCGATGGGGAACGCCGGTCTTTTTCCGCCGGCCCTCACAGGACTCCGTCGGCACCTTTCAGACGTTCCACCCTGCCCTCGGCCAGACGTTCCTCCGCCCAACGGCGCAGGGAGACCTTGTCGGTCTTCTTCAGGGCCGAGACCTGCGGCAACGTGTCCACGAACTCGATGTAGGAAGGCCGGGACCACTTGGAAACATTGGCCTGGATGAAGTCCGAGACGGCCTCCTTGTCGACCGTGGCGTCCTCATCCAGTTTCAGCCACGCGAAGACCACCTCGCCGGCGTAGGAGTCCTCCACCGGGTGGACGACGGCGTCGAGCACACCCTCGTAGCGTTGCAGCGCCTCCTCGATGGGGCGGGTCGGTACGTTGTAGCTGCGATAGAGCACCATGTCACGTTTGCGACCGGTGATCCAGATCCGGTCCCCGATCCGGCGTGCCATGTCGGTGGTGGCCATCCAGCCGTCCGGTTGCACGGTTGAGACCCAGGAACGTTCTGGGGTCCAGCGGGCCGAGTTGATGTAGTCGCCCTTGACGAAGATCTCGCCCGAGACCCCCTCGGGGACCACGTTGCCGTCGTCGTCGCGGATCTCGATGTCCTCGGGGAAGAAGAGACGACCGGCGCTGCTCAGGATCTCGGGATCACCCGAGCAGTGGTACGCCTGGTCCAGGGCCGACAGCATCCCCGCCTCGGTCTGGCCGTAGGCCTGCAACAGTTTGTCACCACCGATGGCCTCGTTGAGATCGGTGGGACTGATCGTCTGGCCCGCGTAGACGATCGATTTCAGCGCGGACAGGTCGGTCATCTCGAAGGACGGGTCGCGGACTATGGCGGTCATCTGGCTGGAAGGCAGGAACAGCGCGGTGATCCTGTAGCGTTCCATTTCCGACAGGATGCCCGCAGGGGTAGCGCGTCCACGATAGATACAGGGCACCAGACCCGAGGTCGCGAACATCTGTGCCATGCCACAACCCTCCAGTGACGACAGCGGCATGGTGCACAGGAATCGACCCTCCAGGCCGACGCCGCCGATACGGTTGATGTAGTTGTAGGTCATCAACTCGGTCGAGCGGTGGGTCAGTAGCATTCCCTTCGGGGTGCCGGTGGAACCCGATGTGTAACGCAAGGTGTTCCAGTCCCCGGCCTTGTTGCGATCGGCGTGGACCAGAAGTTCTTCGGGGTCGATCTCTGCGGTCAGGTCGGTGAAGGACTCTTCCTCGACGATCGGGCAGGAGTACTCATCGGTCATCACTTCCTCGGCCATGTGTCGGGTTGCGCGATCGACGAAGAGCAGTTTTGCCCCCGACTCGTTCAGCATGTGACGCCGTGATGGGGCCGATGCGAAGGGAGCCAGCGCTGATGAGATGCGGCCGCTGAAGAACATCCCCACCAGGACGGGAATCTTGGCCAAGGTGTCGGAACCGGTGAAGGCCACCACGTCGCCGCGTTGGGTTCCGTTGGCCTCCATCACGTCGATGGCTGCTTTGGCAATCGCCGCGCACTGACGGCCGGTAAGGAAATCGGTGTTGTCGATGATGGCCGGGGAATCGGCCTTCTCGGTCCATGACTTGACGATGTCGCGCATGTAGTTGAGCGTTTCGAAATCCTTGTACTTGAGCATGTATGGATCCTTGTTGTTTGTTGGGTGGCGAGGTGCTTACTTGCCGGATGGCGAGGTGGTCGGCAGATTTTCCATTACCGCACGCAGCACCGTCGCCTGCTGGGTGGAAAGGTAGAAATGGTGCCCAGGGTGGGTTATCAGATGTGTTCCTCTGGTGGTGAAACGATCCCACGCCGAGACATCCGCTAGCGTGAAATCGGGGTCCTCGGTCGCCAGATGGAGTGTGATCGGCAGTGGGAGCGGGGTGGGTTCACAGCGATGGGTTTCGGCCAGGCGCATCTCGCTTCTCACCTGGTCGAGCAGCACGGCGGCGAGGTCTTCGTTCTCCAAAGGATTTTCCTCACCCGGGGACATTTCCCCAATTGAGGAGACGAGAGCCCGGTCGTCGAGAATGTGACGGGGCGCCGCGACCGGCTGGTCCGGGGCTCTGGTCGCCGAGACGTGCAGCGCCTGCGGGGGATTGTCCTCGGCGACCAGGAACTGGGTGACCCGGTGGGCCAGCAATCCCCCCATTGAATGACCGAAAAGAACGGTCCGCTCCGCCTGATCTCCGATCACGGTGACGAGGGCCTCGGCCAGTTCATCCAAGGACGATGCCCGGGTTGCGGTGAAAAGCTCCTCATGTCCCGGGTACTGAACGGCACACAATTCCACTCCCAGGTTGTCGGCAACGGGACCCCAGTTGCGAAAATAAGAGGCGGAACCGCCGGCATGGGGCAGGATGACGACGCGCACCGGGGCATGCCGTGGGCAGGTGTAGGTGCGCAGCCCCAGGCGTATCATGCGTTTTCCTTGGAAAGACGCAGGATGGTGTCCGCCAGTTTGGAAACCAAGGGCGGAGTGACGCAGGAGAAATGGTCGCCAGGTACCGCATGCTCGTGCAGTTCACCGATGGTTGCCTGACGCCAGTAGCTGACTCGCTGCTCGGCGACTCCCGGGATGTAGGAGTTGTCCTGGTCGGAGACCACCAGGTGAATATCGGTCAGCAGAGTTGGCGGGGGTGCCTCTGAAGCCGCGTAGTTGTGGGAGAACAGGTCGTGCTGGGCATGGAGCAGCTCTTCGTCGACCTCCTCCCGGTGTTGCGCCGCTGGTTGCGGGCGTAGCTGGTGAGTCTCTCGGCATCGCTCATCGCGTAGAAGCCAAGCAGTCGCTCCGCGGTGGCACCGAGGGCCGGATCGGATGGGCCGATGGTCGCCAGGGTCGCCGGTATGTCCAGTTGTCCGGACGCGGAGGCCGCCGTCATAACCGCCCCCAGCGACATCAGATCGGACAGCTCCAGGCCCAGGTTGGTGATCGGCATGCCAACCACCGACAGGAAGAAGATCTCTCGTAGCAGCTCGTCGGAACCAACCATCGTCAACGGGGTTGCGTTGATGATCACCGGGGCGAGTGTTTCGACACCGAGGTCGCCCAGAGCGCCTGAGATGTGCCCCGCCAGGAAACCACCGATTGAATGTCCGATCACCTGTACCCGTGACGGAGACAGGTCGGCCACCAGAGGAGCCACCGTTTGGGCTAGTTCACTGAAGGCCGTCTCTTGTGGCAGCGACAGATACCAGGCCGGGTCGGTGAGTTCCACTCCCACCACCTGGCCAGCGATTCGCAATTTCGTGGCCAGTGCCTCCAGGTATCCGGAACTACCCAGCGCTCCCGGGGCCAGCACGCGCAGCAGCGTACCCTCACCCTCCGCCTGGGGGAGCAGCCTCACCCCGTGCTCGACGTCGACCGGCAGTGTGACCGCGGGGCTGGCGGGGGAGTCGATGCCAGTTCCCGAGTCCTGCAGGAAGGAGTCCAGGCCGGCGGGACGCGGGTCGTCCATCAGGGCGCGCAGGATCACGTCGAAACTGAACCTGGCCGCTTGCGGCAGCTGTTTCCGGACCGCGGTGACCAGCTGCGCCATCACCATCGAATCAGCTCCGTGCGCGAACAGATTGTCGCCCGCGGCCAGCTCGGGACGGTGCAGCACCACCCGGCAGATCTCCAGGCAAAGTGAGTCCTCGTCCGCGACGACTGCGACTTCCGATGCGGTTCCGTTGGCGAGTTCCACCAGCCCGGCCCGGTCCACCTTGCCGTTCGGCGTCAGGGGCAACTCGGACCGGACGGCTACGGTGGCGGGTATCCACCCCGGGGGTAGTTGCTCGGCCAGGACCTGCCGCACCTGCTTCACCAGCTCCTCGGCGTCCAAGGTGTCGAAGACCGCCACGTGTCCGGTGCTACCCCCGCCCAGCGGCATGACGACGCATGCTCCGGCGTTGGCCAATGCCTTGTCGTCGCCGCCGAGGACGACGACCCAGGCGTTGCTGGCCAGATGGTTCAGTTCAGCGGCCACGACCTCGGGTGGGATGCCGGCCCCGACGATCACCATGTTCGACGAGTCGTGTGCGGCGATCTCCGCTCCCGGAGCCCAGCCATGGCTGATCAGCCGCATGTCGCCGACCACCTGATGGGCGGTGTCGTCGGAGAACAGGTGGTATTGAAAGTCGAAACCGTGAATCACCGGGATTACGGTTGGGGCCACCGGCTCGCCGGAGGCGAACTCGACAATGTTCAGGGTGTGGCGCTCGTGCCGCGACAGCCAGGCTGCCAGCCGATGGGTGAGAGCCGCTACCAGACGTGCGTCGTGGGCCGTGGTCCCTGGGGCTCCCTGCTTGGCAGCCGTCCGTTCCGCGACGGCCAGCGCGGAGTCGAGGTACGTCGCCAGCTCGGAACATTCTCCGTTGTCGGTGGGGGTGACGAACAAGGCGATCTGCCGGTCCCGGGGGATTTGGGGGTCGGGGGAGTGAGCGACCGCGACTGCCTGGGCCACACCTTCACAGCCCAGAGCCGTCGATTCGATCTCACCCAGTTCGATGCGATGACCACGCACCTTCACCTGGGTGTCGAGGCGACCCAGGAATTCGATCTCCCCCTCCGGCAACCAGCGCCCGCGGTCGCCGGTGAGGTACCAGCGGGTCCCGGCCCGTTCCACGAAACGGGCGGTAGTCGACTCCGGGTCGTTCTCGTAGCAGCGGGCCAGCGAACCACCTGCTATGACGATGTCCCCCGCCACCAGATCGGGGCGGGAGCGCCCATCGGCGTCGACCACGTCCATTGCCTGACCGGACAACGCCACGCCGTAGGGAACCGAGGAACGGTTCTCGTCCCCGGGGGCCACGACATGGAAGTTCGACCAGATACCGGCCTCGGTGGCACCTCCCAGGGCGACGACCGTCATCGACGGGTTGTGTTCCCACAGCCGGGACCCGAGGTTGACCGGGACCCAGTCGCCGGAGACCAGGACCAGCCGCAAACCGGCCAAGGCCCCCGGGGCAGCGGCGTCGCAGACCATCGAGGCCTGGGCGGGGGCCGAGTTCCAGAGGGCGACGCCGTGGGTCGACACCAGATCGGCCCACACACTCGGGTCGGTGTAGTTCGAGGGAGCTGGGATGACCAACGAGCCGCCGAAGGCGAGAACCCCGAAGATGTCGAACACCGAGAGATCGAAACCCAGCGACGAGACCATCAGCCCACGATCCTCGTCACCGACGTTCCAGCGGTTCCGGACGTCCACGATGGTGTTCAAGGCGGCACGGTGGGTCATCACGACCCCCTTCGGGTCGCCGGTGGAACCCGAGGTGAAGATCACGTAGGCATCCGCATCCGGATCATTCGCGACACGGACCTGCGCCGGATCACCGGCCTGCGGGATGGTTTCCAGGACGTCAGCATCCAGCACCACCCGGGCCCCGCAGCTGGCGATCACACGTTCCCGGCGGGCCCGTGGATGTGAGACGTCCACGGGAACGTAACAGCCACCGGCGGCCACGACGCCGAGGACGGCGGCCACTTGCCCGGCCCCGCGTGGCAGACAGATGACCACCCGGTCGCCTGTGGAAATTCCCTGCCCTGGCAGCCAGGCGGCGATGTCGAGAGCGCGGTGCGCGAGTTCGGAGAAGCTGTGTTCGCCATCGCCGTCAATGATCGCCACTCGCTGCGGGAAAGTGTTGGCGGTTGTGAAGAACGCGGTGTGCAGGCAGTCGTTCGGCCATTCGGTCGTCGCGGGGACGTGCTGCCGGGCTGCCAGCTGTTTCTCGGAGACGTCGATGGCATCTGCAGCACCGTCCAACCAGTTGGTGAAACACCCGAACATGGTGGCGAGCACATCGGCGTCAATGGTGCCGTCGCGGACGTCCCAGTTGACACACAGCCGCGAGTTCAGTACCGAGACCTGACAGTCGATGAACACCTGCGGGGTCTGGGTGATGCCGCCGGTGAGCCGCCATGCCTGTGCGGTCTTCTCGGTGATTCGCGACGGGTCGATGGCCGCCGTGAAAACGTAGGGAAAGAACCTCTGCACCCCGCCGGTGCGGCGGTTCAGGTCACGCATCACGGCGACACCTGATTGGGTGCGGTGATCCAGCACATCGGCCAGCCCGGATGAGATCTGGCGGGTCAGGTCGTCGGTGTCCGAAATCTTGACAGGCACCAGACCCGTCGAGGTGAAATCGCCGATCAGGGAGCCGATGCGCGGGTGCACGTCCTGCCGGTCGAGGAGGGTCGCTACCAGGGCGAATTCGCGGTTCTGCGACCAGATGCCCAACACTTTCGCGTAACCGCTCATCGCGAGGGCCGCGGGCGAGACCCCGGCTGCCCGGGCGCGGTCGAGGAAGGCGATGGTGGCCTCCGGGCTGAGCGCGTGGGCGTACCGTGTGAACGTCGTCGGGGCATCGGCGCGTGAAGGGACCAGCGGCAGCTCTGGCGGCTCCGGGGCGGCCCCCAACCGTTCGCTCCAGAACCTGCGGTCGGCCTGGACACGGTGATCGGACTCGTCCAACGAGGTGGCCATGACGTAGTCGCGGAAAGTAGGGCCGGGCTCGCCGAGATCGGTCTCGGGGTTGGCGTGCAGTGCCACGAGCTGGTCGATCAACAGGGTGATACCGGTCCAGTCCGCCATCAGGAAGTCGACCGAGACGTGCAGGCGGTCATCGGATGCCGTGGCCCCGCGGCTGATGCCCAATCGCAGCAGCGGAGGGTTCTCCGCATCCAGCACCTCGTGGGAGAACTCCGCGATCAGCGCGGGAAGCCCCGTCGCATCCACCTCGACGACCGGGGGACGGGTGATCTCGGAAACCGGATGGACCTGCTGGAAACCTGCGGTGTGGAAGCTGGTGCGCAGAGCGCCGTGACGTGCGATCAGCAGCTCCAGGGCCCGCTCCAACCGGACGCGATCAATCGGTCCCATGTCCACCTCCAGGTAGGCGTGGCAGGCGACTCCGCCGGTTTGGTAGGTGCTGGAGCGCCCCAGCAGGTAAGCGGCCTGGATGTCGGTGAGGGCGAAAGGCTCGTACTGGTTCGTGGGGTCCTCGGTCAGGGTGGTGCCCGCCTGCAAGGCGGCAATCACGGCATCCCGGTTGGTTCGGATGGCCTCCCGGAGCTCGCCGGTCAACGTTCCGGCGGGCGCACGGAACTTCAAAGCACCTCGTTCGACCCACAGCATGATCCCGGCATTGCGGGCGGTGGCTATCAGCTGGGTCGCGGTCTCCGACATGTCTGGAACTCCTTTGATGGCTTTGGTTTCGCCTGAGGCAGGGCACCATCCCCCTGATCATTAGGCGAGCCTAACCTAAAACTTGTATGCTTCCGGAGCTGGGGCCAGAATCCCGTGTCCGGGGTGCATCGCGGACCATCACGAGGATGAGCTGGTAGGGCTTACGACGAGGAAAGATAGTGAGCGGTGGTGCTGTGAAGTCGGATGCTGGAGGGGCCACGATTCGCGAGGCGGTACGGGCGATGCTGGCCGAACGGCTCGATGCCGATCCCGACGAGATCGAGTGGGACGACGAACTGACGATGCTCGGTGTGGATTCGATCTCGCTCATGGCGGTGCTCGAGTGGCACCTGGCATGCACCGGGGTTCGCATCCCCTTCACCGACGCCGTCTCCACCCGAACCATCGGTTCGTTGGGTGATCTGTTGGAGAGCAGCGCCGAGGACCGGCAAGGCCCGCAAGCGACGAAACCGGTGGAACTACCTGACGTGGATCCAGGCCGACCTTTCGGGCTTTCCGTGATGTCCCAGGCATACTGGGCCGGGCAGCATCTCGACGAGGGGGCGACACCGATCGTCGCCCACTTCTACCACGAGTTCGACGGGGGCCCGGTGGACGTCGAACGCATGGAGCGGGCCTGTCGGCTGCTCTACGAACGCAACCCGATGCTGCGTGCGGTGGTGACCGCCGAGGGTACCCAGTACGTGCGCGACCTGGGGCAGTGGCGCCTTCCGGTCGAGGATCTGCGTGAACTCGACGCTGCGGCCGTCGAGGAGAGATTGCTGGAGATCCGTGAGGAACGCGCCCAGTCGAACATGCGCCCTGAACGGGGCGAGGTCTTCGAGATAGGGCTGGCCCTGCTGCCGGGGGCCCGCAGCCGCACCTTCGTCAAGCTCTACATGGGTGTCGCTGACGCGATGAGCTTCAAGATGGCCCTCGAACAGCTGGCCGCGAACTACCGGGATCCGGAGGCCCCATGGCATGAGCCCGGCATCAGCTACGCCCAGTACGTCACGGTCACCGCCGAACCGGATGCCTCGCACGAGGCCGACCGCGCCTGGTGGGCGTCCCGCCTCGACTCGGTCAACCCGGCACCCGAGTTTCCCCCGGGCCGGCAGGACGGACGCGTCCATTCGCGACGCCTGGCCCATCAGTTCACCCCCGAGCAGTGGCGCGACCTGCAGGAGGTGGCCGCCTCGCTGGGGGTCACCCCGACGGTGCTGGTGCTGACCGTCTTCGGTGAAACCCTGGGAGCATGGTCCACCGTCAAGGATTTCGTGGTGAACATGCCGGTTTTCCGTCGCGCCGACCTGCACCCCGATGTTCCCCGCCTGGTCGGTGACTTCACCGGATCGCTGCTGGTGAACCTGTCCACAGGTGGTGCAGCGGGCCTGTCCGAGAAGGTGCGGGACAACTCCGAACGGGTCGCGGAGGCACTGGCCCATTCCCGCTACTCCGGCGTCGAGGTGCTTCGCGACCTGAACCGTGGCACACCGGAGCGTCGCACCGCTCCGGTCGTGTTCACCTCCGCCCTGGGGATCGGCGAGCTGTTCTCCGCGGACTTCATCGAGATCTTCGGCCCACCCTCGTGGGTTGTCTCCCAGGGGCCGACGGTCCTCGTCGACTGCCAGATCTCGGTTCTCGGCGGACGGCTCTGTGTCAACTGGGATGTCCGCGAGGGTGTCGTTGACGACACCGTGGTCGATGCGATGTTCACGTCCTTCGTCGAGTCCTTGGGTGCTGTTGCGGAAGGCGGAGCGAGTGCCGGTCCCGTTAGGGTCCCAGAGGCCCAGTTGAAGGTGCGCGCCGCGCGCAGGGAGGCCTGGCTGGCCACCGCCAGGGAACTGGGTTCTCTTCCCGCGCAGGAACGTGGTGCCGAGCTGGGTTGCCTGCACACCGGTTTCTTCGCGACGGCTTCCACCGACCCTGATCGTGTCGCGGTGATCGATGCCGCCGGTGAACACACGTTCAGCGAGATCGCATCCGCGGCCGCGGGGCTGGCCGGCTGGCTCCGCACGAAGGGCATCGAACCGGGGGAGCGCGTCGTGGTGTGCTGCCACCGTGGGGTCGAGCAGGTCATCGCCTGCGTCGGGGTGCTTGCGGCAGGTGGTTGTTACGTCCCGGTCGACGTCAACCACCCCGAGGCCCGCCGCGGTGTGGTCGTGAACGTCTGTGGTGCCCGCTGGGTGATCTGCGGGAATGGTTCTGCCGGTGATGGCGGCTGGTGTGGTCCGGAACGTCTGGTGGATCTCGCCGACGTTCCCGTAGAGCAGGACTGGAAGCCCGAGAGCATTGCAGACGACCCCGATTGCGACGCCTACGTCATCTTCACCTCCGGGTCCACCGGGGAACCGAAGGGTGTCGTGATGACCCATCGAGGCGCCATGACCACCATCGACGATGTCGCGGCGAGGTGGGGGACAGGAGCCGGGGACCGTGGCCTGATGGTTTCCTCGCTGGGTTTCGACCTGTCGGTTTTCGACCTGTTCGGGGTGATGGGTCGCGGCGGATCCCTGGTCATCCCGCCACCCGCCACATACGCCGACCCGGGTGTGTGGGTCGAGCTGGTCATCAGGCACGGGGTGAACCTGTGGAACTCGGCGCCGGCACAGGCGTCGATGCTTCTCGACACCTGCGGACCGGGCGAACTCGCCGGCCTGCGTTTCGTCCTGGTCTCCGGTGACTGGGTTCCCGTCGACCTCGGGGTGCGGCTGTGGGAGCACAACCCGCGAATGACCGTCGTCGCGGGTGGCGGCGCCACCGAGGCCGGGATCTGGTCGAACTGCCATGTGCTGGCCCCCGGTGACGAGGACGGTGCCTCCATTCCTTACGGCATCGCCCTGTCGGGCCAGGACATGGACGTCGTAGACACCCATCTGAACCCCTGCCCCGACCTGGTGGCTGGCGACATCGTCATCGCCGGTGATGCCCTGGCGAGAGGATACGAGAACGATCCCGAACTGACCGCGAGGAAATTCATCACCGACCCGAGGGGGCGCCGGATCTATCTGACCGGTGACCGTGGACGCTGGTTGCCGAACGGTGAGATCGAGTTCCTGGGCCGGTTGGACACCCAGGTGAAGATCCACGGGCACCGGATCGAACTGACCGACGTCGAACACGCCATCGCATCCCATCCAGAGGTGGCCAAGGCCGTCGTGGTCGCATCGGAGGGCATGGACAGGGCCATGTACGGCGCGGTCGTCCCCGTGCCCGGCGCCGATCCGGGCATCGACGAACTGATCGCCTGGCAGGCGGATCGGATTCCGTGGCCCTGCTCCTTCCTGAGCCTCCTGGACGAATTTCCGCTGACCAGAAACGGCAAGGTGGACCGCAAGGCCCTGCTGAGTCTCCTGCTGGCAGCGCACCAGACCGACGACGAGACCTCCGGAACCCAAACGGGTGACCTCGATCCCGTCGCCCGGCAGGTCGCGGACTTCTGGCAGGAACAGCTCGGGGTCCCGGTGCGCGGCGGGAACGATGACTTCTTCCTGCTCGGTGGGGATTCGCTGATCGCGTCGCGCGTGATCTCGAGGATGCGTCGAGCAGGCTGGCAGGCGAGCCTGGCGACGGTTTTCACCAACCCGCGGCTCGCTGATTTCGCAGCCGGTTGCACGCCACCCACCGAACCCGTGGCCACCGGTCCCGCGCTGACCCACGACGACGAAAACGCGTTGGAGCCCTTCGACCTGACCGAGGTACAGCGGGCCTACCTGGTGGGCCGGGACCCCGGGCTGGTCCTGGGGGGTGTGGACTGCATCTTCTACCGCGAGTACCGAGTCGAATCGGTTGATGAGAACCGGCTCGGTGAGGCCGTCGACGCCGTCGTCGCGCGGCACCCGATGCTGCGCGCCATCGTCGAGGACGAACGCCAGCGGGTGTTGCCTCAGGTACCTTCGTACCGGGTGATCCGTGCCGGCGGTCAGGCCGCTGAGCGGATGAGGGCCGAACTGGCCGCCCGTCGATTCGAGCCCAGCAGCTGGCCTCCGTTCGACATCCGGGTGCTCGATCTCGATGGGGCGACTCGTGTCTGCGTCGCCACCAATTCGCTGATCCTCGACGCCGCGTCGGTGCTCAACCTCCAGCGCGAAATCGACACGGTCCACGCCGGTGAGCAACTGCCACATCCACCGGAGATCGACTTCCGCGACTACGTCACCGGACACCTGAGCGATGCCGCAGGCCGAGCCGCCGAGCTGAGCGCCGCCCGGCGGCACTGGGCCGGCAGGGTAGAGGAACTGCCCGCTTCCCCCGCCCTGCCGCTGGCCCGTGAACCCGAGGAGATCGGGGTGCCGGTCTTCGAACGCGAGTTCATCGAGATCGACGCATCCACCTGGTCTGCCATAACCAGGGCCTGCCGGAACCATCAGGTGACTCCCTCCGCGCTGGTGTTGGCGAGCTTCTGCGAGACCTTGCGGATCTTCAGCGGACAGGACGGCGTTTCGGTGACCGTCACGGTCTTCGACCGCCCGGCTGTCCACCCCGACATCGAACAGGTGATGGGGGATTTCACATCGCTGCTGGTTTCCGGGTATCGCGTCGCCGAGACCGAGCCGTGGGCAACCCGCGTCAGGCGGGTCTCGGAGAACCTCGCGGAGGATCTCGAACATGTCGGGCTGGGCATGGCGGCGATCTCGCGGTTGGCCCGGGACGCCGGTGGCGAAACCGGTTTCCCGGTGGTCTTCACCTCGGCCCTCGGCGTCGAGCAGAGTTTCGGCGGGGACGGCGGTCTGTTCCGTGAATGCACGGGTGGGATGTCCGCGACCGGTCAGGTCTGGCTCGACCACCAGGTCAGCGACGACGGCCACGGCGGGGTGCGGATCAACTGGGACCACGTGAAGGGCCTGTTCCCACCCGGATTCATCGCCTCGGCGATCACCCATCAGCGGCGCCTGCTCGACTTCGCGGCCACCGGTGACTGGAACCAAACTCCGGTTCCCGGGGTCACGGAGACCGAACGTGCCGCTCGTGCGAGTCACCTGAGGCCTCGGGTGGGGACCCCGCGCACCCTGCACGCCCCCTTCGTCGAGCTGGCCACGGCCCAGCCCGACGCCATCGCGATGATCGGCGCCGACGGCAGCGAATGGACGCGGGGACGGCTCCTCGACGGGGCTCTGCGCGTCGCCTCTTGGCTGCGCACCCGGAACATGGAGCCGCGGGAGCAGGTCATGGTCTCGCTGAGTGATCCGGCCCAGCGGGTGGTAGCGATCCTCGGGGTGTTGCTCGCCGGCGGCAGCTACGTCCCGGTTGGTGTCGACCACCCGGAGGGGCGCATCGCCTCGATCAGGAACCAAACCGGCCTGCGACTGGTCCTCGACGACGCCTGGGCCAGCACATGGAACCCCGGGGACAACCCCCCGCAAACCGGTGTCGATGACGGACCGGCGGTCCCGACGGACATCGCCTACACGATCTTCACCTCCGGCTCCACGGGTGAACCGAAGGGCGTCATGCTGTCGCACGCCCAGGCGGCGGCAACCATCGACGCCGTCATCGACCGCTGGAGTCCCGAAGGTGGTTGGCGCGGCATAGGGGTTTCGGCTATCGACTTCGACCTCTCCGTTTTCGACCTGTTCGGGACCTTGGGGTCGGGAGGGCTGCTGGTCCTCGTCGATGACGAACACCGCCGCGATGCCCAACACTGGGCGGCGATGATCGCTGAACACCAGCTCAACTACTGGAACACCGTTCCCACCCTGCTGGA
>ERZ772962.861-NODE-861-length-16744-cov-12.714303_pt1 | contig 16744 bp, 16 predicted proteins | sample MGYA00580676_ERZ772962 | MGnify/ENA primary metagenome ERZ772962 (study PRJEB29015, sample SAMEA2738049) | human oral metagenome | biome: human oral; feature: human-associated habitat; material: saliva | place: China | collected 2230 ...
CCGAACACAGAAGTTAAGCTCTTTAGCGTCGAATGTAGTTGGGTTTACGCCCTGCGAGACTAGAACGTTGCCAGGCTTCAGAGGTCTTTAGCTTATGCTTTAGACTTATCATTCCACAGTAGCTCAGTTGGTAGTAGCATCTGACTGTTAATCAGAGGGTCGTAGGTTCGAGTCCTACCTGTGGAGTAAAGTACGGCTGTGTATGCAGCCGTATATTTTTTTGTAAAAAGCTATAAATAAGTATTATCAAAGCTGATTTTATGGTATAATTAATCATGATATGACTATAGGAATAGTATGATAATACTGATGAAAAAAGAAGAAATATAAAGAAAATTATAATAGGAGATTAATATGTTTTTAGATGAGGTAAAAATATTCGTCAGATCTGGTGACGGTGGTAACGGTCTTGTAGCGTTTAGACGTGAGAAGTATGTACCAAAAGGTGGACCAGCTGGAGGAGACGGTGGACGTGGAGCTAATGTTGTCTTTATAGTAGATGAAGGACTTAGAACTTTCATGGACTACCGCTATCAAAAGAAATTCATTGCACCAAATGGTGAGAACGGAATGAGTAAAGGAATGCATGGTAGAAAATCAAAAGATTTATACTTAAAAGTACCACCTGGAACTGTCATTCGTGATACAGATACTGGTGAAGTACTAGCTGACTTAGTAGAACATGAACAAGAAGTAATAGTAGCTCGTGGAGGACGTGGAGGTCGTGGAAACTGTCGTTTCGCAACACCTTCAAACCCAGCACCAGAAATAGCTGAAAATGGAGAACCAGGAGAAGAAAGAAACTTAACACTTGAGCTTAAACTAATGGCTGATGTTGGGTTAGTTGGATTCCCATCAGTAGGTAAATCAACATTACTATCAATAACTTCAAAAGCAAAACCAAAAATTGCTGATTATCACTTTACTACATTAGCACCGAACTTAGGTGTAGTAGAAACAAAAGATCACCGTAGTTTTGTAATGGCAGACTTACCAGGACTTATTGAAGGAGCAAGCCAAGGTGTAGGATTAGGACACCAATTTTTACGTCATATTGAAAGAACTAAAGTAATTGTTCACGTAATTGATATGTCAGCAACAGATGGTCGTGATCCTTATGAAGATTATAAAGTTATTAACGCAGAGCTAGGTGAATATAATATGCGTTTACTAGAACGTCCACAAGTAGTAGTAGCTAATAAGATGGATATTCCAGTAGCTAGTGAAAACCTAGTAGAATTTAAAAAACGTCTAGCTGAAGACGGAGAAGATGTTGATATCGTAGAAATATCAGCATTTACGAGAAATAATATAGATAACTTATTATATAAAATTAGTGATATTTTAGATAACACAGATCCTAATATGCTTTACGAATTAGATACTGAAGAAGAAAGCATGGAAAACCGAGTTATTTATAAACATAAACCAAAAGATGAAACATTTAAAATTACTCGTGACGATACAGGAGCATATGTTGTTAGTGGACCTGGTATCGAGCGTGCATTCTTAATGACTGACTTCAACCGTGATGCATCTGTAAGACGTTTTGCTCAACAAATGCGTTCTATGGGAGTAGACGATGCTTTACGCGAACGCGGATGTAAAAATGGAGATACAGTTAAAATACTTAAAGGTGAGTTTGAATTTGTAGAGTAGGAGAAATACCATAATGGATAATGAAAAAGTATATTACATAATTAGAGAAGATGTGCTTCCTGAAGCTGTAAAGAAGACTATAATTATGAAAAAAGCTTTAGAAGAAAATCCAAAATTATCAATTTTGGAGGCATCAAAAAGATTTGATTTAAGTAGAAGTGCTTTTTATAAGTATAAAGATACTATTTTTCCGATTCAAGAAATACAAAGACAATCTATATTATCACTTTCAATAGATGTTGATGATATACCAGGAATTTTAGGAAGAGTGCTTTCAGTAGTAAATGAAGAAAAATGTAGTGTACTTACAATTCACCAAACAGTACCGATTAATTCTCGTGCTACTATCATTATCTCACTAGAAATTGATCCTGTTCACACAAATATAGAAAAACTAACTAAGAGAATACAAAATCTTGAATTTGTCAATAAAATTAAAGTTATTGGCGTTAGTATGTAAAAAATATAATAAAGTATATAAAAAAATAGGAGAACTGGAGAGGAATGTAGTTTCCTAGTCAGTTCTCTTTTTTCGTTATAAAAGGAGAATATATGCAGAAAAATGAAATATTCACTGGAAAAGTTATTGATTATACTCATGATGGTTTAGGAATTGTTAAAATCGATAATTTTCCAATCTTCATTGAAGATGTAATAGAAGGTGAAGAAGTAGAATTTAAAATTATTAAATTAAAAAAGAATCTTGGTTATGGTAAAGTACTTAAGATTATTGAAAAATCAAGTAATAGAGTAGAAGGTATTCCAAAAACTTCAGGTGCTAATTTAGTACATATGAGCTATGAAGAACAGCTAAGATTTAAGACAAAAAAAGTTCAAAATGTTATGAATAAAACATTAGGACAAAATAGTGTTGAAGTATTAGAAACACTAGGAATGAAAGATGGATATCATTATAGAAATAAATCTGTTATTCCAGTTCAAAAAGTAGATAATGAAGTAAAAATGGGTTACTACAAACCACGTAGCCACGATGTAGTTAATATAGAGAAGTGTTTTATTCAATATGATGAACACAATAAACTTATGAACTATACTAGAGATTTAATTGCTGAAATGAATCTTTCTATTTATGATGAAAAAGCACATAAAGGTGCGATTCGCCATATAATGTTTAGAACGAATTCTAATAAAACAGAAATTATGGTAGGAATAATAGTAAAAGAAGTATTCCCAGGTCTTGATGAGTTTGTTAAGAAGATAACTGAATTTGATTCAAGAATAGTAAGTGTCATGCTTAATATTAATAATAAGAAAACTAATGTAATTTTTGGTAAAAAAACTGAAAACTTATATGGGAAAGACTTTATAACTGATACTTTAGGAGGAATAGAGTTTAAGATTTCTTTACGCTCATTCTATCAAGTTAATCCAGTTCAAACAGAAGTACTATACAGTAAAGCACTAGAATTAGCAAAATTAAATCAAGATGATACTATAATAGATGCATACTGCGGAATAGGTACAATAAGTTTATTTGCAGCACAAAAAGTGAAAAAAGTTTATGGTATAGAAATAGTAGAAGCTGCAGTATTAGATGCACGTGAAAATGCGAAAAATAATAATATAACTAATGCAGAATTTTTACTAGGAAAAAGCGAAGATGTTATTAAGAATTTAATTTCAAAAGATGTTCAAATCGATGCAGTAATAGTCGATCCACCACGTAAAGGATGCGAAGAAAGTTTCTTAAGAGACTTAGCTTCAATGGAAATAGAAAAGATAGTTTATGTGAGCTGTAATCCAGCAACTCTAGCACGTGATATGGAAATTATGAGAGATCTTGGTTATAAACTTGGAGCGGTTCAACCAGTGGATATGTTCCCAGAAACGTATCATGTAGAGTGTGTGGTATTGATGTCAAAAGTTGTACCTACCAAGTAAATAAAGTGTAGAAAACAAAGGTTTATTGATAGGCTATTATAAGAAGGTGTAGGCAACCTAGAGTGAGCTTTGCGTTTTGCGATGGAAATAGACTGAATTCGAACATATCCCTGATTTATCGCTTATACTAGGAAACAGAAGATATCAAAAAATACGCTTTTCTGTACCACCTCAAGTATATGGATTTCCTGCAGAAAGAATATAGCTTTATCATATTATTAAGTCAATTAGGAGAAACTCTATAAAAATATGAAAAAGAAATAAACGAATGGAGAATAGATGCTTAGTGCTGGACATTGAAAGTTTATAATTTTTAGTGTTCTGCCAGTTCAAGATTAAAAGTAAATGTAACAATTAGTGAGAAAATAAGAAAACTATAATTCCAAATTTATATAAAAGGAGGTTAGTTGCGATAATGGGTTTTTCAGAAAGAATCTTAAGAAAAGAGAGCAAGTTGAAAGAGAGTATGGGAGGCAACAATAACCAGGAAATGGAGTTGATTGATTTAGTATTCACTTTGTACCAATACAGGATGAAAAGAGAACATTTAATAAAACCTAAACTTCTCAAAAATATTAAAATTAAAGGAAAAGACATTGAATCCAAAATAGATATCTACATTGAATTTGTTAGGATGAATAATTTAGAAAGAACGGTTATAAAAACAATAGATAAAAAAACAGTAACGGTTGATGATGTATGGCAGTTCTATAACATGTTAAAAGATTTAAAGTTCTTTTCAAAAGGAGTTTTATATTATAATTCTAAAATAGATGAAAAAGCTTTAGAACTTGCTAATGATAAACATATTCAAACTTTATATTTTGATATTATGGAAGAAACAAGAACAAATTTTTTGCGAGCTATCAGTGAAGTTTTACCTGATGAAAATGTTATTGGTGATCCTTTTTGGACTTTAATGCAAATTGATGAACGAACAAAAAATAATACAGGAAATTATATTATTACAGGGAATTCTTTACCACTTTTTACATCAAAAAAACTTGCTGATGCATGCTGTAAACAACAAAGTGGTTACGCTGTATTCGGTATTTCACAACGTCATTTAGTATATCTGATTTCTCTTGCAGAGAGTGGGAATTTACCATATAAATTAGGTCTTATTCGACCAAATAAACAAATCTCTTCCACAATAGACTATAATGTAGAAATGTATAGTGTAGATTGTAACGTTATTAGAGAAGTATATGTGAGGTGAATATATGGGAAAAGGTGATGATTTTGAAAAAGTAGTTGAAAATATTTATTTACTACTTTCTAAGAAAGAGAGAATAAATGCAAAAATCCAAACGAAAGTCAAAATGGTGGGGGATGATGGTGCGACTCATGAAATAGACGTTCTTTATTCATTTGAGCATTTTGGTATATTTTATCAAGTTGGTATAGAATGCAAAAATTGGAAAAATCCGATAAATATAGGCGAATTAAGAAATTTTGACTACAAATTGAACCATATTGGTGGAATCAATGGAATATTTATTTCTGCAGAAAGTGAATTTCAAGATGGAGCTCGTAAAGTAGCAGAATACAACGGAATTAAATTGGTAAAATATGAAAATTTTGATGTTTTTGCTATATCAGAACATACTAAGTATTTAAAACCTGATTTCGAGACAGTAGGTGATCCTTTTTGGATGTTAATGGATACAGATGGTAAAACTCCTATAGAACAAAATAGTATAACACCAAATAAAATTTTATTATTTCCAAGTAAGAAATTAGCAGAAGATTATAAGCTCAATAACTTTAAGAAGGAGTGTAATATTATTGTTGTTGGTGTTTCACAAGATCATTTAAAAGAAATACAACAATTTAATGCGCATAATAATATTCATGTATGTTTAACAGATTTTACTAAACAAAGTGTTGAATTAAACCAATGGGATATTGATTTATATATACGAGAGGATTAGGGGCATTGAAGCTGATGACGAAGAAAGACAGATCGCTTATGGCAAATTCGATCAATCTCAAGACTAAAAAGATTGTTGCCTCAATTCTTTTAAAATCAGTTCAAATGGCTTCAGCACGGAAACAGGCAGAGATAAGTTTTTTACTCAGATGCAAATCGCCTAAATTGCGGAACAAATTCGGACAGTACAACTAGCAGTTGAGGAAGTATACGTGAGAACGTTTAGCTATTACTTATAGTTGTTGGCAGAAGTTTCGTCCAAAAACGCATTGATATGAACGAAAATAGAAGGCGTTGGATGATAGGATAGAAGCATTGACAGATGCTTGATATATTCATGGTAACAGCCACTTCGTAGACATGTTTCCTCATACAGTTGATATCCAAAGTGTTGTTTCGAGGCATGTAGAGACGGTAGCACTTTTGTCCAAACTTGATGTCGATAAGCACATAAGTGTTGAAATTGAGCTGGATGAGATGGATTTGACAAGTGCGGAGAGTAAAGCAACATATGCTCAAATCAAAGAATATGTTTGGAATAAATTTCAATTAAAAGTTTCAACATTATATATTGCACAGATAAAAAGGAAATGTGGAATAGAATTACGAGAACATTACAACAAGTCAAAAAAGGAGAAACAAATTATTCCACAGTGTACACCTGAAAAAGAAGAAGCCATCATGGATGCTTTGAGACACTTCAAAATGATTTAATAGAAAAGAATGACAGCATATGACTTTCTGCATTTATTACATTCCTACTTGGTATTGGAACGGCGTTGTTGTATATCATTATGGTGTTCTGCTTATTTTGGGCGTTAGCTTCTTTTATTGCAAGTTTAAGAGTAAGTTAACATATTTTTAGAAGTGTAAGTTGAATGATTGGTAAAATAGCAGGTATATATCTCTAAGTGTTATAATATATTATTAAGATGAAATATATTAGTTATTTAAAGATAAGAGAAACGAACGGGCAGAGGGGGGAAATTAAAACAAAATTATATTAAAAGAACACGCTAATTATGAAACTGGGATTTGTTATAAATCCCAGTTTAATTTTTGACTTTTACATGATTTATACATGTGATATTATCAAAAATGTTGTTTATAAGGTTATTGATAAGGAGTTGACCACATGAGTGATGTAATAAGCTGTTAGATGAAGCTATTAAAGAAACCGAAAACTTGTACGAAGGAGAAGTCTTTATTTTTAAGGAATTGTTTAAAGGATATGTATGGAACAGGATACCGAGAAAGGACTGTACTAATGTCTTAGTAGATGTTTTTGAGATATTTTAAATAATATAAAAAACACTTGAATAAATGCTCATATAACTATTGACACAAGATAAAAATAATAATATAATAAATATACAACGTATGAATGCTTGTCCAAGTAATCAGATGAAATGATTTAAAAAGAGGTGATAATATGACTAAAAAATTTAATTCAATTGAAAGATGTGACTGCAATGCAATTCATGAGGATATTGTAAATCAAGTTAGAGATAAAATGCCTCAAGAAGAAAGCCTTTATGATCTAGCAGAATTATTTAAAGTATTTGGAGATTCAACACGAATCAGGATATTATGGGCTTTACATGAAGCTGAAATGTGTGTTTGTGATATCGCTGTATTACTTAACATGACACAATCAGCAATTTCCCATCAGCTGAGAGTCTTAAAACAAGCTAATTTAGTGAAAAACAGAAAAGAAGGCAAAGTAGTATATTATTCATTAGTTGATGATCATGTAAGAGAAATATTTGACCAAGGTCTAATTCATATCAACGAGAAGTAGTAATGCGGTAGAATAGAATATTTTTTGAAGATATTTGGGCATATATTTAAGTCTTCATTTCAAATGAGCAATGCTTCAAGAAAATTTGAAAAAGACTTGTAGTATTCAAAATAAAATTACAAATAATATTTAGGAGGATTTAATAATGAAAAAGAAATTTATACTTGAAGGTTTAGATTGTGCAAATTGCGCGGCAAAAATGGAAAAGGCTATTAATGAGCTTGATGGAGTGAAAGAAGCTACTGTTAACTTTATGACCACAAAACTCGTTATTGATGGTGAGGATGAAAAAATGCCAACAATAATAGCAGAGGCCGAAAAAATAGTTAAAAAAATCGAACCCGATACAACTATGAAAAAGGCCTAAAGGAGGCTATTTAGTATGACAAAACGACTATGGCGAATAATTATTGGTGCAGCCGTGTTAGCTACAGCAGTATTGCTTAGTTTAAATAACGAATGGTTACAGATTGCTCTCTTTATAATAAGTTACATTATTGTAGGTGGAGATGTTGTAAAAAGAGCTGTAAAAAATATTTTTAAAGGTCAAGTTTTCGATGAAAATTTTTTAATGAGTATTGCAACAATTGGTGCATTTTTTATTGGTGAGTATCCTGAAGGTGTTGCAGTTATGCTGTTTTATCAAGTTGGAGAACTGTTTCAAAGCTATGCAGTTGGCAAGTCGAGAAAGTCAATTGCAAGCCTTATGGATATTCGACCAGATTATGCAAATGTTAAAAAAGGTGATGAACTTGTCAAAGTTGACCCAGATGAAGTACAAATTGGAGATATTATTGTAATTAAAGCAGGAGAAAAAATTCCTCTTGATGGCAAGGTAATTGAGGGAAGTTCAATGATTGATACATCGGCACTAACAGGCGAATCTGTTCCTCGTGAAGTAGAAGTTGGAAGTGATATCCTAAGTGGGTGCATCAACATTAATGGGGTTATTACAGCAGAGGTTACCAAGGAATTTGGAGAATCTACTGTAAGTAAAATTCTTGATTTAGTTGAAAATGCAAGTAGTAAAAAATCCAATTCAGAACAATTTATTACGAAGTTTGCGAGATATTATACACCGGTTGTGGTTATAATTGCAGTTTTTCTAGCTATTATACCACCTCTTGTTATAGACGGGGCGACTTTTAGTGATTGGATATATAGAGCACTAGCATTCCTTGTGGTATCCTGTCCGTGTGCTTTAGTTATTTCAATTCCTTTGAGTTTCTTCGGTGGAATAGGTGGAGCCTCAAAAAAAGGTGTTTTAGTCAAGGGTAGTAATTATTTAGAGGCATTAGCAGAAACTGAAATTGTTGTTTTTGATAAAACTGGAACACTAACGAAAGGTGTATTTAATGTACAGGAAATTCATCCAGAAGGAGTTTCCAAAGAAGAGCTACTAGAATTAACTGCACATGCGGAAAGCTATTCCAATCATCCGATTTCACTTTCACTGAAACGTGCATATAGCAAAGAAATAGACAATGGACGTATTTCAGATGTAGAAGAGATATCAGGTCATGGTGTTATTGCAACAGTAGATGGCAAAAAGGTTATGGCAGGAAATATCAAACTTATGAAAATGATGGATATCCCTTATTTCAAGGGAGAGCTGATCGGTACTATTGTACATGTTGCTGTTAATAACAAATATATAGGTTACATTGTAATTGCCGATGAGGTAAAGGAAGATTCAGCACAAGCAATCAAGGAACTTAAGGCAGCTAATATTAAACAAACAGTTATGTTGACAGGTGATAATAAAAGTATTGGTTCAAAAGTTGCTAAAGAGCTTGGTCTTGATAAGGTTTATGCAGAACTGTTGCCAGCAGACAAAGTTGAAAAACTAGAAGAATTATTTTCGCAAAAATCTAAAAAAGGTAAACTTGCCTTTGTTGGTGACGGAATCAATGATGCACCTGTATTAGCTCGTGCAGACATTGGAATAGCAATGGGTGGTTTAGGTTCTGATGCGGCCATTGAAGCTGCTGATGTTGTAATTATGACTGATGAGCCATCGAAAATTGCTACTACAATGAAGATTTCTAAAAAGACACTAAAAATTGCACATCAAAACATAGTATTTGCAATTGGAATAAAAATAATTGTTCTTATTTTGAGTGCTTTTGGAATAACTACTATGTGGGCAGCTATATTTGCAGATGTAGGTGTAACTATCATCGCAGTATTAAATGCTTTTAGAGCTTTGAATGTAAAGAATCTATAAACTATTTTTCCTATTCACCCCTTGAATGATACCGATAATTGACGATACAATCAAGGGGTATTTTTTAATTTAAAAACTATAAATGAAAATTGGTTGGGATTTACCTTAAATTAAATGGTTTTAAAGATATGGAGGTTATGTAATTGAAAGTTATTGATGAATGTTGCTGTGAATGTATCACACAAAATTTAAATAGAACAAAGGAGAGTTGCCCTGTCTGTAATAATGAAGGAGTAACAGTTAGTAGGATAACCGTTGAACACTTGGTGACAGATGATTATCGTAATGCCGTTGATGGAGATCAATATAAGATATGCATGAATGAGGACTGCGACGTTATTTACTATAACTTAGATAAAGAAATAAAATTCTTAAAAGACCAAGTTAGGGTTCCTATCTGGTTTAAGAAAGATGCAGATCCTAAGTATGCTTGTTATTGCAGCAAAGTCACAGAAGATCAGGTAATTGAAGCAGTTGTAAAGCATGGTGCGAAAACCGTTAAAGAAGTAAATGCCATAACTGGAGCAATGAAAAATTCGCTTTGTAAGGAAAACAATCCTTTGGGGGTATGTTGTCATAAGATTATTCAGGAAGCCATTGATAAGGGATTAACCATGAAATGATTTGAGTTGATATGTTCTCACGAACAGACAAAACCGTTGATATCTTCCCACAAACGAGAGCCAATGTTGGATATGTTTCCAACTACGAGTGTGGATATGTTCCCCTTAACCATAGGGGTTGAGGCGATAACACTTCTTGAACGAACTAATTAGAGAAGTAGAAGAATATTTTATACTCTAGGATAGAACTCGTAGAAAGAGGAGAGAAACCTTAGCTACTGCACTTGATCATGAACTTATCGCGAAGTTTGCTAAAGGGTTTATGGAATTATATAATGGGATTTATTTTTAAACAAAGACAAATTAGAATTTGTTGAATTTAGCAAGGTATAAATTTCTATGAAATGAGACCTATAAAACTTGTACGGATATTGTAGGGTAAGAAAAGAAATCTTCCTCTATACTAAAATAAACTGAAGGAAAGGGGGAATCGAAATGAATATTATCAAGTCGTTTAACGATACGATTGATTATCTTGAAACAGTTCTTGATGATGAAATTGATGAAAAGAAAGTAACTCAGTTATCCGGATATTCGTATTCAATGTTCAGTCGCTTGTTTTCTATTCTGACTGGAACAACGCTTTCAGAATATTTAAGAAGCAGAAGATTGACGGAAGCAGCCGTTATATTAAGAAATACGGATGAAAAAATTATTGATGTTGCTTTCAAATTTGGATATGAGTCATCAGATTCATTTGGAACAGCTTTTAAAAATTTTCATGGATTTACTCCTTCTGAGGTAAGAAATGGAAAACCATTCAAATTAGTATCACGAGTGCAGTTAGCACTAAGTGTAAGAGGAGGAAGAAGCATGAACATTACAATTCAAAAGAAACAAGCATTTACAGTTGCAGGGGTAAATGAACAAAGCATCAATTCATCATTATGTCCGAGTGTATGGAATAAGCTATATAAAAAATATAGCCACGATGAACTTGCTAGTTTGGGAAGCGATCAAAGTATGGGCGTTTGCCATGATGTGGAAAATCCAAGCACAATAAATTATATGGCTGGTTATATCGTTAATGATGTAGATAAAGCCACAAGTATGGGCTTAGATGTTTTGGAAGTGGAAGAAGCAGAGTATGCAGTTGTAGAATTAGTAGGAAGTGTTCCGGAGTGCATTCATAACGGGTGGAAATATGCAATGGAAGTATTCTTCCCTGAGCATGGCTATATTCATTCAGGAAAATCTGACTTTGAATATTACTATGAAGGTGATATGCACAGCAAAGACTACAAAATGGAACTTTGGATTCCGATAACTAAAGCTTAAAAACCAGCTTGTCGAGCTGGAAAATTTCAGTTTATCAAGGTAATACCATTTAACGATAACCTTATGCTATAGTTAAATGGTTTAGTGGTTATAGTCCCAGATATAGACAGGTTCACTTGATATACTTAGTGTTCACTCGTTTCATGTTGAAGTGGTAGTTTTAATGACAAGGGTGTAGACCGAAGCTATTAATTACGAATGCTTTATGCTATAGCTGTCGTAGAGGAGTAGTGATACGGTAACAGTGAACCGCTGAATATGTGACGTTGCTTGTGAAAGGTGATTAATAGGAGAAAATTATAAAAGAAAATAATATAATATTTTGTAAAGGGAGGGATTAATTGTGCCAAGACCAACGACAAAAAATGATTTAATGATAGTTGCTAAGGAAAGTTATGAAAAGTTAAACTTACTTATTTCAAAGATGATGAGTGAAGAGTTAAACACACCTTTTGATTTTTCAAAAGATAAAAAGAAAAAAGAAGCTCATTGGAGAAGAGATAAAAACTTAAGAGATATCTTAATTCATCTCTATGAATGGCATAAACTTGTTTTGAATTGGGTACGTTCCAATCAAAAGGGAGAAGAGAAATCATTTATTCCTGAACCATATAACTGGAGAACTTACGGCGATATGAATGTAGAATTTTGGAAAAAGCATCAGAATACGTCTCTGGAAGAAGCGACAAAAGCTTTACAAAAATCTCATAAAGATGTTTTGAAACTAGCCGAAAACTTTACAAATGAAGAATTATTTTCAAAAAAAGTTTATAAATGGGTTGGTGGGAGTACATTGGGATCTTATTTTGTCAGTGCTACTTCTAGCCATTATGATTGGGCTATAAAAAAAATAAAGGCCCATCAAAAAAATTGCAAGTAAGCCATAAATGGAAAAATACAAGGAAGTAAAGATAAATTAACGTAAACTTCCTTTTTGATTGCTAATCTAACGACAAAAAAGTAAATTTTGTTCTCTACTTTGATGAGAATCTTTCTTTTGGATTTGTCGACGCGAGCATTATTTCGATAGATTAATAAATACTTTATCTATATTGCATTGACTCGAAAAGTTAGATAGGAGATATCTAACTTTTTGGGTCATCGTTTTTTAATTTAGCATATTTATAATGATTTACAATATTATATAATTAAATATCATGTGAGATTATATAATCAAATTTAATCTCAAAAAATATACTGATAGAATAGTGAAAATGATAAAATAAGAATATACAGTTTTGACGAAATGAAGTGGTGTAAGGTAGTGTACTTGTTCTGTATTTTTTATGATTTATGAACTTCAAGTAATATAGTATAATAGAATAAAGAAAGTTGATTAAGGCTGGAAAGTTAGATATACATGAAGTTTTGGAGGTGAGTGTGTGATAGAAATTAGACCTAGTTTTAAAGATATAGAATCATTTGATGAATTTAACAAATACTATTGGTATCGAGAAGAACTTTCACAAATATGTAAGTCTCTTGGACTAGAGTATAGATGTACAAAGAAAGAATTGAACTATATTATTGAACAATATTTCAAGGGGAATAGAATAGAAAAGTCTACAAGGAAAGTAAACAAAAAACATGCCGAAGTAATATCTTTAAATACACCATTGCTAGAATGTGGTTTTTCTTTTAACCAAAAATTTAGAGATTATTTTTCAGCTGTAACAGGAGTTAGTCCGTTTAAATTTAATGCTGATATGGCAACGGCATGGAGAAAAGTAAAAAGGGATAATGATATAAATTTTACAATCCAAGATATGATTAAAATATATTATGGAGAGTCAGATTACGCCAAGTATGATAATTCAGCTTGTCAGTGGAATCAATTTCTAAAAGACTTTTGTGCAGATGAATCTAGCAATAATTATTCCAACAAGTTAAAAGTTGCGGCTATCCTTTGGAAAGAAGTTAGAGACTCTAAGAGTGAAAAAAATTATTCAAAACAACTGCTTAATGAATATAAATATAAAGTAGAGGAGTATCGTAAATAAACATCTGTCTGATACTTTTAACGGTAGTATCTACATGTTTTATATGATTAATTTATTCATGGAATCTTGTTATAGTAGGGAGAAGAAAGGGGGAAATGATGATGAAAATTTTAGCATTCAATCATATTTCGTTAAGAAAAAGAATGATTGAATTTCTATTTGATTATCTTTTAATTTTAACTTATTTAGTTCTTCTGTTTCTATGTGCAATATCTTATTACTACATTTTTTTTAATGGCATTCCAAGGCAAACAGAAATTCAAGCACAGAGCCTTACATTTTTTATCACTGTTCTACCAATCATGCTTTATTTCACATTTTTGGATTATGAAAAAAATGGGAGTTTTGGGAAGTCTAAAGCTGGACTTCACCTGATCTACCAAAAAAAAACAGTGAATGCTAGCTTAATTAGAAACACCATCAAATTTTTACCATGGCAATTAGGTCATATGGGTACCATTCATGGTGTCTATAGTAATTTTGACTTGTTATCTATTATCTTATCCTTTTTAGCCACTCTATTCGCAGTTTCGTTGATGGTGATGACGATTTTTAGGAAAGATAAAAGGCATCTGGGGGACCTGCTAGCACAAACACAGGTACAGCCAATAGGTGACTAGGATTAAGGTTGTTAAACTTCTTCTTATGAATCTTACCAAATATAGTGGATTAATGAAAAGTTATATACTGGAGAGAACCATTTTGGTTCTCTCTTTTAATATTCAAAGCTATATATTTGTTAAACAGTTATTAAGAAATAGTCACTAAAGTTTAGAAATTAATAATTTCTACGTATATGTAGACAAGATATATAATTTTTTAAAAATAGTAAACAATATGATAATATTACCCAAAAGATTAAAAATGCTCTACAATAATTTTAATGACAATATATTATAGGTAACTTTTAACAAGTTAATAATGAAGTGTTATTATACCTTATAAAAAGTTTAGCATAATTATTTTAGAAATATAGTAGTCGAGTCAGGTACTTTTTTTCAGTTATACTAGTTCAATTTTTTTATTTCGCATATAAATAGCTATTGGTGTGATAAGTAGATATATAAGAATCAAGATTATAAAAAATCCTATACCGGCATCTAAAAATACATAAATAATGTTAAAACCAAAATGCATAAAAATAGAATAAATCAAATTATTATATTTTTCCAAAATAATATTCATTAACACGGTAATTGACGTAATTACAACAATATTAGCAATAATGTATGGAACAGCACGCCAGTCTGTAAATTTTGAATCTACAATCCATAGAAGTGTGTGCCAAAAACACCAAACTAGACCTTGATAAATAGAGGATTTTAAAAAATTATATTTTTTGTTAAATTCTTCCCTCATATAGCCACGCCATCCTAATTCTTCACCTGTTGGCCCTGATGTGAATGATAAGAAAATACTAAGTGGTAATGATATCGTACCTAGATTGATATAGGAAAACATTGTTTTTTGTGTCATAAGTGAGTATATGAAAAGCGATAATATACTAATTCCAAATGTAATAAAAAATGAACAAAGAAGTGGTAATAACGATACTTTAGCAGAAAAACATCGTTTAATAAAAACTGTTCTATTTTCATCTGGTCTGAAATATTTCCATCCAATTAAAAGTAGATATGAAGGAGACCATGCGATAATATTTCGAACAATCCACAAAACGACAGGAGGTGCATGAAATAATAAACTTACGGATCCTGCGACAAAAATGATAAGCATCCATACAAGAATATACGAACTAATGATGTATCTTTTTAAATAATTTAAATTCATTTGATTACCTTCTTTCTTCTTTTGTATAAATAACAAGCTCACTCTTAATACCATTTAGTTTAATTATATTATCAGAATTTGGAAAATCGAAACTTTCAGTCTTCTGCCCATTTTTCTCATAATAAATACTTGTTCCAATTCCTTTCGAAATAGCTGTAAATTTACTGTTTATAGGTACACGAATTCTTGATGTAGCTGAAATCTGATTGATATCAATTTCACCGTTTAATGAGTTACATAATACTTCCATATCTAGGTTACAGTTTATTTTTAACTTACCAGAAATATCCTCTAAAATAATATGAGGTGTCTTAATATCAAGTTCAATATCTTCGCAATCTAGAGAGTGAATCTCCATAGATTCTGTGCTAATCTCACATTCAATGTGACTAATATAGGAAACTGGGATTTGTACAAAGATACTAACACTTTTCTTAGCTGCTGCTTCTGTCACTCCATTAAAACGTTTTATATCTATATCAATTCTCTTTATACTATCATCAATCTTCACTTTAAAATCATTTTGGAGTGTAGAAAGATCGTTAGATACTAGACGGATTCGTATTTTTTCTCCTTGGTATCCTGATAATACAAATTTTTTAGCTCCTCCTAATTTCATATCATAGCTCTTTACTTTATCGATATCATACTCTGTGATACTCTCAAATAGATATTCAGAAGTATTAGGGGCAGCTATTTCATTAGATAGTAGTTCATCAATAGAAATATTAAATAAGTTTGAGATTGATAAAATATTTTCAATATCTGGAATTCCAGCATCTGTTTCCCATTTAGTTACTGCTTGTCTTGAAACACCGATTTTTTCCGCTAGTAGCTCTTGGGATATTCCCATTTGTTTACGTATAGATTTTAATTTTTCTGCAAATGTCATTTTTATGACCTCCTATGTATTTTATGATGTAATTTGTCATAAAGTAGTGATATGACTGGTTTTAGTATAAAATGAATAATTATCATAGTACAAGCAATTAAAGATTACATTCTAATTTTTTCTGCTACTTTACGTAGCATTTATAGTTTTTAAGCTTATTCTCAGCTTTTTTTTAGTTATTTTATCATATTTTCGTTTTGTAATGTAGGTATATTTTGTTAACACATGTAAATTTTGAAATTTGAAGTAAAAAATTGTAAGTATAAAAAATGTTCATTTTATAGTATAATTTTATACATAAGCCTATCCTTTTCGTTCTATAATATGCATATTTACTGGTACCACATGTTGAAGCAGTAACACTTTTTGAACAAGTTGATTAATTAGAAAAGTAGAAGAAGATTTTATGAATGTCACGAACTTTTCTAAAGAGTTTATGGAATTATATAATGAGATTTATTTTTAAACAAAGACAAATTTGATTTGTAAAAGTGAGGAAAATGTAATGGCAACATATTCAACTTAAATCGAAATAATATAAAATTATGAGGAGATTATAAGATGAACAATTATATAAAATTAAATGAAGATAGATGGAATAATGTAAAAAATGACTATACTGAGCCATTGACACATGAAGA
>ERZ772962.862-NODE-862-length-16708-cov-4.924158_pt1 | contig 16708 bp, 17 predicted proteins | sample MGYA00580676_ERZ772962 | MGnify/ENA primary metagenome ERZ772962 (study PRJEB29015, sample SAMEA2738049) | human oral metagenome | biome: human oral; feature: human-associated habitat; material: saliva | place: China | collected 2230 ...
GGCACTCTATCGCAATCGTCGGCTCCGGTCCGGCAGCGCTTCAGGCTGCGGCATCTCTGCGCTGTTTCGGCCACGCAGTCGATATCTATGAGCGCCAACCGACCCCGGGCGGCATGCTGGTACACGGCATCCCGGCCTACCGCCTGCCGGACGATATCGTGAACCGCGCGATCTCCCGTGTCAAAGAGCTTGGCGCAACGATCCACTGCGATGTATCCATCGGTACGGGTCCCAACGACGATATCACGATCGGACAGCTCTTAGGTAAGCACGATGCGGTTCTTCTAGATCCGGGCCTATCAGAGGGCAAGATGCTGCCGATCTTTAAGGACAACGACAACGTCAAACTCGCAGTGGACTTCCTCGACGAGGTACGCTCCTCAAAGGGCACGATGAAAGTTCCGGACAATGTCCTCGTAATCGGTGGTGGCGACGTTGCAATGGACGTCTCAACGACGCTCAAGAAGCTCGGGGTTCCTACGGTTACCGATGTGATTTGGGAGCGCTCCTGCGAATTCCTGGCTTCTAAAGAGGAGCTCGATGGCACCCGTGAGATGGGCGTAACCCTGATCGACGGGTATGAACCGAAAGAGACTTCCGGCCATCAGGTAACCTTTAAGCATCGTGTGATAGACTCGACCCTCACGATCTCTGCAGATCTGATTATTCTGGCAGTTGGCCAGCGTCCTGATCTCGATCACCTCGGCGTTGATCTCGACCTCAAGGGCGTAGAGATGGCACAGGAAGGCCCGGCAACCTCTGATCCGCACATCTTTGTGACCGGCGATATCGCCCAGGGCGATAAGACCGTCGTATGGGCAGTGCGGCGCGGTAAGGAAGCCGCTGGAGCAATTGATGCTTCCTTGAAAGGAGGCGAGTGAGATGAAACAGATGGATCTCTCCATTGATTTTTTGGGTGTCCACTTTGAAAACCCCTTCTGCCTGTCATCCTCGCCAGTAGGCAACTGCTATGAGATGTGCGCCAAAGCCTTCGATACCGGCTGGGGTGGTATCGTATACAAGACCCTGCACACCGATGACTTTGTCGTCGATGAGGTATCTCCGCGCTTTGATGAGCTCACCAAGGAGGCCACGCCTTTTGTAGCCTTCAAGAACATGGAGCAGATCGCTGAGCATCCGCTCGCGCAGGACCTCGCTGATATCACGCGGCTCAAGAAGGAACATCCGAACAAGATCATCATCGCTTCCATCATGGGACAGAATGAGAGCAACTGGACTGAACTCGCTAAAAAGGTTGAAGAGGCCGGTGCGGATATGATCGAGATGAACCTCTCCTGCCCCCAGATGACAAGCCATACGATGGGCTCCGACGTCGGTGAGAACCCAGACCTCTGCTGCACCTGCTGCACCGCTGTAAAACGCGGCTCAAAGCTGCCGGTGCTCGCAAAGATGACACCGAACATCACCGATATGACTGAGGTCGCCAAGGCCTGTATGGAAGGCGGCGCTGACGGTATCTCTGCGATCAATACGGTCAAATCCATCGCAAATGTCGACCTTGATCGCCATATCGGAATGCCGATCGTCAATAGCAAGAGTGCAGTCTCCGGACTTTCCGGCAAAGCCGTAAAGCCGATCTCCCTGCGGTTCATCCAGCAGATGCGCGTGGATCCAGATCTGAAAGATCTCCCGATCTCTGGTATCGGTGGCATTGAGACCTGGCGTGATGCCGCTGAGTACATCCTGATGGGCGCAACGACCCTGCAGGTCACTACGGCGGTCATGCAGTATGGCTACCGCATCGTCGAGGATATGAAGGATGGGCTTTCCCACTATATGCGCTCCCAGGGTGTCAAGTCGCTCTTCGAGCTCGTCGGCCTTGCGGTGCCGAATACCCTGCCGGCTGATAGCCTCGACCGTGACTTTAAGGTCTATCCGGTGATCGATACGGATAAGTGCATCCACTGTGGACGCTGCTATATCTCCTGCTATGACGGTGCCCACCAGGCAATCCAGTGGGATCCTGAGGAGCGTAAGGTCTCCATCGATAAGGACAAGTGCGTCGGTTGCCATCTGTGCCGTCTCGTCTGCCCGGTCCACGCAATCAGTATGGACAAGCCGGAAATGAAGCCTGGCCGCAAGGGCGATCCGGATAAGATCGTGATCGAGCCGAAAGACGTCATGTACAACCTGAAGTAGCGTTTGGATCATAAGCGTCAACATTCAGTCCCTGGTTTTTTTAAGAAGTCGGGGACTGTTTGTGTTTGCCATCAACGATTATTGGATTACTGAGGACCAGCAAAAGGCTGAATCAGACCGAATCTATGAATTGTGCCGCTTCATAATCTCATAAAGTTCTTCGCCGAACCCCTCTTTCTGCTGAGAGCTCCGATCGAAGACAAAGGTCGCATGTTGGTCAGTGGCATAGGGATCTCACTAGATTGCGTCATATGAGGGGTCATTGGTGTGTGCAAAAGTGGCAAGCGAGTCGGACATGGTCTGCGCGACAGTGTGGGTCATATCGTCGTCATCAGCAAAAAAGTATGGCGCACAGTCAGGCGAGGCGAACCAGTAGGGTAGATCTTCGCAGTGCGCCATCGTTACACTCCCGAAAACCCGACGGCTGTAGTAGCCACATAGTTGTATACGGGAAGTCCCTGCCGGCTGAAGTAGGGATCATCCCGGTGTCAGGCTCGGTGAGCGTCGTATGGGAGACAAAGCTCGTAGTCTTCGCCAGCCAGAGTGACTCCACGGGCGGATGGGTGAGATAGGCGTTGCGGAAGGCCTGCTCAAACACGCTAGCATCATCGCCGTACCGACTGTGTAGTCCGTCCCGTACCTGAGAATCGGTGATGTTCTGAAAGTCGACGAAGGCGGGAGCGTCGGGCATCGAGTGCATCGCCAGGGGAGAGGCAGTGCCATCAAGTTCTGAAAACGTTGTCTCCATTATCCAGGTGCGTTGGGCCGCGAGGTTGTTGACGGTACCGGTATCGGGGTCAATAAACGGTGTGGGGAAGAGGTCTGCACCATAGGAAGCGTCTGCGAAGAAGTTCACGGTGGCCGGGACCCGGAACAAATCCTCGCGATCGGGTTGTCTGCGACCGAATAGTGTTGCAGTAAATAGTCAACGATCTGGTGGGTCGCCTGTTGCGATTGCTGCTGCGTCGTGTCGAAGATATAGCCGCTCTGGATGACCCCTTTGGAGAAGAGTCCCTGTGTGCGCTCCATGCAGGCCAGGGTCATGATCTTCGTTCTGCCGTCGGACTGCCCGACGATTGTGACATTGACGGGATCGCCACCGAAGCGGCTGATATTGTCACGGTCTAGCAAAGACGCGGCCCTGGGTCTTGGCAAAGTCGGCCTCCTCGTAGAGCCCTATCTCGCCGGAAGCACCAGCAATAAGGCCTCCACCGTGGAAGAAGACCACAGGCAGCGCTCCGTTACCGGCCAGATCGCTGCGGGAAGGGGTGCTGAAGCCGTTGCGGTCCGGCTCTACGATAGAACTAAACGTGCGGGGCTGTTGGGCATACCGCACTGAAGCTCATCGCGGTGCAGAAGCCCTGACCGTAGCTCGTGATTGGCTGCGGATCTTGAAAGCGGTTTGCGGTCGCATAGGGAATCCCCAAGAAAGTGTACACTCCATCGGCACAGTATCCCATAAGCCTACTTGAAACGATATCGACAAAGGCGCGGGTGGTGACTTGAGAGAAATTTGGAGCGCTCTGTGACTGCGCCCGCTGTTCTGTCGGTGCTGCTTTCGCAGATGAGCTGCACTCAGCAAGACCGAGCGCAGCTGCCCCGAGCCCGATGCCTTCGATACCGTGAAAAAACTGCGTCTGTTGATCGAATTGTTGTCTATGGAATACCTGTCTTTCGATTTTTTTCTCACCATAGTTCCCAACGCAGAGGGTAGCTGCAACCTGAAAGATACGGGATGACCTGAAGACAAAAAAGTCCGCCTCTTGGTGAGACGGACCGTACACAAAGTCGTAAAGGCTCTGGATAACTATTCGAGCTCGAAGGCTCCGGTGTAGAGCTGGTAGTAGGTACCTTTCTTAGCGATCAGCTCATCGTGGGTGCCTTGCTCGATGATACGGCCATGATCGAGAACAATAATCACGTCGGAGTTTCTAACTGTAGAGAGGCGGTGGGCGATAACGAAGGTGGTACGGCCTTCCATCAATGCGTCCATACCTTTCTGGACGATCTGCTCGGTACGGGTATCGATGGAGGAGGTTGCCTCATCGAGGATCATGACCGGTGGGTCTGCGACCGCGGCGCGGGCGATCGAGAGCAGCTGACGCTGGCCCTGTGAGATCGTCTCTGCGTTGTCGTGCAGCATCGTGTTGTAGCCGTCAGGCAGACGTCCGATGAAGGAGTCCGCACCCGCGAGCTTTGCCGCGGCGATGCATTCCTCATCGGTTGCGTTCAGGCGGCCGTAGCGGATGTTGTCCATAACGGTACCGGTGAAGAGGTTGGTGTCCTGCAAGACCATACCCAGTGAGCGGCGCAGGTCCGCCTTCTTGATCTTGTTGATGTTGATATCGTCGTAGCGGATCTTGCCGTCATCGATATCGTAGAATCGGTTGATCAGGTTGGTGATCGTCGTCTTGCCTGCACCGGTGGAGCCGACGAAGGCGACCTTTTGGCCTGGCTTCGCGTGGATCGTGATGTTGTGCAGGACTAAGCGATTCGGCTCATAGCCAAAGTCTACATCGTAGAGGTCCACTTTGCCCTTCAGGGCGCGGTAGTCGATCGTGCCGTTGTCATGGGGGTGCTTCCAGGCCCAGGAGTCGGTGTGCTCTTTGCTCTCGACGAGCTTGTCGTCCTTGCCCTTCTTGGTGTTAACCAAGGTGACGTAACCGTTATCCTGCTCAGGCTCTTCGTCCTCAAGGGCAAAGATACGCTCGGCGCCCGCAAGGCCCATAACCACGAAGTTGATCTGGTGGGAGATCTGGCCCAGGGAGCCGGAGAAGCGCCTCGTGAGGTTCAAGAAGGAGACGACGATCGAGATGTTGAGCGCCATGCCGGAAATGGAGGGGTTCGCGATGCCAGCCTCCAGGAACATGGAGCCGAAGATCGCGACGACCACGTAGGCGAGGTTGCCGACGTTCATGAGGACCGGGCCTAAGGTGTTGCCGTACATGTTTGCGGTCTTTGCAGCTTGGAAGAGCTGCTCGTTAACCTTATCGAAATCCTTTTCGATAGCGTCCTCATGGGTGAAGACCTTGACGACCTTCTGGCCGTTCATGGACTCTTCGGCGAAGCCCTCGACGTCTGCGATTGAGCGCTGCTGCTCCAGATAGTAGCGGGCAGAACGGCTGCCGAGCACATCGGTGAGCCACATCATGAGCCCCACGAGGACCAACACGACGATGGTCAGGGGCACAGAGTACCAGAGCATGATGAAGAGGACCGATATCATCGCTACGACCGTCATCAATATACTCGGCAGCGCTTGGCCGATGAACTGGCGCAGCGTATCGACGTCGTTGGTGTAGTGGGACATGATGTCGCCGTGCTTGTTCGTGTCGAAATAGCGGATCGGCAGGGACTCCATGTGGCTGAACATCTGCTGCCTCACTTTATCCAAGGTGCCCTGGTTAACGATAGCGCCGAGCTGGGTGTAGGTGATGTTGCAGGCCAAAGCCACCAGGTAGCACAAGATGAGCGTGATTACGACGCGGGCGATCTGCGGCTGCGCCGTGCTCCAATCACCGGTTTTGACAAACTGCTCGATGATGTTGATGGCCTGCTGCAGAAAGACCGAGGGCAGCGAGGAGATCAGCGAGGTTGCAATGATGCAGATAACGATGATGGTCGTATAGGCAGGGTAGTAGTGGAAGATCATGCTGAGCACTCTTCTCAGGGTGTGGTGACGTTTTGTGTGTTTGGCGGTATCTTTTGCATTTTGTGTCTCAGCCATGTCCTAGTCCTCCTCTCCTGTGTGTCGTTCGGTCTGTTTGGTATGGGCGACTGCTTCTTTGAGCGCCGCGCGGTTCTGATCGTGGGACTGCTTGTTCTGCGTCAGATAGACCTCGCGGTAGATCTTATTCCGTCTCAGTAGCTGCTCGTGGGTCCCGATGTCGTTGATGTGCCCCTCGTCCATCACCACGATGCGGTCCGCATCCTCGATGGAGGAGGTGCGCTGGGCGATGATGATCTTGGTCGTTGAGGGGATATAATGCTTGAAGCCCTCACGGATCAAACGGTCGGTCTTGGTGTCGACGGCGCTCGTGGAATCATCCATGATCAGGATCTTGGGGTTCTTCAGGAGTGTGCGGGCGATACAGAGGCGCTGCTTCTGACCGCCGGAGACGTTGGTGCCGCCCTGCTCGATGTAGGTGTCATACTTATCCGGGAAGCGCCGGATGAACTCGTCTGCCTGTGCTGTCTTGCAGGCTTGAAGCATCTGCTCGTCGGTCGCGTTCGGATTGCCCCATCTGAGATTGTCCTTGATGGTACCTGAGAAGAGGACATTCCTCTGCAGCACGACTGCCACTTGGTTGCGAAGGGACTTGATATCGTAGTCCTTCACGTTGTGGCCGCCGACGAAGACGGAGCCTTCGGTCGCATCGTAGAGGCGGCTGATCAGCTGGATTAGCGTGGACTTTGAGGAGCCGGTACCACCGATGATGCCGATGAACTCACCGCTCTTGATGTGCAGATCGATATCCTTTAAGGCCATGCGGTCCGCCTTCTTGGAATAGGCGAAGCTGACATGGTTGAAGTCGACGGAGCCGTTAGGCACCTCATAGATCGCCTTCTTAGGGTTGGCCAGATCAGGCTGCTCCTTCAGGACCTCGCAGAGGCGCCGTGAGCTCTCTTCTGCCATCACAATCATCACGAAGACCATCGAGAGCATCATGAGGGATATGAGCATCGAGAAGCCGTAGGTGATCAGCGATGAAAGCTGCCCCACGCCCATCGCCTGTGCCTGGCTGGAGACGATCGCCTGGGAGCCGAAGTAGACGACGAAGCAGTAGATCACATCGATAGAGATCGTCATAATCGGGCTGGTCCACGCCATGATCCGCTCGACATGGACGAAGTCGTTGTACAGGTTGTGCGAAGCGGTACCGAATTTCTTGCGCTCGTAGTCCTCACGGACGTAGGACTTGACGACGCGGATGCCGGAGACATTCTCTTCGACGGAATCATTCAGCGCATCGTATTTTCTGAACAGGCGCCTGAAGATAGGCGTGGTGATGAGGATCAGCCTGAAGAGGACGTAGCCCAGAAAGATTGCGACAAAGACATAGATGACCGCCACGGGGCCACCGGTCAGAAATGCCATCACGATCGAAAAGATCGCGAGGAGCGGGCAGCGCACGGCGGTCCTGATGATTGTCATGAACGCAAACTGCACGTTGGTGATATCGGTCGTGAGACGCGTCACCAAGGAACTCGTCGAGAACTTATCGATGTTTGAGAATGAGAATGCCTGAATCTTGTGAAAGATATCGTGGCGCAAGTTCCTGGCGAAACCCGTTGAGGCAATGGAGCAGGTGATGCCGGCTCCGGTGCCGAAGGCCAGCGACGCCAGTGCCATAATCACCAGGATCAGCCCATAGTGGGCGATGATCGACATAGGCGCCCCCGCCTCAATCCGGTCGATCAGGGTAGCGGTGACAAAAGGGATAGCACACTCCATCGCAACCTCGCCTGTGACGATGATGGGAGTCACAAGTGAGGTCTTCTTGAATTCCCGCAGTGATTTGCCCAGCGTGGAGAAAATATCTCTATAGGAGTATTCAGGCACACTCGAGTCAGTGCCGGCGCTGACCGCTTCGTGAATCCTGTCTTTTACTTTCACGCCTGTTTACACCTTCTCTCGTTTCTGTGCCTGTGCTAAATCCATCCAATGAAGTCTCACCCGTGTGAGGAGTGCAAGCAACACTTTCTTTTCCTGGTCGCTCAAAACCGAAAATGCTTCTCTTTCGAACGCTGTTTTACGCTTGACCCACCGTTTTGCCTCTTCCCGTCCGCTTTCTGTCAGTGACACGTTGATCTGGCGTCGGTCCTTCTCAGAGCGCTCCCTCTTGACAAGTCCGCTCGCTTCCAGCTTTGAGAGGGTTTCAGAGAGCGCTGCGGAGCTGATGGGAACCTCTCCGCTCTGCAGATCTTTCTGAGTCATCGTTCCGCCGTTAGCAAGTAGCCTGAGGAGCGCATGGGGCTGTCCAGACCTACTTGTGAACGATGCGTGCATTATCGCGTCAATCAAACCGAATGTATCAAGCAACTGACGTTCAACGGGACCTGTATTAAAGAAGTCCCGAGCCATTTTCTCATACTGTGAATCCTGCATATTCCGCCTCATATGACTCTCGCCGTTTATTGTACGGAGAAAACTATAGGTACCTAATAATCAGATGTCTAGGTACCTAACGAATTATTCAAATATCATAGAAAAAGTGAGGCTCACTACTAGAGGAAGTGCCGAATTACAGTATCCGTTTAACCGTTTTGAGGACAACTTCAATCACGTCGTCCGGTGCCTCTTTGGGCAGCGTGTGGCCGTGACCCTCCGAGATGAAGAGCTGCGCTTGGGGGATTGCCCCGACAATGCGTTTCGTCTCTTCAGGCTTGATAACGTCATACTGCCCGGCCATCACCGTTGTAGGGCAGGAGATTGACTTCAAGCTCTCCGGATCAATGTGCGGCTCAATCTCCATCAGGTTCAAAAGCTCTGCCTGTTGGCGTGCCTCCTGCGCAGTGGGGGACATCAAGGCGGGGTCAATTGCGCCATCTTTCGGAAGGTTCTCGACCCACTCAGCCCAGTCGAGCAGACGTTGGATGGTGGCTTGAGGATCCCATCCCTCGTTGTTGACACCTTCAGGGGTAAGGTTTGCCCCGATCGAGGTGAGGGAGGCGACAAGCCCTGGATGCTTTGAGACGATGAGGAGCGCCTCGATCGCTCCGTCGGAGAAGCCGACCAAGTGGTAGCGCTTGAGGTCGAGTGCCTCCATCACCCCTATAGCATCGTTCGCCATCACCTCATACGTCAATTTCGCGGTACCGCGCGTCGACTGACCCTGGGCACGTGAATCCAGCGCGTAGACCGGATAGCCCACTTCCACGCAGGCGTCGATGATGGGACCGAAGATCTCATGGTCCTCCCCATTGCCATGCAGGAACAGGATCGGGGTTTGGGCAGTGCTCTCAGTGTTGTAGCCGAACGTTGCAATAAAAGCTCCGTCTGGACGCTCGATACGTTGCGCGAAGGAGAGCGGCGTGTGCGGGCGCTCATAGGGGGAGAGGAAATGGATTTGGGGAGGCTCCGGAATCTGCATCGGTACTCCTTTTGCTGATAAATATGGCCTCAGCTCAAAGCCCAACTGAGACCAGAGGATTTTCAGGATATAAGTGAGCTAGCGTTGGCTTTCGTGGCGCTCGAAGAAGTCAAAACGTGGTGGCAGTGGGGTGATCTCGTGCTGCTCCGCATTCTCACCGGTGTACTGAACGAGCTCCGGTAGACCTTCCTCGGCGTGCTTCCAGCTGAAGAAGATCTCTGTGGGAATGTTGAGGTGCTCTGCGATAGCTTCGCAGCCCTTCGGGACTACCGGATGCATAAGAAGGGTCACGGTTCTGAGTGCCCTGAAGGCGTTGGAGAGGGCCTGTTCATACCCTTTCGGGTCTTCCTTGGCGGTCTTTGATTCCTTCGTCCAGCGCTTGTTGGCCTCACGGCAGAAGTCTTCCGCTATGGTCAGCGCCTTCGTGGAATTGAAGTGATAGCAGGCTTTCTCAAAGTCTTCAGTGACTTTATTGCAGCGCTTGACGACTTCAGGCTCAGGATCCACGGACGGAAGATGGTTGTCCAACGCTCTCGTTGCGCCGTAGAAGCAGCTGCGGGCCAGCCGGTTGAAGATGTTTGTGAGGAAAGCGCTTTCTTTGAGCACCGGATCCGCGACGCGTGGGTCATCTTTAGTCAGGATCTGCTCGCCGGTCTTCTTGTCCGTGTGGCTCACGGAGGTGTCGTAGGGCTTCGGGCTGAAACTCACGGCCTTTTGGTCGAGCGCGAGGCTCAACCAGTGAGTGCGAAGCTGCTCCGCGGTGTAGTGGTTGAGCAGATCATCTGCCATCGGCGGCTTGATCTTGCCAGAGCTTGAGGCCTTCTTATTCATAAATAAGATGTGATAGTTCGCAATCGGGGTGTCTTGAATGAGGCCCCAGTCGAGCGCCTCCCACAGAGCCGGCTGCGTAACACAGTAGAAGTTGATGTTGTCCTGTCCCATAAACTGGAAGACCTTGGTGTCCTTGGAGCACCACCAGTCGTGCCAGTCAGTTGAGCTGTAGCGCCCGGTCGCTGCGGTTGCCAACAGCGTCTGCGTGAAGGAGATTGGGGCCCACAGGCTTTCCGGCCAGCACCACAGGGTCAGCCCTCTCAGATCTTCCAGATCGGGTGCGGGGACACCCCAGGAGATGTTGCCTGTGAGACGGAAAGGGAGCAGGGTTTTACCAGTACGGAAGCGGATATCGGCGTCCTCCAGGATGGTGCGCGCGTCGTCACGCTCCTGCCAGGAGTTGAACACGATCGAGAAGGACTTCTGATTCCCTTCAGGGGCAAAGTACTTGAAGGGTGGCAGCTTGTCCTTGATTGCGTCAAAGGTCTCCTGGTAGTGCTCCTGGATATAAATGCGGGGTGGCTCGAGGCTCTCGCGCACGGTCTTCGTGACGAGCGGACGGATCTGCGGGTCACTATCCCACTTATCGACCAATTTCTTCAGATCGTCGGCAAAGGCAGGCAGATTAAAGTACCAGTTCTCGACCGGCCTCAGTTCAGGAGTGGTGCCAGTGAGTTGACTCACCGGCGTGATAAGCTCCTCCGGGTCAAACTGGTGACCCAAATCGCACTCATCCGCATAGGCCTTCTCAGACTTGCAGCCTTTAACCGGGCAGCGTCCTACGACCTGACGGCCATTCAGGAACTGGTGGGCTTTCGTATCGTAGAACTGCTTGGTGGAGCACTTCATGAGGTAGCCGCGTTGGTAAAGGCGCTCGATCACTTCACGGGAGAGCTTTGCGTGGAAGGGCTTTGCAGGCTCCAGCCCTGAGCCGGAGAAGAGGTCGAGGGAGATCCCGTAGTCCTTTAAGGTCTGCGCCTGTGACCTGTGGTTTTCCTCTACATAGTCCTCGATGCTGCCGGTATAGTCTGCCTCTTTGCGCCCGCGATAGCCCTCCATAATGGGGGAGCCGTAGCAATCGGTGCCAGAGACAAAGATCACATTCTCATCGCCGATGCGGTCACGGTAGAACCGGGCAAAGAAATCCGCTTCGACGAACATTCCGCCGACATGGCCAAAGTGCAGATGCTTGTTGCCGTAGGGCATGCCGCCGGTGATCACAACACGCTTGGGGAAGGAAACCTGCGTGTCATTTGAATTGTTTGCCATGTATGGATCCTCAACGCATAATCTGTAACTGATACAACATGCCTATTGTAAGGCATAACAAAGTTTGATTATAACGGCGGATGGACAAAGCGGGAGCCGGCGATATTTGTGAGTGAACCACAGGGCTACAGTGTGGTCGAGAAGTTTGACCTCTTGCATGACCGGCATATTCTCGAGCGGCTTTCACGTGCCTCGCAGTTCCTGTTGGTCACCTCTGTCCTTGCGGCGATTCTGATCTGTGCGATCACCCACACCGCCCTGATACAGGGATGGATCGGCTTTATCTGGTTCGCGGTGGTGATGTGCGTGAGCCTGACTGCCCACGAGGGAATCCACGCGCTGGGCTTCCTGATCGCCTCACAAGGGCATGCGCACATCTCCTTTGGAATCACCTGGGCCTTCCTCTACACCAAAACCGACGATGCAATCCTGCCCAAAGGAGCTTTCTCTGCAGTCCTGATGGCCCCGACGATCGTTTTGGCCATTGCGTTGCCTACACTTGGCGCTTCCTTCGGCTTTCTGGGAGAGAGCCTGCTCGTCGATGCGCTGCACCTCACCGGATGCGTAGGGGATTGGATGATGGTGGAAGCGATTGCGAAACACAACGAGTGCACGCACGTGCGGGATACCTCCTATGGGTGCTGCCTGCTTAAGAAAAACGATGCGGCGTAGGGTGTGCTACGGTTGTTATAGAAACGAAGTGTTGAAAGGTTTCGATGAGAACGTCTATTCTTCTCCATGCCTGCTGCGGGCCCTGCTCGATCGAGCCGGTGAAATACCTATACAAAGAGGGCTTTGAGCCGACGATCTGCTGGACCAACCCGAATATCCAGCCTGTGGCAGAACACGACAAACGACTTGCTGTGCTTCAGAAGTGGGCCCGTGAGGTAGCGCATGTCGAGGTGATCGTCGCGGGTGATGATCGTGAAGCCTGGGAAAAGTTTGTGGCGCCGAACCTGATGAACCGGCCTCAGCGCTGCCGCGCCTGCTACGCGCTGCGCTTGAGTGAAGCCTGCCGGGTTGCCAAAGAGCGGGGTTTTCGCTACATCTCTACCACGCTAGCGGTCTCACCCTACCAACTCTTCGATACCTGCCATGAAGTGCTTGATGCGACCGCAAAGAAGGCGGGGCTCATCAGCGTCTGGAGGGACTTCCGTCCCTACTATTCTGATTCGGTTACGGATTCACGGGCACTCGGCATGTATCGACAGAACTACTGCGGCTGCCGCTTTTCCGCGGTGGAGGCCTGCGTTTCCCGCCACGAGCTCAGGGATACGCGGAAAACCAAAAAGCACGTGCACGTGTGATGCACGTGAGTTCTTAAGCAGAATCTGGCACGATCGCCGCACCGTTGTAGGATAGATGGGCACTTATTGCTGAAGGAGCACAACTATATGAGAACTGACGATTTTGATTACGATCTGCCACAGGGGCTGATCGCACAGGAACCCACGGACCAACGCGATTCCTGCCGCCTCTTTGTGCTGCACCGCGATACAGGCAAGCATGACTATAAAGTCTTCACTGACATTATCGACTACCTCAACCCCGGCGATCTGCTGGTAGCCAACAAGACCCGCGTCATGCCCGCACGGCTGGTCGGCCACAAACAGAAGACTGGTGGCGTCTCTGAGACGCTGCTCTTGAAGCGCCGTGAGGACAAGGATCCGATGGGCCATGTGTGGGAGTGCCTGGTCAATCCGGGTAAACGCCTCAAGCCCGGTAACGTAATCGAGTATCGCGCCGGCGAGATTCAGGCACCGATGAGCGCCCCGGTCGTCCTGACCGCAGAGATCATCGATTACGTCGAGGATAGCCGCGGAGGACGTCTAGTCAGGTTTGATCCGGCTGGGGGGCTGACCCTCGATGAGGCGATGCACAAAGCCGGCCATGTGCCTCTGCCGCCCTATATCACCCAGTACGACGGGGATCCGGAAAAATATCAGACCGTCTACGCGATGCACGAGGAGCACTCCGCTGCTGCTCCGACCGCGGGCCTGCATGAGCTGATCAAGCGTATTGAGGACAAAGGCGTCCAGTGGAAGACAGTAGAGCTCGAGGTCGGCATCGATACCTTTCGCCTGGTTGAGGAGGACGACCCGACCAAGCACATGATGCACACTGAGCGCTACCACGTGAACCAGGATGTGGTGGATGCCGTGCATGCGACGAAGGAAGCCGGCCACCGCGTGATTGCGGTTGGTACCACCTCGGTGCGCTCGCTCGAGTCAGCCTTCGATCCGGAGGTTCCGGTCTCCGATCCGCCGGTGGTCGCCCGCTACTTTGAGGATGCCAAGGACTCCGCCAAGGTCACCGGCAAGGGTGACATCGTGGTCCGCAAGAATGCCACCACATCGCTCTACCTGATGCCGGGTTCCACCTACCACGTAGTGGATGGGCTTATCACTAACTTCCATGTGCCGAGATCGACCCTCATGATGTTGGTAAGCGCCTTTGCGAGCAGAGACCAGATCATGGACGCATACCAGGACGCGATCCAACGTAAGTTCAGAATGCTGAGCTTCGGTGACGCGATGTTTATCGAGTAGCGTCTCTGTACATATGAAGTGACGAAGTGGCCCTCGGGATGCTGATGCATTCGGAGGGTTTCGTTATATAGAGCCTCTTGCGAAATTACGAAAGCATGGTTGTTGCATACATGTAAGGAGTATGAAGTTGCTAACTTTATATCAATTCGGAGGGAATATCCATAGAGTAGGAAGAAAGTTAGATATAAGTGACTATTCACTATGTTCTGCGAGGAACGATAGTCGGATAGGGACACGCCCACATGCCCGAACGTTGTATCACAGGCGCTCAGAGCAGTAACCATACGTTCGTTGTAGTGCTATGTGCGATCACCCTCCAGAGTATCGGCGCATAGGTACCACAGGGAGAAAGAGAGACGCATGAAGCATAAGCTGCCCCCAGGCACAAAAGATGGCTCTTCGCTACTTATGGCGGGTAGCACTCCTGCATCCCCTTGAGCACGTGGTGTTCGGACAGCAGGATTTTGGCGACGGAAGGCTTCGGTTCTAAGGCGCAAGATGGATGCTTAAGGCAGGTATGCTGGCGGCAAGGCTCTTTAAATAAAAGATCCCATAGAGCTTAAGGACGAATGGGAGCTCTTCAATGTCTGGTACAAGAAGTGCAGATGAGCGTAGGACAAGCTCCCTGTAAGGGTGGCACACGTCAGGGCTAGGCGGTGGAATGCTCCGTCTGCTACAGGAAGTGCGGCACCTGTGACACGCGTGAGAGGACCTAAAAACATCCCAACATCTGGCAGTACGATGCCATCGTGCACTGCGTGGTGTTGAGGACCGAGTGCCCCAATGAACTGTAATCTTTTGGTGAACAGCTGGACGCCAGCAACTGGAGCAGTGCACCTACAGCTGAAAATAATAAGCAAGACACAACGGCTGAGCAAAAAATACAGAAGACCTGGCGACTGCTATGAACCGGATAGACAACGGCACTGAGACTCCAGTCTCTGATACTGTCGATTCCTGGATAGTAGAAGGCATCCCTGTGACGCTGACCGCGACCGTATCCCGTAGCGTGAATGGAACCAAACAGATCCGCTTTGTCCAGTCCCATGCCGGACGGCACGGTGACACTTCTGACCGATCGGACCGATGCAGGCGAGCAAGGGGATGTGGCTTATAGCTGGACCCTAGCTCAAACGCCTTGACTCCGTGCGCTGGGGCGAGGGATATTACTTTGCTCACCGCGGTGGGTGCCTTGGGCTTTAACTCACTGCCTGAGATCAACTTCAACCTGGGTGAGAGTCATATCACTGTGGACTAAAACGCAGACGGCCTGACCTTTACCGTCAACACAGCAGCTTCTGAAGGCATAACCGTTCCCTATCAGTGGTACCAAGACGATACGGTGATTGAGGGAGCAACAAGCTCTAGCTTCACGGCTCTGACAGGCGATGCCGGAACGCATAGCTACCATGTGGCTGTGCCCTATACCAAAGGTTCCGTTGCTACGACGGTCTCAAGCAGCAGTGTGACCGTCGAGGTCAAAGCTCCGGGGCCTACAATTGATACTGGTGCGCTTGATAGTGCAATTGCCTCAGCTGAAACGCTCAACGAACCTGATTGCACCCACGCAAGCTGGGCAGTATACTCCAATGCGCTTGCAAGTACGAAACAGGTGCAAGCGCATATCCCACCACGTAGACAGCGGTCGATATCGCAGCCGCAGCGTTGACGAGTGCACAACAGGCGCTTGTCAAACAATCTGAGGTACCGGCAGTACCTGATACGGCACAGCTTGGAGAGGTTATCAGCATAGCTGAGAGCCTCGTTGAGACTGATTACACCCCTGCAAGCGGTCACGTCCGTAAAGTGGTGTAAATAGAGGAACGAGCCAGAGGCTCGGGTTCCAAGTATCATTTGCAATCGCCAGAGAACAAGAAGACTTGAAGGCCCGAACATGGCTCAGATCAATAGTACACTTAACCAGGACGAGATAATGCGGCTGCTCGAAGATTCCAGCGGGGAGGCGTTCAAGCTCATGCTGCAAAAGTCGCTCAACGCCGATCTGAGGGCGGAGTCGACCGAGCAGATCGGTGCGGGGCGCTTGCGAGTGCGCCGACAGCCGCAACGGCACGAGGCGGCGCAGTGTGCCCTTCAAGACCATGGTGTTCGACAACTACAAGCGCAGCGAGGCCGCCCTTGTGACCACCATGGCGAAGATGGTCTTGGGCGGCGCTTCGACGGCGAAGGTGGGCAAGCTCATGGAGACAATCTGTGACAGGGGCTTGCCCAACTCGACGGTCGCCGAGGCCTGCGCCACGCTCGACGGGGCCGTCGAGGAGTTCCGCACGCGGCGCATCGAGGGCGACTAGCTGTTCGTCATGGTGGACGCGACCTACCTCAAGGTCAGGGTCGACCACAGGATCTGCCCGATGACGCTCATGATCGCGATGGGGATGACCAGGGACGGGGTGAAGGAGCTCATAGGGTTTAGGCTTAAGGCCTGCGAGTCGCGCGAGACCTGGGGGAGGTTCCTCTCCTCGCTGCGCGCCCGAGGGCTTTCGGGCTCAAGCATGTTCACCTCCGACGCCCACGAGGGGCTCGTGTTCTGAGCTGCAGGAGGTCTACTGTGCCCTGGCAGCGCTTTCAGGCGCACTTCTCGCGCAACGTCTTCGACGCGGCCCCCAAGCGGCTGCGGGCGTGCCTTTGCTTAGAGCTCGTGGAGATGTTCAACTGCGCCACGCTTAAGGAGGCCAGGGCACACCGCGACGAGATCACCGCAGACTGAGCCGAGGAGGCGCCCGAGGCGCTGGCGCGCCTGGACGCCGGGTTTAAGGACGCGATGACGCTCATGGCCCTCCCGCAGGC
>ERZ772962.866-NODE-866-length-16673-cov-3.421892_pt1 | contig 16673 bp, 19 predicted proteins | sample MGYA00580676_ERZ772962 | MGnify/ENA primary metagenome ERZ772962 (study PRJEB29015, sample SAMEA2738049) | human oral metagenome | biome: human oral; feature: human-associated habitat; material: saliva | place: China | collected 2230 ...
TACCCACGGCATTGGTAATACCTTGACCTAACGGACCGGTAGTAGTTTCAACACCTGGTGCATAACCATATTCTGGGTGTCCAGGGGTTTTAGAATGTAATTGACGGAATTGTTTTAAATCTTCGATAGAAAGATCATAGCCTGTTAAATGTAATAAGCTATAAATCAACATTGAACCGTGGCCGTTAGAAAGCACAAAACGGTCGCGATCAGCCCATTTAGGATTGTTTGGATTGTGTTTTAAGAAATCGCGCCATAATACTTCAGCGATATCCGCCATTCCCATTGGTGCACCTGGGTGGCCTGATTTTGCTTTTTGTACTGCATCCATTGATAGCGCACGAATTGCGTTGGCGAGTTGTCTACGAGTTGCCATGTTTTTCTCCTATCTAAATAATTCCGAGTATTCTAACCTATTTACTGATTGACTTGAGCAATATCTGCAATTTTATTTACCTTGATCAAATTCTACGACGACGTTGATGGAAACGTTGACTACTCGATTTACCTTGTAAATTTACCACTGTTTTAGTTTCCACTGGTTTTCGATATGTTCGACGATAATGACTTAAAAAATAATGAATGGAACTGGCGAATAAAGCACCTAATAAAAAGACCACCACAATTTCACCATATAAACGGTGGAAGACTTGATTAATTTTGCTCTGCGTCGTTTGAGCATATTGGGCGTCAAAGGTCACGCGCAAAAAGCCACGAACGGCATTATTGGAAGCAGAATAAATGGGCTCAACAATTTGCTGTGTTGAAAACTCACCTTCATTTTTATGTTCTAGACCAAGTTGCTCACGAAGATTGCCGGTATTGGTACTTTGTGCTAATTCCTTGCCGTTATAATCATAAATGGTCGCATCGAGTACAAAGTTTTCTTTAACTAAATTATCTAGATTTTCGACAAGTTGATCGGATTTCGCATTATTAGTTAATAAAACCGAAAATAAATTGGCCTGCTGACGAACCAAAATATGTGACAAATTCGCCACTTGATTCACACTTGAAAGCTGTGAACCAATCTTAAATTGTTTCACGCCAAACAAAATCACGGCCATAGCACCGATACAAAGCAGCACGATGAGCCCAAACATCAGTGATTTTTGAAGTTTTTCTTTAATTAATTGCACGTTGTTTTTCCATTTTTTCGCCAAGATCGGCTAGAATAGATGAGTATTCACAATTTACAGGATTTTCTATGCAAATTCAAAACCTTGCAAGCATTACCCAAAAATATCCCCAATTCCCCACCGCACTTTCGTCTGATTTGCCTCATTCCGATGAAACACATGCGTTTATTTTATACGGTACAACGCTGAATTTAGCCAAATTACTCGAATTCCAACAAAAGTGCGGTCAATCTTTCCAGTGTTTTGATGCATGGAACGTTGAAAAAAATACCGTTGTCCTTTTAAAAGGCAAATGGCTAGCCGATTTTATTGCCCATGCTCACGACCTGCAATTAGACATCGCCAAACTGGATTTTGATGCAAAATTATCAGAAAAAGGTTTATTAGTAATGGATATGGATTCTACTGCCATTCAAATTGAATGCATTGATGAAATTGCTAAACTGGCTGGCACGGGTGAATTAGTTTCTGCCATTACTGAAAGTGCCATGCGTGGCGAGCTCGATTTTGAACAAAGTTTGCGTCGTCGAGTGGGAACACTTAAAGGCGCGCCAGAAAGTATTTTGCAACAAGTACGTGAAAAATTGCCTTTAATGCCAGGCTTAACTGAAACCATTAAGACATTACAACAACATGGTTGGAAAACCGCTATTGCATCTGGTGGCTTCACCTATTTCGCCGATCATTTAAAAAGTTTATTAAACCTCGACTTTGCGGCATCTAATCAATTTGAAATTATTGATGGCACGCTGACCGGCAATGTAAAAGGTAGCGTGGTCGATGCACAATACAAAGCGAATACCTTGCAAAAACTCGCTCAGGAATACCATATTCCACGCAAAAATACCGTTGCTATTGGTGATGGAGCCAATGATTTGGCGATGATGAATGTTGCAGGATTGGGCGTGGCATTCCATGCCAAACCGAAGGTGCAACAACAAGCGCAAATTGTGGTAAACTTTGCTGACTTAACCGCACTTTTATGTCTTTTAAGTGCAAATGATCGAATTTAATTGATTTTGGGAGAAAATTTATGCCATCTTTTGACATCGTATCTGAAATTACTATGCACGAAGTGCGTAATGCGGTTGAAAATGCAAACCGCGTATTAAGTACACGTTATGATTTTCGTGGCGTGGAAGCGGTCATTGAATTAAATGAAAAAAGCGAAACCGTGAAAGTGACGACCGAATCTGATTTCCAATTAGAGCAATTAATTGAAATCTTAATTGGTGCGTTTGTAAAACGTGGCATTGAGCATAGCTCGTTGGATATTCCAACAGAAAGTGAACACCACGGTAAACTTTACACCAAAGAAATTAAATTAAAACAAGGGATTGAAACGGAGATGGCGAAAAAAATCACTAAATTAGTGAAAGATTCAAAAATCAAAGTTCAAACTCAAATTCAAGGTGAACAAGTGCGTGTAACCGGTAAATCTCGTGACGATTTACAAGCGGTTATTCAATTGGTGAAAGGCGCTGAATTAGGCCAACCATTCCAATTTAATAACTTCAGAGATTAATTTAATGAAAAAATATCTGTGGGTATTTTTGGCTGCAGTTCCAGCATGTTCGCTCGCAAATGAGAATGCTATGAATCTCGGTGAGAGCGTCATTGATGTTGTAAAATGTGAAACCACCAAAGGTGAAAAGATTTGGGTCGCGCTAAATAATCTTAAAACATTCACTTATATGAAAAATGATGTGAATGTGACTCATCAAACGATAGATAATGCTTACTTACAAGCTTATGCCACAGAAGCGACTCTTTTTCTTCCACCAACAGAAAATAATCAGTTGTGGACGATAATAAAAGAAAGAGCAGTAGATAAGACGAGCATCAGTCAAGTTACTATCGATTTGCGTAATGAGAAAGGTAAGCTAATTTCTCATGCTGCTTGCAAACGAAATGACGAGACTTTTTCATTATTAATGGGATCGAGTTTCGATATAAAAGAGCCTACCGATAAAATCCTTGAATTAATGGATCCACCTACACCATAAAAACGAAAGAGCGGTCAAAAAACACAACATTTTTTGACCGCTCTTTTTATTTACACCAATTAAGCTAATCTCGCTTTTGCTTCTGCAATCGCTTCTGCTACGCGAAGTGGTGAAACCCCACCTTTCGCACAACGTTTATCTAAACAAGATTGTAGCGAAAGAATGTCATATACATCATCCCCTACCACATCACTGAATTGACGGAATTCTGGAATGGTTAAGTCTTCCAAGGCTTTTCCTTTTTCAATGGCATAAACCACGGTTTCACCGACAATATGATGAGAATCACGGAATGGCACACCTTTTGCCACAAGGTAATCCGCTAACTCTGTTGCATTTGAATAACCTTTTAAAGCAGCTTCGCGTGTACGGTCGGTATTCACTTTTAATTCATCTAATACAAAAGTCGCCATATCTACGCAATCTTGCCAGGTATCTAATGCATCAAAGATCCCTTCTTTGTCTTCTTGCATATCTTTGTTATACGCTAACGGTAAACCTTTTAAGGTCATCAACATACCGGTTAATGCACCCATGACACGGCCCGCTTTACCACGAATCAATTCACAAGCGTCTGGATTTTTCTTTTGCGGCATTAAAGACGAGCCTGAAGTCACACGATCTGACAACTCCACAAAATTCGCTTCACCACTGTTGAAAATAATCATATCTTCTGCGAAACGAGAAAGGTGCGCCATACTTAAAGATGCCGTTGAAAGCAATTCCACAATATGATCACGATCAGAGACGCTATCCAAACTATTACGCGTCGCAAAAGCAAAACCAAGATCGGTGGCTAATTGTTCACGATCGACTGCATAGGCAGTCCCCGCTAGTGCACCACTGCCTAATGGGCAGCTATTCATGCGTTTATAAGCATCAGTGAGACGTGAATAATCACGCTCAAACATTTCCACATAAGCCATACACCAATGGGCAAAAGTGATTGGTTGTGCACGTTGTAAATGGGTATAACCCGGCATCACCGCATCTTGCGTATTTTCAGCAGTTTGTACCAAGTGACGTTGAAGATTACGAACTGACTCTTGCAACTCGACTACACGCTGTTTACACCACATTTTAATATCAAGTGCAACTTGGTCATTACGGCTACGACCCGTGTGTAATTTTTTACCTAAATTACCCACTTTATCGATGAGCTTACTTTCTACCCAGCTATGAATATCTTCTGCATCATCCTGTAAAATCGCTTGTGGATTTGACCGCACTTCGATTAATAATTCATTTAAGGCAACTTCTAGCTGTTGTTGCTCTTCAGCACTTAAAACACCAACCTTAACTAAGGCTTTGGACCAACCAATTGAGCCTTCAATATCTTGCTCTGCCAAGCGATAATCAAAACGCAGGCTATCATTAAAATCTTTAAAACGTTTGTCTGCCGCTTGTGTAAAACGACCACCCCAGAGAGCCATAAGTTATCCTTATCTCGATTATAAAAATGATTAATTATTCAATTATTACGCATAATTAATCAGTATGCAATAATAATCTCTATATCGTCCGCTATTTTACCCTGTTTTTTCTAACAAAAACTAGACAGTACTGCATTTTAGTGGTAATTTACGCAGCATTCTTAAGGGCATTGCCCACCATTCAAACAATTCAGTATTATCAACTCTTATTAGTTCCAACATTATTAATTATGCATCTTACAGAACTTAAAAACACGCCTGTTTCTGATCTTGTGAAACTTGGCGAAGAACAAATGGGTTTAGAAAATCTTGCCCGTTTACGTAAACAAGATATTGTTTTTGCTATTTTGAAACAGCACGCCAAGAGCGGTGAAGACATTTTTGGCGGCGGCGTATTGGAGATTTTACCCGATGGTTTCGGTTTCTTACGCTCCGCAGACAGTTCCTACCTTGCTGGTCCTGATGACATCTACGTTTCCCCAAGTCAAATTCGTCGTTTCAATCTACAAACTGGTGATAAAATCGAAGGCAAAATCCGTCCACCAAAAGAAGGCGAACGTTATTTTGCACTTTTAAAAGTCGATCAAGTCAACGATGACAAACCTGAAGTCTCTCGTAGCAAAATCCTTTTCGAAAACTTAACCCCATTACACGCGAATTCTCGCTTAAGAATGGAACGTGGTAATGGCTCAACCGAAGATTTAACCGCACGTATTTTGGATTTAGCGTCTCCGATTGGTAAAGGGCAACGTGGTCTTATCGTGGCTCCGCCAAAAGCCGGTAAAACCATGTTGTTACAAAACATTGCACAAAGTATCACGCACAATTATCCAGAATGTGAACTTATCGTGCTTTTAATTGATGAACGCCCTGAAGAAGTAACGGAAATGCAACGTTCGGTAAAAGGTGAAGTGATTGCCTCTACCTTTGATGAACCTGCAACCCGTCACGTTCAAGTAGCAGAAATGGTTATTGAGAAAGCAAAACGTTCTGTTGAGCACAAAAAAGATGTGGTGATTTTACTCGACTCTATTACTCGCTTAGCGCGTGCTTACAATACCGTGACACCAGCATCCGGTAAAATTCTTTCTGGTGGTGTGGATGCAAATGCTTTACATCGTCCAAAACGTTTCTTTGGTGCGGCGCGTAACGTAGAAGAAGGTGGTAGTTTAACCATTATTGCAACCGCACTTGTTGATACGGGTTCAAAAATGGATGAGGTTATCTTTGAAGAATTTAAAGGTACCGGTAACATGGAATTACATCTTTCTCGCAAAATTGCAGAAAAACGTGTGTTCCCAGCAATCGACTTCAACCGTTCTGGTACGCGTAAAGAAGACTTACTTACCACACCAGATGAATTACAAAAAATGTGGATTCTACGCAAAATCCTTAACCCAATGGGTGAAGTGGAAGCGATGGAATTCCTCATCGACAAACTTATGGTGGCGAAAACCAACGATGAGTTTTTTGAAATTATGAAACGGTCTTAATTCTGACCGCACTTAAAAACAAAAAAGGCTTGGAAAACCAAGCCTTTTTTATTTTGCGAATTATTCGCCCAAACGCTCTTTAATACGAGCTGATTTACCTGAACGTTCACGTAAGTAGTAAAGTTTAGCTTTACGTACTGCACCTTTACGTTTAACAGCGATAGAATCTACAGCTGGAGAGTGAGTTTGGAATACACGCTCAACACCTACGCCGTTAGATACTTTACGTAAAGTGAATGCTGAGTGCAAGCCACGGTTACGAATTGCAATAACCACGCCTTCGAATGCTTGCAAACGACGTTTGCTACCTTCAACTACCCATACTTTAACTTCTAAAGTATCACCTGGGCGGAAGCTAGGTACGTTTTGTTTTAATTGTTCTTGTTCAAGTTGTTTGATAATGTTAGACATTGTTTGATCCTTTATTGATCCTAGATGTAACTGAAACTAACTGTTATGCTCGGCTTGCGCCTCTTTTAACAGTTTACGTTGTTCGTCAGTCAGAGCTAGGCCTTCTAAGAGCTCAGGGCGTCGGAGCCACGTTCTTTGTAGCGATTGTTTTAATCGCCATTTCCGAATTTCTTCGTGATGTCCCGACATCAGCACGGGTGGTACAGTTAATCCTTCTAACACTTCCGGTCTGGTGTAATGCGGGCAATCTAATAAACCATCTGCAAAAGAATCTTCTTCTGCGGAGGCTTGTTTGCCTAATACACCGGGAATAAAACGCGCAACAGCATCAATTAATGTCATTGCCGGCAATTCCCCACCGGTCAGAACGTAATCGCCAATTGACCATTCTTCATCAATTTCAGTTTGAATCAATCGCTCATCAATACCTTCGTAACGTCCACATACCAAAATCAATTTCTGATTTTGAGCAAGCTCGGTTACGCCGCCTTGATCGAGTTTACGTCCTTGTGGCGAAAGGTAAATCACCTTTGCGCCTTCTCCTGCCGCTGCTTTCGCAGCATGAATCGCATCCCGTAAAGGTTGCACCATCATCAGCATTCCCGGACCACCACCATAAGGACGGTCATCCACGGTTTTATGCTTGTCGAATGTAAAATCTCTTGGATTCCAACATTCCACTTGCAGAAGATTATGTTTTACGGCTCTACCTGTAACCCCAAATTCCGTAATCGCTTTAAACATTTCGGGGAATAATGAAATCACCCCTATCCACATAAAAAGCCTACTACATTACGTTTGTGCATACTTGAGATTAGAAACCAGCGTCCCAATCCACTTCAATAGTTTTCGTGGTGAGATCGACTCTTTTAACTACTTGTTCATACAAAAACGGAATTAACCGCTCTTGTTTTCCAAAAGCATCTTTGGTATTGGCTTTCACCACTAACACATCATTAGAACCGGTTTCCATCATCTCTGTTACCGTTCCCATTGTATAACCTTCTAGGTTGACGACTGAACAACCGATTAAATCGTGCCAGTAATAATCGCCCTCTTCCAGTTCTGGGAAAACAGATAAATCCACACCAATTTCAACATTTGCTAAAATTTGTGCGGCTTCACGATCATCAACGCCTTTTAATTTAACGATGATTTCGTGATTATGATGACGCCAGTTTTCTAATTCCGTTGGCTGCCATTCGCCTTTGATTTTTAAAAACCAAGGTTGATAATCAAAAATGCTTTCAGCTTGTTCTGTTGATGAATAAATACGTAACCACCCACGGATACCGTAGGTTGAGCCTAATTTGCCCACAACTTCAATACGTTGTTGTTCCATATTTTTCACCTATCTTAGTTTAAGAACTAAATCAAAAAGCGAGATTATGCTTTTTGAGCTTCTTTTACCAAAGTTGCAACACGATCTGAAAGTGATGCACCTTGAGCAACCCAGTGGTTTACACGCTCAAGATCAACACGAAGACGCTCTGCGTTACCTTGTGCGATTGGGTTGAAGAAACCTACACGCTCAATGAAACGACCGTCACGTGGTGAACGACTGTCAGCTACTACGATTTGATAAAATGGGCGTTTTTTAGCTCCGCCACGAGATAAACGAATGGTTACCATAACCTTCCTCTAAATGTTTAATTACTAAAAGAATATTCTCAAACTCGAAAGTGATTTAAGAATATAGCTTACTTTTTTCTCTGTATATATAGACAAAAAGCCTGAAGATTTTACACTTTTTGAGCAAAAAAGCAAGCCACAAGCTCATTCTAAAAATACCATAAAAAATGACCGCACTTCGATAAAGTGCGGTCATTTATTTTGAGGTTTTATAATGTAATTTTATTTGATGAATCTTTCACTAATTTCGCGTGTGCTTTTTTCTGTTCTTTCATCTTATTGCTCGTTTCACGGCGTTGAGTAGAAAGTTCTGCATTGCGAATGTTGTAATCATCTACACGACCTTCATAGTCATCACGCATATTTTCGATAATCGCACGAACATCTTCAATGCTCATATCATCACGAATATATTGATTTAAGTTATCTAATAATAAGACACGTTTTTGGTTATCACGAATTTTACGGTTGTTGTCTTCAATGTCACGCTTAAGTTTATTTTTTAAACGATATAAACGCACATACTCTAATACTTCTTGGAAGGATTTACTTACATTTCCCATAATCTACTCTCTCAAAGTTAAAAACAAACTTCGAGTAATGTAGCCTTTTTTTTCGTCCCCGTCAAAAGCTTAAATTTAAATTGATGGATTAGATCAAAAAACTGTTTGATTTAGTTGATTATCCTATTCGGTAGTGGTAAAAATGAAGAATCTATTCAAAATAAAATAAGGAAACACAATGTCAAAAGTCTTTAATTTTAGTGCTGGTCCAGCCATGATTTTTCCTGAGGTCCTACAAAAAGCACAAGCGGAGCTAACCAACTGGCTTGGTCAAGGTGTATCGGTAATGGAAGTCAGTCACCGTGGCAAATATTTTATGGAATTGATTGCTCAAGCAGAAAAAGATCTACGTGAGGTGTATCACATTCCAGATAACTATCGTGTGTTATTCCTACAAGGTGGCGCACGTGGTCAATTTGCAGCATTACCGATGAACTTAATTGGAGAGAAAGGCAAAGCACTTTACTTAAATAGCGGCCACTGGTCTGCAACTGCAGCGAAAGAAGCGCGTAACTTTGCTGAAATTGATGAAATTACCATTGTGGAAAATGGTGATCACACACACATCACCAATCTTGATTTCAGTGACATTGCGGAACAATATGATTACGTTCACTATTGTCCAAATGAAACCATCAGTGGTGTTGAAATTTTTGATGTACCAAATGTGGGCAATGCTGTTCTCGTGGCAGATATGTCATCTAATATCCTTTCTCGTGAAATTGATATTAGCAAATTTGGTGTCATTTATGCGGGTGCGCAAAAAAACCTTGGCCCCGCAGGAATTACGCTCGTGATTATTCGTGATGATTTAATTGGTCATGCTCGCCAAGCAACCCCATCTATTTGGAATTACGCCACACAACGTGATGCTGACTCCATGATCAATACCCCACCAACCTTTGCTTGGTATCTCTGTTCATTGGTCTTCAAACACATTCAAGCGATTGGTGGGTTAAAAGAAATTGCAAAACGTAACGCAGTGAAAGCACAAACCCTTTATGACTACATTGATAGCAGCAAACTCTATCGTAACGTAGTGGCTAAAGAAAACCGTTCAACCATGAATGTCACATTTGTGACAGGCAATCCTGAACTTGATGCTAAATTTGTCGCAGAATCTACAGCTGCCGGTCTTCAAGCTTTAAAAGGTCACAAAGTATTAGGTGGTATGCGCGCCTCTATCTATAACGCGATGCCATTAGAAGGTGTACAAGCGCTCATTGAATTCATGAAAAAATTTGAAGCTGAAAATAGCTAATTATCTGATTCATTAAACTCAACGTGCGGGCTGAAAGGTCCGCTCGTTTTTATAAGGAAAGCATATGCAATACATCAACGTCGCCAATCAAGGCGTAAAATCTCTTTCGCCTTATCAAGCGGGGAAACCAATCGAAGAACTCGAGCGCGAATTAGGCATTACTAATATCGTTAAACTTGCCTCGAATGAAAACCCTTTCGGTTTTCCTGAAAGTGCGAAAAAAGCCATTCAAGCCCAACTTGATCATTTAACTCGTTATCCTGATGCGAATGGTTTTGAGCTTAAAGCGGCTATTGCAAAAAAATTTGGTGTGCAACCAAACCAAATCACCCTTGGCAATGGTTCTAACGATTTATTAGAGCTCTTTGCTCATACCTTTGCGGGTGAGCATGATGAAGTGATTTATTCACAATATGCTTTTATTGTTTACCCTTTAGTGACCAAAGCCATTAATGCCGTCGCAAAAGAAATTCCAGCTAAGAATTGGGGCATGATTTAAACGGATTTTTGACCGCACTTTCAGATAAAACCAAACTGATTTTTATTGCCAATCCAAACAACCCAACGGGGAATTTCTTAACGGAAGCAGAATTGGATGCTTTCTTGGCCAAAGTGCCTGAAAATGTGATTGTGGTATTAGATGAAGCGTATACTGAATTTACTCATCCAAATGAGCGCGTTAATTCTTTTGCATTACTGGAAAAATACCCGAACCTTATCGTTTCTCGCTCCCTATCGAAAGCTTATGGTTTGGCGGGGTTACGTATTGGCTACGCGGTCTCTAATCCTGAAATTGCAGATTTATTAAATCGTGTTCGTCAGCCATTTAACTGTAATAGTCTTGCTTTAACTAGTGCAATTGCGGTGATGAATGATGATGCTTTTGTGGAAAAAGTGGCTGAGAATAATCGCCAAGAAATGAAACGTTATGAGGCCTTCTGCCAACAATATGGTTTAGACTTTATTCCATCTAAAGGTAACTTTATTACCATTGATTTTAAACAGCCTGCCGCACCAATTTATGATGCATTATTGCGTGAAGGCGTGATTGTACGCCCAATTGCAGGTTATGGCATGCCAAATCACTTACGTATCAGTATTGGCTTACCACAAGAAAATGACAAATTTTTTACTGCACTTAAAAAAGTGCTTAATTTAGGAAATGAAAAATAGGAGCTTTTATGACTCAAGTAACAATGATGGGTAATCCCATTGAAGTAAGCGGCAACTTTCCCCAAAAAGGGGAAAAAGTGACCGCACTTACGCTCACCAATAAAGAACTTGCTGACGTCACGCTTGATACTTATGTAGGAAAACGCAAAGTTTTAAATATTTTCCCAAGTATTGATACAGGTGTATGTGCAACTTCTGTTCGCAAATTCAATCAACAAGCAGCTAATTTAAAAAATGCTGTGGTACTTTGCATTTCAGCTGATTTGCCTTTTGCACAAGCACGATTCTGCGGTGCGGAAGGTATTGAGAACGTAGAAACGCTTTCTACTTTCCGTCATAAAGAAGCCCATGAAAACTTAGGGGTAAACATCACAACAGGTCCAATCGCAGGTTTAACTGCTCGTTCAGTGATTGTTTTAGATGAAAACAACAATGTGTTACATAGTGAACTGGTGTCTGAAATTAAAAATGAACCAAATTATGAAGCTGCACTAGCCGCACTATAATGAATAAGGCGCTTTTTTATAGAAAGCGCCTTTTTATTTATTCAGGGAAAATCTCATTCAATATCAATGCAATCCCATCATCATTATGCGAAGCAGTGACTCGATTAGCGGCCTGTTTAATCTCATCCGGTGCATTGCCCATTGCAACGCCTAATCCCACGCTTTCTAGCATATCTAAATCGTTAAAGTTATCACCGAAAGCAACACATTCTTCCATCTTCACATGAAAATAATCTTCGAGAAAACGTACTGCATTACCTTTTGTCGCGGATTTATGCATCACTTCAAGGAAATTCGCATGAGAACGGCAAATGCTTAAATGTGGGAATTTCTCTTTTAGGATTTTCTCAATACTAATCACTTCGTCTGTTTCACCAATGATTTGAATTTTATGCGGAGAATAGACCGCACTTTCATCATAAGGATCAATCTGAATGCCTGTCACGCTACGTTCATAAATCACCCATTTATTATCCAAATCGCGAGCGACGCAATCATCATAGGTATAATAATTGACACCTAGTGCGGGATGGTTTGCTAATACTTGATTAATAGCTTGAATATCAGCAGGATCAAGTTGAACTGAGTAAATCGGTGTAGCATTTTTATCTAAAATCAAGGCACCACTGAATGCCACAATGATGTTGTAATTTTCAATGAGTTTCGCATAAGGCCAAATACCCAGCGGTGAACGAGCAGAGATTGGTGTAAATGGAATACCTTGTTTTGTAATGCGTTGAATTGCATCTAAGGTTTTAGGCGAAATTCGATGATCCGAAGTTAATAAGGTACCATCAAAATCGCTGAATACGGCTTTATACATAATTGCTCCAAATCGTCATTATTTTTCGGAAAGGTAAGGATCAGCAAAGCCTAAATCCTGCATAATTTCAGTTTCTAAACTTTCCATTTCTTCTGCTTCATCATCTTCAATGTGATCATAACCAAGTAAATGTAAGCTACCATGCACTATCATATGCGCCCAATGCGCCATTAAAGGCTTTTCTTGCTCAATAGCTTCGCGTTCTACTACCTGGCGACAAATCACCAAATCACCCAACAGCGGTAATTCCACTTCGTCAGGACATTCAAAAGGGAAAGACAATACATTGGTTGGACGATCTTTTCCACGATAAGTCAAATTCAAGTCATGACTTTCCGCTTCATCCACAATACGTACTGTCATTTCGACATTATCACTTTCTGGTTGCACTGCGGCGGTTGCCCATTGCAGAATTTGCGCTTCTGATGGCAAGCCTTCTGTATTTTCACAGGCCAGTTGCAAATCAATAATCATATTGCCCATGCTATTCTCCTAAATTCGTTTCATTTTCTGACCGCACTTTTTGCTCACGTTCAGCTCGACGCTGCGCTGCGATTTCTTGGCGGCGAATTTCATCTTGGGCTTCCCATTCTTCGTAAGCTTGCACCACTTTTGCCACCACAGGATGTCGCACAATATCTTTACTCTCAAAGTAGTTAAAGCTTAATTCTGACACTTTGCTTAACACTTCCATGGCGTGGCGTAAACCCGATTTTGTGCTGCGCGGTAAATCGATTTGGGTTACATCCCCAGTAATCACAGCTTTGGAATTAAAACCAATACGGGTCAAAAACATTTTCATTTGTTCAACCGTCGTATTTTGGCTTTCATCTAAAATAATAAAGCTGTCATTAAGTGTACGCCCACGCATATAAGCCAATGGCGCAATTTCAATCACATTACGCTCCATCAATTTTTGTACACGTTCAAAGCCAAGCATTTCAAATAACGCATCATAAAGTGGTCGTAAATAAGGCTCAATTTTCTGTCCTAAATCACCGGGCAGGAAACCTAATTTTTCGCCCGCTTCCACCGCAGGACGAGTTAGTAAAATGCGACGAATTTCTTGGCGCTCTAATGCCTCAACGGCAGCCGCCACTGCTAAAAAGGTTTTCCCTGTTCCAGCTGGGCCAATCCCAAAACTAATATCGTGCGTAAGAATATTATGTAAATACTGAATTTGATTTTCACCACGCGGTTTAATCAAACCTCGCTTGGTTTTAATTGTGGTGCTATAGACGTGATTTTCACTGCGTGACTCACTGCCTTCTTGCGATAACATTCTGTTCTCTTGCAAGGCAATATGCACATCTTCTAAATCAAGTTCTTTCACTTTCCCCTTAATTGGTGCAGTCTCTACATATAATGTTTGGATTAATTTAGCCGCACGATCAATTAATTGTTCATGGTGAGATTTGGGATTTTCATCATTTGATTTCACCGTAAAAGTGAAATTATTGCGGGAAATATTGAGATTAAATTCTTTTTCAATCAGTTTGATATTTTCATCAAATGCACCGCAAAGGGATTGCAGACGATCATTTTCTTGAGGTTCTAGGGTAAAAGTTGTCATTAAATTTCATTTTAGAATTGTGAATACTTTCTCCATTTTAGCCTAATTACGATGAATGTAAAACGGGCTTCACCAACTGATGAAGCCCGATAACCAAATTAAGGCAATTCAGGGAAAAGCATCTTAATCACATTCATTGTCAATCGTCGAGATTGTCCACTAAATGGGAAAATATGCATCATCATCATAGGATTAAAGTTTGCCTCAATCACACCCCACGAACGTAAACTCGGTTCTGCCGGCTGTTTCAAATCAGGAATAATTAAATCTACACCACAAACTGCCGCCCCCATTGCCTTGCTAATCCCTACCGCAATTTCTTTGTAACTGGCATGCATTTCATCCGTCATATCAATAGAATCACCGCCTGTGCTAATATTGGAATTCGCACGTAATTGGACAAGTTGATCTTTCGCTGGAATAGAATCCACGGTTAAGCCTTGTTCCTTAAGCTGCAACTGCTCAATATCCCCCAATGCAATTTTTTTCAATGGTGTACGACTGCCATCGCCCCGTAAAGGATGATCATTTTTAGCTGCAACTAATTCAGCAACGGTATGTACACCATCTCCAATTACATTTGCTGGAACACGTAATAAGACGGCTAACGTTTGATCACCCAGCACAAAGAAACGATATTCTGTGCCTTGTAGATAATCTTCAACCATGATTTCTTTATCTTCACGGAAAGCAATTTCTACTGCTTTTGCAAAATCATCTCTATCCGTTACACCTTGTTGGAAAATACTGATCCCTAAACCAAAATTCGTTGATTTTGGCTTAATCACGACGGCTCGATTCTCAAAAAGTGGGAAATTTTCGACCGCACTTTTCACATCGGTAAACTCGATGCTTTGCGGTACATTAAATCCGGCTTTCGCTAACACTTTCTTCGTCACCACTTTATTTTCCATGATGAGTGGGGAAATATAGCTATCGTGAGAAGTCATATTACCGTTTTTCACATATTCCAAATGATCGCCAAATTGAAGACTGATAAATTGATCGCGTTCATCTAAAATCTCAATCTTTAATCCTTTTTGAATTGCATCAAATAATAACGCCTGTGTAGACAGCTCCATATTATCAAACGCACTTAATGCATAAAAACGTTCAAAGGCTTTTGCTTTATTGGATTGCGCGATATCTGCCCCTAATTGTTGATAACTACCGACCTGTTCAATTGCCGCGACCACTTTTGCACAAAGCGTTTGGCTTGGATCCGCAAATTGCCCTAATTTGTCTTTAACAATCGTTTTAATCTCATCACTCACATTGAGTTGCTCAAGCATTTTGAGCATTTCAAGGAGGACTAATTCCCCTTCTACCGCATAAACACTCTGCTCTCTTGGGTCTTCCCATGCCACTTCAGCAAGACGTGCTTTACCTAATTTTATGCCTTCTTGATCAGCGGTATCATCAAGCCATGCCATTAACAAAATAAAATAATGAATGAATTTCGCATCAGCAAGTTCCATTCCATAAGGTGCAAACGGATTGAGATCAAACAAACGAAACTCTAAATATTGAATTCCTTTTTCAAGTAAATCTCGCGCTTTTTTAGCACCACGCAAGCGTACACTTGAGTAAAATTCTTTTTCCGCAATCAAATCACCCGATTTCACCCAGTGTTCTAACGTCTCAACATACTCTTGCAAACTGTCATAAGAGACGTGGATCTTCGGATCATTCACATAACCATATTTTCCTGAACGTAAACTGCGCACATATTGATGTGGTTTAAGGGGGGAATTACCTCTGAAATATTTTTCCTCTACCGTCGGTGTCGCAGAAAACAGATAAAGTAGAATCCATTGATAGCGTAAGAAGTTTTTCGCTATTTTTAGGTAAAAATTATTTTGAAAATCAACCGCACTTTGTGTTTCATTTTGCGCATGAAATAAGGCATCAATAAACTTAGGGTCAATTTGAAAATTGTAATGAATACCACTGACCATTTGCTTATATTTACCGTAAGATTGGACTAAATGCTCCCGATAAGCCACATCTTCCTGATTATCTAATTGTGCGACCTTAATGTGCTCTTCTGGCGGTAACCCTGCAGGCATACTAAAAGGAAAAATAAATTCATCTTCTGGTAATGTACGCAAAGTCACTTCATGAATGGCGGAAAGCCAACGTAGTGTATCCTCTAACTTTTTCATCGGGGGAGTCACCAATTCCAACTGACTTTCTGCAAAATCTGTTTGAATGTAAGGGTGGAAACGACGATTACCAAAGGCTTTAGGGTGCAATGATGTCACAATTGAACCATCCGAATGCACCCGTTGACTTTCCTTTTCAATCCCAAATGACCCTTGCTGAAATAAGAGCTCTAGGTGATGTTGTTTAATGATTTGCTGAATGTTCATATCCGTTCCTACTCAAGATGTTTGCTCTACATTATGTAAAAAGATTAATAAGTAATAAAGTAAGAAAATAGCATGAAATATAAAATTTTGATATAAATAAAAATATTTGATAATTATTTGCATTATCTGTTTTAAGTATATTAGAATGGGACAATTCTTGTTTTCAGAGAATTAGCTATATTCCCCTTACCCCGATAATATAAAGGAGTTTTCATGAAAATTAAGCACTTCCAAATTGCAGCCCTTACCGGCTTAATGGCATTTGCAGGCTTTGCCTCTGCAGATATT
>ERZ772962.869-NODE-869-length-16662-cov-14.487144_pt1 | contig 16662 bp, 11 predicted proteins | sample MGYA00580676_ERZ772962 | MGnify/ENA primary metagenome ERZ772962 (study PRJEB29015, sample SAMEA2738049) | human oral metagenome | biome: human oral; feature: human-associated habitat; material: saliva | place: China | collected 2230 ...
TGGATCCGCCACCGATGACGCACACGTCAGTGCGAAGTGTCTTCACCGTGTTTTTTCCCTTCACGTCTTCATGAGGATGGGCCTCATTGCGCTTACAATTCTGCCCCAAACACCCCCGTTTGAACGAATTCGCAGACCCCCATGCACAAATGTGCACGCGCATCGCGTTCCAAAGTGGCATTCGCACTTCTCGCCCCAAATTGCACGGAAAACACGGAATTACAGCCCATGACCGTCACGTAAATCAGTGTTCGCGTCCCCGAAATCTCTAGGTCACGCGCACGGGGCAGGAAACACCCTAGAGTTAGGGCATGACGAACACACTGCTTGCACGCGTCCTCGAAACGGCAAACATGGATCCCGCCGTGCGCCCCCAAGACGATTTTTACCGCCACGTGAACGGCACATGGCTGGCCACCCACGAAATTCCCGCCGACCGCCCGATGGACGGCGCATTCCACGCCCTGCGCGACGCATCCGAAAAATATGCCCGCGCAATTGCCCAAGATGCGGCCGCCGGCACGCTCGACGACCCGGACGCTGCACGCATCGCCACGCTGTGGACTCAATTCCTCGACGAGGACGCGATCGACGCCGCGGGAACCGCACCCCTGCGCGCGGACCTCGACGTCATCGAGGGCGCCACCAGCCGCGAGGAGCTCGCCGAGGTCATGGGCTCCCTCATGCGCGAGGGCGTCGGAGGCCTCGTGGGCGCCTACGTGGGCACCGACCCGCACGATTCCTCCTCCTACATGGTCTCCCTCGTCCAGTCCGGAATCGGCTTGCCCGACGAGGCCTACTACCGCGAGGAGGACTACGAGCCGATCCGCCAGGCCTACGTCGCCCACACCGCACGACTGCTCGCCCTGGCGGGTATGCCCGACCCCGAGGGCGGCGCACAGCGCATCATGGACCTGGAGACGGCCCTGGCCTCCCACCACCGCGATTCGGTGTCCAACCGCGACCCGCTCCTGTCCGATAACCCGACCCTGTGGGCCACACTGTCCGACCTGGCGCCCGGTTTCGACTGGAACGCCTGGGCGCGCGGAACCCGCATGCCCGTGGCCGGCCTCGTCGTGAACGTCGACCAGCCCGACTACCTGCGCGGCGCGGCCGCCCTGTGGGCATCCACCGACCTGTCGACCCTCAAGGAGTGGCTCGCCGCCTCCGCCATCGACTCGCGCGCCTCGCTGCTGACCTCCGACTTCGTCGAGGAGAACTTCGACTTCCACGGCCGCACCCTGGCCGGCACGCAGGAGCTGCGCCCCCGCTGGAAGCGCGCCCTGTCCCTCATCGAGTCTTACCTGGGCGAGGCCATGGGCCGCGCCTGGGTCGCCCGTCACTTCCCGCCCAACGCGAAGGACGCGATGGATGCGCTGGTGCGCCGCCTGCTCGACGCCTACGGCGAGTCGATCCGAAGCCTCGACTGGATGAGCGAGGAGACCAAGGAGAAGGCTCTGGCCAAGCTGGCCACCTTCAACCCCAAGATCGGCTACCCCGTCAAGTGGCGCGACTACTCGAGCCTGAACCTGGACCCGGACGCCTCGCTCGTGGACAACGTGCGCGCCGCCAGCGCCCACGCGACCGACCGCGAGTGGGCCAAGCTCGGCCAGCCCGTGGACCGCGACGAGTGGTACATGACGCCCCAGACGGTCAACGCCTACTACAACCCGACCCAGAACGAGATCGTCTTCCCCGCCGCGATCCTCCAGCCCCCTTTCTTTGACGCGCAGGCTGACGACGCCGTCAACTTCGGGGCGATCGGCGCGGTCATCGGTCACGAGATCGGACACGGCTTCGATGACCAGGGCTCGCGCTACGACGGCGAGGGAAACCTGTCGAATTGGTGGACCGACGAGGACCGCGCCGCCTTCGAGGAGCGCACCCACGCGCTCATTGGGCAGTACGACGAGCTCACGCCCGCGGTCCTGCGCGAGGCCTCCAGCGACGAGGCCGTGGCTGGCGACGGCGAGGACCGTTCCCTCCCCCACGTCAACGGCGCGCTGACCATCGGTGAGAACATCGGCGATCTGGGCGGCATGACAATCGCGTGGAAGGCGTGGGTGGCCGCCCTGGCCGAGCAGGGGCTGACCCCGGCAACGGCCCCCGTCATCGACGAGCTCACGGGCCCCCAGCGCTTCTTCTTCTCCTGGGCCCGCGCCTGGCGCACCGCCACGCGCCCGCAGTTCGCCCGTCAGATGCTCGCCGTCGACCCACACTCCCCTGCCGAGTTCCGGTGCAACCAGGTGCTGCGCAACCTGGATGCGTTTGCGCAGGCATTTGACGTCAAGGCCGGGGACGGCATGTGGCTGGAGCCCGCCCAGCGCGTCACCATCTGGTGAAAGCGTGTCCGCGCCGACACATTTCGGCGTGCCACGAGCAATCACCTGCAACACATGACAACATAGGAATGTTTGGCGCGAAAGCGCTCCCATTCCATCGACGGAAAGGCACCCCATGCCAGGCCTGAACCTCACTCGCGAGGAAGCAACCGAGCGCGCCTCGATCATCTCCTCCGTGACACGCTACGAGATCTCGCTGGACCTCACGCGCGGCGACACCGACTTCGGATCGTTCACCCGCATCGAGTTTGACGCGCGCGAAGGCGCGTCCACGTTCGCGGACCTCGTGTCCAACAACGTGCACTCGATTCGCCTGAACGGCGTCGGCCTCGACCCGTTCTCTACCCACCAGGACAACCGCATCGCGCTGAACAACCTGGCGGAGCACAACGTCCTCGAGGTCGACGCGTCCTGCCAGTACATGCACACCGGCGAAGGTCTGCACCGCTTCGTCGATCCCGCGGACGGCCAGGCCTACACCTACTCCCAGTTCGAGGTCCCGGACGCGCGCCGCGTCTACACGACCTTCGAGCAGCCCGACCTGAAGTCGGTCTTTACTCTCACCGTCAAGGTCCCCAAGGGTTGGAAGGTCTTCTCCAACGCCCCCACCCCCTCCCCCTCCCCCGAGGAAGACGGTGATGCGTGGACCTACCGCTTCGCGACCACGGAAAAGATGTCGACGTACATCACCGCGATCGTGGCCGGCCCCTACGAGGGCACCACGGCCTCGCTCACTTCCTCCGACGGCCGCACGATCGACCTGGGCGTGTACGCGCGCGCCTCGATCATCGATCACCTGGACGCCGACGAGATCATCGACATCACCCGTCGCGGCTTCGAGTTCTTCGAGGGCGCCTACGGCATCGCCTACCCCTTCACGAAGTACGATCAGATCTTCGTGCCCGAGTACAACGCGGGCGCCATGGAAAACGCGGGCTGCGTGACCTTCCGCGACGCCTACGTGTTCCGCACGCGTCCCACCGAGGCTCAGATGGAGGCTCGCGCCAACACGATCCTGCACGAGCTCGCGCACATGTGGTTCGGCGATCTGGTCACCATGAAGTGGTGGAACGACCTATGGCTCAACGAGTCCTTCGCCGAGTTCATGAGCCACCTGGCCCTGGCCGAGGCCACCAAGTACACCGAGGGCTGGACGGGCTTCATGGTCCGCAAGGACTGGGGCCTCAAGCAGGATCAGCTGCCCACCACCCACCCGATCACGGCCGAGATCCGCGACCTGGCCGACGTCGAGGTCAACTTCGACGGCATCACCTACGCCAAGGGCGCCTCCGTGCTGCGCCAGCTCGTCTCCTACGTGGGTCGCGACGCCTTCTTCGCGGGCCTGCACGAGTACCTGACGAAGCACTCCTACGCCAACGCCACGCTGGACGACCTGCTCTCCGAGCTGGCGGCCGCGTCGGGCCGCGACCTGGCGGCCTGGTCGAAGGTGTGGCTGGAGGAGGCCGGCGTGACCCTGCTGCGTCCGGTCATCACGACCGGCGAGGACGGCACAATCGAACGCCTCGAGGTCGTCCAGGAGGCCTTCTCCGAGGGAGCCTCCCTGCGTCCGCACCGCCTGGGCGTCGCCGGCTACTCGCTGAACGAAGAGGGCACGCTGGCCCAGGTCTTCCGCGACGAGCTCGACGTGGACGGTGCGTCCACGATCGTCGAGGCGGCCAAGGGCATCGCCCGTCCTGACTTCATCCTGGTCAACGACGGCGACCTCGGATACGCGAAGGTTCGCCTGGACGAGCAGTCCCTGACCTTCGCGATCTCCAACATCACGAAGTTCACGGACTCCCTGACCCGCGGCGTCGTCATGGCCTCCGCGTGGGATATGACCCGCGACGGCGAGATGCCCGCCCGCGACTACCTGAACCTCGCGCTGACCTCGATCCCTGTCGAGGACAACATGAGCCTGCTCATGCTGACCCTGCGCCACATTGACGAGGCCGTGCGCACCTTCGTCGCGCCCCAGTACCGCGCGGAGGCCGCCGAGGACACGGGCCGACGCCTGCTCCTCCTGGCTCGCACCGCCGCCTCCGGGTCGGACGCGCAGCGTATGCTCGTGGCCGCGGCCGCCCGTAACGCGACCAGCTCCGAGCAGTTCGAGGCTATCCGCGGTCTCTTCGACGGCACTCAGACGCTGGATGGCCTGGACCTGGACGTCGATCTCAAGTGGGATCTGCTCGTGTCTCTCGTGCGCGGAGACGCCGCCGCCGAGGCCGACATCGACGCTCTCGAGGCCGCCGACGACACGATGACCGGCCATCAGAACGCCGCGGCCTGCCGCGCCGCGAGGTCGGGCGAGTGGATCAAGGCCGACGTGTGGGACAAGGTCCTATCCGATACGACCATCCCCAACGACACGCGCTGGGCGATGATCTCCGGTTTCTGGGCGCAGGCTCGCACGACCCCATCGGCTTACGCCGGCTACGTGGGCGAGTACTTCGAGGCCCTGGCGGGCATCTGGGAGCGCTTCACCTTCCACACCGCCGAGGACCTGACGACGCTGCTCTTCCCGACCGCGCTCGCCGGCTACGCGCCAGAGGTCGACGTGGTCGCCTCCGGCAAGGCCTGGATCGAGGCTCACGCCGACGCGTCGGCGGGCACGCTGCGCATCATCCGCGAGCTCATCGACGTGTGTGAGCGTCAGATCGCCAACCAGGCGGTGGACGCGGGCTGATTCGCTTCTCTCAGACGCCAGGGGGCGTGGCCGCGTGGCCACGCCCCCTGTGTGTTGATCATCCGTTCACTCACCTTCGCCCGGTTGGGCATGCAAGCGCCCCGGCCTCGCTGCGAAGAACGAGGCCGGGGCCGTGTGTGTGAGTGCGTGTCAGTGAGCGATGCTCACTGGGAGCTCATGCGTCAGTTCCAGACGCCCCACCAGGCGCCGTTGCCGTAGAACCAGTGGCGCTCGCCGTCGATCCACTGGGTGCCGGTGACCATCGCGCCGGAGGCGTTCAGGAAGTACCAGGTGCCATTCACATTGACCCAGCCGATGAGCATGACGCCGGTCTGGTTCATGTAGTACCAGGTGCCGCCAACCTGGGCCCAGCCGGTGACCATCGCGCCGGAGCCGCCCAGGTAGTACCACTCGTTGTTGTACTTGATCCAGCCCATAGCCATGTCGCCGGAAGCGTTCAGGTAGTACCAGGTGCCGTCGAGTTCCAGCCAGCCGATGTGCATGATGCCAGTCTCGGGGTCCAGGTAGTACCAGGAGCCGTCGATGACGTTCCAGCCGAAGGCCTGGGCGCCGGAGGGCGCGTAGTACTCCCACATGCCCTCCTGGTTGTGCCAACCGGTGATCATGTAGCCGCGCGCATCGAAGCGGTAGATGGCGTCGTCGATCTCGATTTGCTCATCCTTGGCGTAGGTGCCGTCGCCGAAGTCGAACCACCATCCGATGGCGTCCTGCTTCCAGGAGGCGAACGCGCCCTCGTCGGCGCCGGCCTCGTCTGCGGTGGGGTCGTTGGCCTCGGCCTCGTCCTTGGCGGGAGCCTCGTCGGCGGCCTCGTCCTTGGCGGGATCGGCGGCGGCCTCGTCCTTGGCGGGATCGGCGGCGGTGACGGCGACCTCGGTGGGCACCGCGGGGTCGGTCAGGTCGGCGGCGTTGGCGGGAATGACGGTTCCGGCGAGAACGGCAGCGCTCACGGCGGCGATCATGAACGTGCGGGCATTGATGGGACGCATCTGTGGGTTCCTCTCAGGTGTGGGGGCGGCATCGCATGCAGTTGTCAGGTCGCCCGAACGGATGATCCTTCGAAGAAGCGTGCTATGGTTCCGCGCTAATGCGTTACTGAGTATATATAATGGTTTGTCAACAATCAAGCATTACCGGCACATCATGTCGCACATCACATAGCGCCCCTCACAGAGCTGTCACCTCATGACCGCCAACCACTGAAACGACAATCACATCATGCCCGTTACTAAATGTCGATCACCCATTGTGTCAAACTAAAACGCCACACTGACTGACCAGAAAATATGCGCGCCCCATCCCCCCACCACCTTGACACCCAACGCACAACCGCGCCCCAGCCTCGTTCATCGACGAGGCCAGGGCGCGGCAGAAGACACGCTCACTCAGTAAGGACGAACCTCGCAGGCGACGCCGTCACCATCTCGATCCAGGTCCGCGCTATAGCCGGCCTGCCCCCGATGCAGAGGGGCAGCACCCGCATTCCAAGCCTCGGCGCAATTGCGATACGTGCGCGACGAGGACGCGGCGCCCGACCCGCTCGACGCCACAGGATACGCACCCCACCAGGCGCCCGAATCATAGAACCAGTGACGCTCGCCGCCGATCCACTGCACGCCCGTCACCATCGCGCCAGAGGCGCCCAGGTAGTACCAGGTACCCGACTGATTCAGCCACCCGGTCACCATCGCACCGGAGCCGCCCAGGTAATACCAGGTACCCGACTGATTCAGCCACCCGGTCACCATCTCCCCGGATGAAGCAAAGTAGTACCACGTCCCACCGATGGCTCTCCAGCCGGTCACCATCGCGCCAGAAGGATCCATGTAGTACCAGGTTCCCGACAGATTCAGCCAGCCGGTCACCATCGCACCGGAGCCGCCGAGGAAGTACCACGTCGCCCCAACCTTCACCCAGCCGGTCACCATCTCCCCGGATGAAGCAAAGTAGTACCACGTCCCACCGATGGCACTCCAGCCGGTCACCATCGCACCAGAGGCATCCAGGTAGTACCAGGACGCGCCAATCTTCTGCCAGCCGGTGCGCATCACGCCGGTCTCAGGATCCAGGTAATACCAGACACCCTGAATCTCCGACCACCCGCGCACCTGCGCTCCCGAAGCGGCGTAATACTCCCACGAACCCGCGGAGCCGTACCAGCCAGTCACCATGTAGCCGTTACCGTCGAAGCGGTACGTCACCCCATCGATCTCGCGAACCTCGCCGCGCGCAAATCCCCCATTGTCCAGGTCATACCACCAGCCGACCGCGTCCCGCTTCCAGCTGGGACGAGGCACGGGCGCAGGCTCAGGGGCCGGCGTAGGGTCCGGGGCCGGCGTAGGGTCCGGGGTGGGCGACGCCGTCGGCTCAGCAGAAGGCGAGGGATCCGGGGCGGGCGTGGGGTCCGCGGTGGGCGACGCCGTCGGCTCAGCAGAAGGCGAGGGATCCGGGGCGGGCGTAGGGTCACCGTCAGCCGCATATGCGGGCACGACAACACCGGCGGCGACAACTGCGGCACTCAGGGCCGCGATCATGCTTCGACGCACGTTCATGGAGCGCACCTATCTTCCTTTCAGTAGCGGTGCCACGAAGACACACTGTTCCTCCGATGGGACAGCTCGCACCTCGGGCCACCAGGGTTGCATCAGTTTCGCAACATCCATTTACCGAGTATAGACGTGTGGTCTCCGACAGACAAGCATTTCACGAGGCTCGCGTCACACCTCATCCCTCGAACCCCGAACACTAGAAAGCGCCCCACCGACGAGCATTCTCATCGGTGGGGCGCTTCTGACTGTGTCAGTTCTTCGCGCGGCGCGATGCGACGAGCGCACCGATACCAGCAACGAGGACCGCTACCGCGCCAACCGCAACCCACACGGCGGAGCTACCCGTGGCAGCGAGGGTGTCAGTACGAACCTGCGACGGAGACGGTTCCGAACTCACGGCGGGAATGGTCGCGGTGGGAGTGCCAGCACCCGGAGCCGGAGTGGAGGGCTCAACCGAGGGATTCTCGGCCGGGGTCGAGGGAGCCGGAGCGCTAGGCTGCTGCGTGGGCTGGCCAACCGAGGGATTCTCGGCCGGGGTCGACGGAGCCGGAGCACTAGGCTGCTGCGTGGGCTGACCAACCGAGGGATTCTCGGCCGGGGTCGAGGGAGCCGGAGCACTAGGCTGCTGCGTGGGCTGGCCGATCGACGGGTTCGGGACATTCGTCTGATCGGCGGGCTTGGCAGGGTCATAACCGCCGGCGCTCGTCGTGCAGGCCGTCAGGGCATTGCGATACTGCTCGGCAGTCAGGTAGCGGCCATTGTCGTCGCCACCCTGCATAGTCACGCCGCCGTCCTTCTCGGGACGCACGGACGTCTGCGCCGCGATATCGGCGGCGAGTTCGTCAAGCTGAACGTCAATATCCGCCGGGCTCACGGTGGACTGCTCGTTGGCGACGGAGTCGAGGTAGCTGTCCAGGGCGGACTGAGCGGCATCGACGCTCGCCTGCGCGTCAACGACGGCTTGGTTGGCATCGACCGAGGTGCCGGTCTCGACGGGAGCGGGAGCCGGGGTAGAGGGAGCGGCGGAACCGGCCTTAGCGGGAAGCTGGTTCACATCGACAGGCAGGGCGACACCCGGGAGGGAGCCAACCTTGTTCTGCCAGGAGTTCGCACGCTGCGCGTCGCCAGAGCCGGCCAGTCCGGACACGTAGTTCGTATTGTCGGCGTTGAAGGCTGCGCCGTCGAAACCGTAGGCCGAGGCCGTGTCGCCCGTCGTATGGAAGCGCGAGATCGTGGGCGAACCGCCGGTGATAGCGTAGAACTTCTGGGTACCATACACTCGGGTACCCTCGCTGTGCCGAGCGATGTGCACACCCACACCAACAACATTGTTCTGGGCGAGCATGTTCTTGTCGTGCCCCGAGGAGTTCTTCCACTGATCGAAGAGGGCGTCAGCGGCCTGCATGGGGTTCTTGGTCGTGCCGTAGGCCCCCCACTTATCGCCGTAGTTTTCGAGGTGGTTGTAGGCGATATTCTCGCCTGCGTAGCTCGTTTCGCCTCCATCGAGCGTCACGCCGTTCCAGTACTTGAAGACCGGATCGTGGTTAAAGTCGTCGGTGTCGGACATGTGCTTGCTCCACCCACGAGAGTCGGTGGTCAGCGTGTCCGAAACGACCAGCTCAGGCAAGCCCGCGTTGGCCCGGTAGGCGTTCATCTTCTGAACGATAAGGGCCTCAATGATCTTCGCCTGGGTGTCATAGTCAACCTGTGACCAGTCAACCCAGTCCAGGCCGCGATCACTGGTGCTGGCATTGTCGCTGGGGGCGACGCCCACGGAGGGGTTGGACTGAGCCGCTCCCTGCTGAGCGGATTCAAGCGCGGCCTGCGCGTTCGCAAGGTCGTTGCGCAGTTGAGCCTCGCGCGCAGGGTCCGCGGTAGCGGACGCAGGCTTACCCGCGACGGCAGAGGCGTAGCTGGCGAGAAGCGGGTTGTATTCGGAGCTGATGCGAGCATCGGCACCGACGAGGGAGTTGCAGAAGGCATCCTGCGAGGCGCCGGTCCCCTCGGCCAGGGAGGGGATCACGACGAGGGACGCCGCAATCGTGGTGGCAGCGAGGACCACCGACGTGTGGGTGCGGGTGAGCTGGAACGACATTGACGACCGGCCTAACACTATGGAACAAAGACAGGTAAATCTTTCCATGCGGTACACGCAATTTCAAGCTTTTCCCGGTAAGCGATTACAGGTGAATGACCGAGTTTTCAACGCTTTCAAGGTTTGACAGATTTTGAACATCCCACATTCCGATACCAAAACGTTATATTTCCCGACCGCGCACTTACCGTTTCGCAACCATCATCATGACCAGAGCATCAGATTTGCGACCGATAGCAGGCCGCAACAATCCACTTGCCCTCCCCAACGGGTCAAGTCCTGTGGAGTGGTGTAATCGTTTTGCGTCCTTCGGGTTGGGTTATGCGCCGCCGCCGATGGCGCATCCGATGGCCCAGTCGGTCGCCTCGTGCGGTGGACACCGTCGACGCAGGCGACCTGCCAGCGTCTTACCGTGACGGATCATGGGGCCACACACAGGCCCGCGATGCAGTATTCACTGGAACGAGGCGCACGCGACCCACCAGCACATCGACTTTTCCGCACCAGCAAGCCGAAAAGTCACCCTTCCAGCAACACGATTTATCCATCCTCATAGTTGGTTCCAACCAACTAAAACACCGACTTTTCCTCACCAGCAAGCCGAAAAGTCACCCCTCCAGCAACACGCAGTGTCCTATAACCCCAGTGTCCTATAACCCCAACGCGGCAAGCAGCCAGAGCAGACAACAAAAAACCGGCACTCGCTGACCGAGCACCGGAATTTCTGTGGAGCTAGGGGGATTCGAACCCCCGACCTCTTCCATGCCATGGAAGCGCGCTACCAACTGCGCCATAGCCCCGTTATTTAGTTCGTCGCCCTGGCGACCTGATAAATAATAGCCAACCCGAAGAAGGAAGCGCAAATTAAAATCGAGTGTCGCTCATCACAAGCATGTCAGTTATCTTCACAGAAGGGGCGACGGACCAGGAGGCTACGCGCCCAGGATGTCCTCGCGCGCGCCGATATTGTGCGAGGCCAGACGCCAGCCGGTGCGCGCCGCGCTCTTGGCCGTCGAGACACCGACAGGCACGAGCTCCGACCAGTGGCAGTTATCGACGCCGCGTAGTCCGTTAAAGTCGGCGGGATCGAGGCCGAGCAGGGACACGACGCCGCGCGCGATCGCGGAACCGTGCGAGACGACGATGAGTGACTGGTCGGACCGGCACCCGGCCGCCGCCTCCAGGACGGCGTCGCGGAAACGCGCTCCCACTGCCTCGGAGCGTTCCACCTCGGCGATCTCGCATTCGCCGTCGGCCCGATACTGCGCGTAGGCCTCGGGCTGATCGCGCGCGATCTCCTCGTAGGTCTTGCCCTCGAAGGTCCCGTAGTAGCGTTCCGTGAGCCGTTCGTCGCTGGACGGGCCCTCGCAGGGGTAGTCGGCAATGTCGAAGACGCGCGCGACAATACGCGCGGTCTCCAGCGCCCGCCCCAGGGGCGAGCTCACGATGCGCACTCCCCCATCGTCGTAGCTGCGCGTGTTCTCAGCGGTGATCATGCCCACCTCGGCGCTCGGCTCGCACAGGCGGCTCACGAGCACGCCTGCTGCCCCCGCCGCCTGGGAGCGCCCGGCCTCGTTCAGGGGCTTGTCGATGTGCCCCTGGAAGCGACGCTGCAGGTTGAAGTCAGTCTGGCCGTGGCGCAGCAGGACGATCCGAGACGCGGTCACTGCGCGGACTCCGCGCCGTGCGCCGCTGCACGCTCGGCCGCGGCCGCGCGGGCCTCGTCCGTGTCCACATCGATCGCCTGCGCGGGGCAATCGCCCCACAGGCGCTCGAGCGCGTAGTAGTCGCGTTCCTCCTCGGAGAGCACGTGGACGAGCAGCTCCGAGTAGTCCAGCAGCACCCAGGTTCCCTCGGCGCGGCCCTCGATGTGCGTGGGTCGGCGGCCGTGCTCGGCCCACAGCCGGTCCATGATGTCCTCGGCGATGGCGCGAACCTGACGGTCGGTCGGCGCAGACACGACGACGAAGGCGTCGGCCAGAGCGAGCTTGCTGGTCACGTCCACGAGCACGGGGTTGATGCCGCCGCGGTCATATGCGGCGCGAGCAACCAGGCTCGCCAGTTCTGCGGTAGCGTCGGGAAGGCTCACTGTTCTCCTTGCGTTAGGACCGGTAGAGGCCGTACTTGTTGATGTATTGGACGACGCCGTCGGGCACGAGGTACCACACGGGTTTTCCTTCCTCAACGCGCGAACGGCAGTCGGTGGAGGAGATAGCCATGGCGGGAACCTCCAGCAGGGACACGGACTCGCGCGGCAGGCCGGGATCCGACAGGTTGTGCCCGGGGCGCGTCACACCGATGAAGTGCGCCTGCTCGAAAAGCTTGTCGGCATCCTTCCACTGCGCGATCTGCGCCAGTGCGTCGGCGCCAGTGATGAAGTAGAAGTCCGAGTCCGGGTATTCCGCGGACAGGTCGGCCAACGTATCAATCGTGTAGGTCGTCCCACCCCGGTCGATGTCGACGCGTGAGACGGCGAACCGAGGGTTGGAGGCGGTCGCGATGACGGTCATCAGGTAGCGGTGCTCGGCCGACGTGACGCGCCGATCCGCCTTGAACGGCTGCACGGCGGCGGGTACGAATACGACCTGGTCGAGCCCGAACACGTCCATGACCTCCGACGCGGCGACGAGGTGCCCGTGATGGATGGGGTCGAAGGTTCCGCCCATAATGCCGATCGCCCGCCTCCTGCGCAGGGCGCGCGGGGGATGCTGGGGCAGGGCCGGAGCTGCGGTGGCGCCCGCCGTTGCCTCAGTGGTCTTCTCGATCGCTGCGCCGCCCGAGGCCGGGGCGGGCTCCTTCTCCTGCGCGCTCACGGGCGGATGGTTCCTTCCCCCTCGTAGATCCAGGTGGTCGTCGTCAGTTCCGCGAGCCCCATGGGGCCGCGCGCGTGGAGCTTCTGGGTCGAGATCCCGACCTCCGCGCCGAGGCCCAGCTGTCCGCCATCCGTGAAGCGGGTCGAGGCGTTGATGGCGATGGCGGCGGCGTCGACTCCCGCCCGGAAGGCGGCAATGGCCGCCACGTCGGATGCGACGATCCCCTCGGTGTGCCCGGTCGAATAACGCCGGATGTGATCAGTGGCCTCCTCGACGCTCTCAACGACGCGCACCGCCAGGTCCATCGAGAGATACTCAGTCTCCCAATCGGCCTCGGTGGCGGGAACGATCATGTCGGCGTCGATCGAGGGCTGGCCGTCCACGATGGCCCGGGAGTCCTCGTCGGCGTGGATCGTCACGCCGGCCGTCGTCAGGCGCGTGATCGCGGCGACCAGGAAGCGCTGGGCAACGTCGGCGTGCACCAGCAGCGTCTCCGCCGCGTTACACACGCCCACGCGCTGCGTCTTGGCGTTCATGATGATTGCTTCGGCGGCGTCCAGGTCAGCCGAGGCATCAACGTAGAGATGGCAGTTGCCGGTTCCCGTCTCGATGACGGGCACGCGCGACTCTTCGACGATGGCGTTGATGAGCCCCGCTCCCCCGCGCGGAATGAGCGCGTCGATGGCCCCGCGGGCGCGCATCATGGCTCGGGCACCCGCTCGGCCCCACTCGTCGACGCTCTGGATCGCGTCTGCGGGCAGGCCGACCGAGGTCAGCGCGTCACGGCACACCTCGATGAGGACGCGGTTCGAGGCCTGGGCGGCGCTTCCCCCGCGCAAGATGACGGCGTTTCCCGCCTTGATCGCCAGGCTGGCCGCGTCGATCGTCACGTTGGGGCGGGCCTCGTAGATGATGCCGATAACGCCCAGGGGCACGCGCTCCTGCGTGACGCGCAGGCCGATGTCCGTGCGGCTTCCGCGCACGACCTGGCCGACCGGGTCAGGCAGGGCCACGATCTCGAGGACGGCGTCGGCGATGGAGCGAAGACGGTCTTTCGTCAGGGCCAGGCGGTCGAGCAGCCCGTCACTCATGTGCTCGGCGCGACCGCGCGCCACGTCCTCAGCATTCGCGGCCAGGATCTGGTCGGCGCGCTCCACGAGCGCAGCCGCAATTGCCTCAAGTCCGCGGTTCTTCGCGTGAGTTGTCGCGCCTGCGAGCACGCGCGCCGCCTCGCGGGCGGCGTCGGTCACCTGGGAAATGTCTGCAGCAGTATCCACTCGCACATCATGTCACACGAGTGGCATTCGGACCGTGTCAGTCCGCACCCATCGCAGAAAATGCGTCGCCCAACACCGCAAGGTCGTCGCGGTGAATGGCGGGCCTGGGGTGCTCGAAGCCGGCTGCTGCCAGCTGCTCCATGCCTGCACCCGCAACCTCGGCGAGGGTGTCCGAGTCATAGCCGGACACACCGCGCGCAATCAGCCCGGTCGGGCTCGCCACGTCGACCACGTCCCCCGCCTCGAAGTGACCGAGCACCGAGTGCACGCCGGCGACGAGGAGTGACTTCTTGCCCTCGGTAATTGCGCGCGCGGCGCCCTCGTCCACGATGATCTCGCCGCGCGAGGGAGCCACGTGAGCGATCCAGAGGCGCCGCGAGGCGGGACGCTGGGCGCTAGGCTCGAACCATGTGCCCACGTGCGTCCCCTCCAGGACCGCCCGCAGGTCGTTAGCGCTGGCCAGCTGGACGCCGATGCCGCTGGCGGTCGCCAGCATGGCGGCCTGCACCTTCGTCGCCATGCCACCGGTGCCCACACGCGAGCCTGCACCGGTAACGAGGACGCTCATGAGATCGTCGACACCTGCGACGCGCTCGATCAGCTGCGAGCCCGGGTGGTCCGGGGGCGCCGTGTACAGTCCGTCGACGTCCGTGAGGAGCACCAGGGCGTCAGCCTTGATCATCTGGGCGATCAGGGCGGCCAGGCGGTCGTTATCGCCGAAGCGCAGCTCCCGGGTGGTCACAGCGTCGTTCTCGTTGAGGATCGGGACGACGCCGAGGCCGAGGAGGCGCGTGAGGGACGCGCGCACGTTCGTGTAGTGGTCGCGACGCATGACGTCGTCCGTTGTCAGCAGGACCTGCGCAGCGTCCAGGTGGTGAGCCTGGAACGCGGCCGTCCAACGAGCCATGAGCAGCCCCTGGCCCATCGCGGCAGCTGCCTGAACGCTGGGCAGATCCTTCGGCTTGGCCGAAAAACCGAGCGGATCCAGCCCCGCGGCGACAGCGCCCGAGGAGACGATGACAACCTCCCGATCGCGCCCGCGCCAGCGGGACACGAGGCGCGCGACGGCGTCAATACGGTTCAGGTCCAGACCGCCATCCGCGCGCGTCAGCGACGAGGAGCCGATCTTGACGACAATGCGTGAAGCGCCAGACACCCCGCTCATGACTGATCCGACGCGTCGGTCCAATGTCCGGCCTGACGCTCCGTCCACAGCTCGTCACGAGCCGCGCTCTTCGCGTCCATGACCTGGTGATACACCTCGCGGCGTTCCTTGCGGCTCGGACGCGCATTCTGCTCCAAGCGCAGGTCAGTGCCGCGCGAGCCCAGCAGCTCCGGTCCGGTCGTGAGGGTCGGCTCCCAGTCGAAGACGACGCCTCCGTCCAGGTCGCCAATCACGACGGTGTCGCCGGCAACCGCGCCTGCCTTCATCAGCTCGTCCTCGACGCCCGCGGCGTTCAGGCGATCCGCGAGGTATCCCACGGCCTCGTCGTTGGCGAAGTCCGTCTGACGCACCCAGCGCTCCGGCTTGTCGCCGCGCACCTGGTAGACCTCTTCCCCATCCTTACGGGTCTTGCGCACCGTGATCTCCACGCTGCGCCCGACTGCCTTGGGGCGAATAACGGGACGGGCGGCCTCAAGGGCGGGGCGCTTCGCACGCTCCTCCTCGACGATGCCAGCCAACGCAAAAGACAACTGCTTGAGCCCCTCGTGGGACACAGCGGACACCTCGAAGACCGGCCAGCCAAACGACTCGAGGTCGGGCCGCGTGATCTCGGCCAGGTCACGTCCGTCGGGAATGTCGATCTTGTTCAGGACGATGACGCGGGGACGCTCCATGATCGGCACGTAACCCTCGACCTGGGTGAGGTCACCCTGGTAGGCCTCGAGCTCCGCCTCGATAATGCGCAGGTCCTCCACGGGCTCGCGATCCGTCTCAAAAGCGGCCGTGTCCAGGACGTGTACGATGACGGCGCAGCGCTCGATGTGGCGCAGGAAGTCCAGGCCCAGGCCTCGTCCCTGGGACGCGCCGGGGATCAGGCCGGGGACGTCAGCGACCGTGTAGCGCGTGTCCCCCGCCGACACGACGCCCAGGTTAGGGACCAGGGTCGTGAAGGGGTAATCGGCGATCTTCGGGCGCGCCGAACTCAGGGCGGCGATCAGTGACGACTTGCCCGCCGACGGGAAGCCAACCAGGGCCACGTCCGCAACGGACTTGAGCTCGAGGACCACGTCGCGTTCCTCGCCCGGCTCACCCAGGAGAGCGAAGCCGGGAGCCTTGCGCGCCTTGGAGGCCAGCGCAGCGTTACCGAGGCCGCCGCGGCCGCCCTCGGCGACCACGAAGCGCGCGCCCGCGCCAGTCAGGTCGGCCAGCAGCTCGCCCGACATCGACTTGACGACCGTTCCCTCCGGAACCGGCAGGACGATATCCGCGCCGGTCTTGCCCTGACGGAAATCGCCCATGCCGGGGGTACCGTTGTCGGCGCGCCGGTGCGGGCTGCGGTGATAGTTGAGCAGAGTCGTCTCCTGCTCGCTCACCTCCAGGATCACCGAGCCGCCGTTGCCGCCATCGCCACCGTCGGGGCCGGCCAGCGGCTTGAACTTTTCACGCTTAATCGAGGCAACGCCATTACCGCCGTTACCGCCTGCCGCGTGCAGCGTCACGCGATCCACGAAGTCTGCCACTGGTGCTCCTGATGACTGAAAATGAATGTTGAAAAGGGCGCCCGGCAACGCCGGACGCCCTTCATGCGCGCGGTCTCAGGCAGAGACCGGCGAAACGCTGACGACCTTGCGATCACGCTTGCGGCCGAACTCGACCGCACCCGCGCGCAGGGCGAACAGGGTGTCATCCTTGCCACGGCCAACGCCGTCGCCAGGGT
>ERZ772962.875-NODE-875-length-16598-cov-2.922324_pt1 | contig 16598 bp, 10 predicted proteins | sample MGYA00580676_ERZ772962 | MGnify/ENA primary metagenome ERZ772962 (study PRJEB29015, sample SAMEA2738049) | human oral metagenome | biome: human oral; feature: human-associated habitat; material: saliva | place: China | collected 2230 ...
AAAGCTTACCGTCTCATCAATAGCTTTATTGATAGCTACCTCGGCGGCATGAAGCGCATCAAGTGCAGGGTTCCACCGTAGGGCGCGAATAGCCTCCTGTGCGGGGAACCACGGGTCACACTCCCCAATGCCAATAAGGGAAGCCATGAGGGAATGAGCTGTGTTAGGGAAACCGTCTATTCGCAGGGCGCCCATCAGGTCGTGCGTATTGATGTCCTTATCAGTTGTGAGAGGCTGAGGAAAGACTGAGGACACAAGTAGGAACTCATCTCGCCACGGTTCGTTCACCGTGACCGTAAAGCCGTCGTCTTCGAGATGGAAAGCCGCCCCCTTCTCGGGTTCAATCAGCTCACCATTGTCCCAGCGTACCAGCCAGAAGTCCTCACCATCGAAGCGGGTACGGTCAAAAGACTCTGATGCCCAGCCAGAAATAACTTCACCCATAGTGGTCAGGGTTACGAAAACCCAGGTGTTCGGGTCTTCCTTATTGATAGGTTCATCCCACGGGATGCCCCTGGGGTCAGATTCCTGGGGAATGCGCACACGACTGTTGTTGCGGCGTGCAGTGGTAAACATCTTGTCCCACTCACGTTTTGCCTTTTCAATGAAGCTCCAGGCGAGGCGCACGGTGTGCTTATTGTCGTTTACTTTGGTTTTCTTAACCGGCTTCGGGTTCAAGGTTAGTTGCCTTTCAAAAATTAAAGTAGGAACGGTAGGAGAAAGTAGGGGTGTGTTATCCCGCCCATTTTACCTTAACGGGCGGGATAACATCGTGCTTAGAAGTTGAGCACTTCGGCGCGCTCATCAGCCGTGAAGTACGGGGCGTAACGCGCATCGTCGGTAGTGAAGATGCTGTACAGGTAATCTTCCATCTTCTGTGAGCGGATAGCCTGCTTACGTGCCAGCTTCTCGCGCTTGTACATGCTTACAGGGTCGTAAGATTCGCGTGCCTGCATTTCGTCACGGCGGATACGTGCGTACTTTGCTGAGGATTGTGCCGCGTCCATTGCTTCGTAGAGGGACGGGCGGGCGTTCAGAATGTATGCCGCCCACGGGTTCTTCGTGGGGGTATCTGAACCGTTACGTCGCATCTTAGGGAAGGTAAAAGTGCCCAGCGCGAGAACGTCAAACAGCATACCGCCGTGCTTATCCCATTCAGTTACAGGGATGAACTTGTAGTCACCCGTTTCACTGTTAATCATACGGCGGTTCTTCTTGATGTCCTCATCAATGATAATGAAGATGTCGAAGTCGCTGTTTTCGTTTGCCAGACCAACAGCCTGAGAACCGTAAACACCGTAAGCAACAATACTCTCGGGAGCGATACCATTTTGGCGTGCCATACCGAAGATGTCGGCTTGCTCAAAAATCTGTTCCATATTCATGGTCTGCACGGGTTTTCCTCACTTTCAAATTGATAACTCAAGTCTACCACATGTTTTTACCCTTTCGCAACTTATGTATATTTATGCACCCTAGTATAAACTATGATATAGAGTATTCGTAACTATAAGCATAAACTGGTGCGTTTGATATAGGCTCCCTTACGTTCGGTGTAAAAATATACATTTGTACCAGTATGATAAACCTTTGAAGGTCAGACTATTGCGCAATACTCACCGTAAAGCAACCATCTTAACCCTAACCACTCTAACACTCTTCCCGTCGACTATGGCTAACGCTACAGGCACCAATGCCTGGGATAGCCACCACGGCGAAACAGCACCCACCAAAACCGTCAGCTCTAGCAACGGTAAACCTTGCCTAGTAACCGGATACCGCAATGTGCCTCTCGAAGCGAACGGTAACACTGTGAATGGATTCTGTTTTAATAATGCTGACCCAACCCAAGAGGTTCTAGCGCCCTATGCGCCCGTAGACAGCTCCAAGACGGTGGATGACCTGCATAAGGTTGAGGATACTGGCATCTGGGGTGCAGGTCAGCAGGTAGCACGCGATACCTTCGCTTACCAGGCGTTACCCGACAACACCCCCGTTCTTGACAATAGTCAGAACATTAACTCCCAGCACCTCGTCTACTCTCGCACCATCAATAAGTGGCTGACAGCTGAGAACGTAAACCGTAGCGGCGCTGGGCAAGAACTCATCCCCACCCTTACCGTAGACTCATCTAACCCCAACCAAGAATACGTAGAGGTCGTATCACGTGATAACCGCGCCCTCACCAACGAGGCAACCCGCCGCCTCACAATGGGTAGCCGCCCTATTCCGACATGGTACCTAAAGCACCCCAACCCGTCGGGTGATAAGTCCCTAGCAACTTACGACACTGCTACTGGTCTATGGACTTCCATGTTCCACGTTATGCAGGACGCACCCGCGCAGACCTACAGCACTACGGCGACTATTAAGATGTCCGAAGATGGTACTGTCCCCAACGTCACCGCATGGACTGGCGGCAAGGATAAGGCTCAGCTCCAGAAGGTGAACTACGACACCGCGTACTTCACCTCCGCACCCGTTGAAGGTAAGACCCAGACCACTGACGCTGAGAGCGCACGGCTACAGGCTGTTCCTGGCGATAAGACCACCGCTAAGGACGGTTTGACTCCTGTAGACACTCCCAGGAGCCACGTGTCGCCATACTCTGCCGGTGACACGATTACGGTGCAGGCTTACTCTCGTGACATGGAATCTAGCCGTGATATGCGCTACCCCATTGGTCGTGGTCAGACCTTCCGCCTAGTAAGCCCGGTTGAGGGTGTGACTATTGATGCGCATACTGGTGCTATTACTGCTACTCGCGCGGCTGTTGAGAAGACTGGCGGCACCCTGAACGTTCAGGTTGAAGCAGACTGGACACCGGGCGTCAAGTACTCGTCTGGTGGTTTCATGACTGGTATCCCCAACTTTGGTGGGCTAGGCGAAAATAACTACTGGCTAAACCTTGCATCTGGTACCTCCTCTGTGGTGGGTATGGCTAACGAAAACACCCAGATTGGTATTGACGAGCTACGTCGCGGCAAAATCGAGCACGCCCTGTCGGTGACTTTCCCGAACTACCAGCGTGGCGCTTCGTTCCCCGCGAAAATGGCTGACGGCAACATTGATGCCACTAAGTACCCGGAGGCACCGCACGCGGGTCAGCGTTGGCGTTTGCCGAAGGACTTCGATACCGATGGCTACTTGCGTTCCATTGACAAGACCGACGACAAGATTCTGCGTATGCAGATTGAAGCCGCTAAGGAATACGGCGGCATCGTGACCGACCGAAACCTCGCCACCATCGCCTTCAACTTCGAGTCGGGCTGGTCGTATGCGCCTGCCGCACGTGAAGGTAAGAACATCTATATGGATGAAAGCGTCGAAGGTGGCTGGCTCAAGCGCATGTTTGACCAGCACACCGGCGGTAACGCCGCGTTCCCGTGGCAGGCTGTCCAGTGGATGCCCGTAAACTACGCCGAGCTTCCTACTGGTTCTCAGGGTCAGCAGAATACCCTTGTGAATTATGCGGCTGACGCTATTCCCGGCGACCTGCATGTGCGTACCTACCTACCTGACCGTGTGCATGAGAACGGCTATATTGGTCACACTACTCACACTGGTAGGGACTCACGCACCTATACCGTGACCGACCCTTTCTGGGTTATGAACCTGCATACTGATTTCCATGAGACACCGGGCTACAAATCTACTACTGAGACTGATAATGGTGTGGTGCAGGGTGAAGAGCTGGGTATGACTATTACTCCGACCCGTGAGGGCGTATCTACCCCTGTACACCTGGTAACTGAAAACTTGCGTAGGTCGAAGGATTATCTGGCTTATGAAAAGCTTCAGGATAAGTCTGAATGGACTGGTGTAGCGGTGCCCGAGCTTGACCATACAAAGTCTGTTATCCGTCAGGCGGGTCAGGAAGATGTTCCCGTGCTCAATGAAAAGACTAAGAAGTGGCATTTCCAGGCTTACGCTAACGACCCGAACTACAAGTCGCGCGGCTTTGCCTACACCGTTGGTGGTGTACAGGAAGCCAACCCCTTGGCGGCATCTGACTACCCGCGCCTCAAGACCGGCTCCACCCAGATTGTAGACGTTCTAGCTAATGACTCTACGAACTTCGGAAATAACAACGGTATGACTTTGACGGGTGTTAAGTTGTACAATGCCGCTGGCGAAGAGGTCACCCAGTATGATGACGGTATGGCAACCTACCGAATCGTAGACGTGCCCGGCAAGAATCGCCAAGGTATCGAGATTACCACCAAGACTAAGGAAGGTTTCGCGCCGACCATAGACTACGCGGCTGTGCGTTCCGACGGCACCGTATCTTCTAAGGGCGCGGTTACTTTGCTGATTGGTTCTACTACTGGTAAGGCTATTGCTCAGGCAAACACCTCTAGTGAGAATGGTGAATCTGCTGTCCAGCCGGAAAACCCTGATTTGGTGGTGACCGAGAAGGGCGAGCCCGAGGTTGTCGCTGAGAATCCTGAATTTAGCGGTGGAGTGAATGGCACTGAACCTGCTATCCGTGAAGATGACCCTGAATATAGGGGTGGCGCTAACGCTGTAGAAGCTGATTCTAACACGAAGAGCGACTTTACCGGCGGCGTGAATGGTGCTGAGCCTGCCGTCCGTGAGAATGACCCCGAGTATAAGGGCTCTGTGAATGGTGAGCCAGTAATTACGGAGCCGAAGGGTGAAGCTACCGCCCCAGTCACCGAGAAACCTGCTGACGAGGAGTCTAACAAGAATGTTGGTGCCACCGATTCTACAGCGGCTTCTTCTAAGCCAGAACAGCCTACATCTGATGATTCAGGTAAACCTAATGCCCCTGTGGAGGCTAAGACGGGACACTCTGTTGATTCAAGCTCTCAGGGTCAGCTTATTGGACTAGGTTTTGGTGCTTTTGTTGCCGCACTCTTTATGGGCGTGCGTCGCCGTTTCTCACGCGATGACAGCTAGTTCAATAATGTAGATTTTAAGTTTACAGGCAATAAAGAGGTGCCGCCTCTCAGAGAAAATAATCTGAGAGGCGGCACCTTATTTCTTTATATAATTATTTTTTAGTCACGGGAAGCGAAAGCTACAGCTCCTTCATGTTCAGCTTCGTCATACTTGATAGCTTCAACAAAGGCACTATAGTCGCGTGCGGGGTAACCGCCGGGTAGACGGCGTTCAAAACCATTCGTGTACACCGCCAGCGTAAATGGAATATCCTGAGTAGTAGTGAAGAACACGCCTTCTAGAGCTTCGTCCAGGTCAGAAACCTCAAAGCTTGCGATAGGGTAGCCGCCAGGCGTGTTAGCCATAAGGCGCGCCTCGCGGTAAATCTCTAATACTTCCTCATCGTATGCTTCCTCGCGCTTGCCTTCCTTTGCAACGTTGGCGATAAGAGCCTTGTTTACCGCCTTGAACGGGTCGATACGGTGGTCTTTAATAAAGGAGCGTGCTACATGCTCACCGATTTCCAGCTCGTACTCGAGAATATTGTCACCCAGTAGGAGGTATTCGACTTCCGTTTCGTTTACGCGCGCTACAGCAACAGAGAAAGTGACTCGATACTGCGGGCTTACACGGAAGAAGTCAGGGTACTGGCGCTCAATCTCTTCACGTGCCGTGCGGATGCCGGTAGTCAGGAAGTCACGGAGTGAGGTGTTAGAGGTGACTGCGACGTTTTCGAGGGCTTCGTGTAGCTTCTCAATTGCGAACGTTGCATCATTATCGGTAAATGCTGATTCCCAGAGGGGTGTTGCTACATCTAGAACCCAGATGATGTTGCCGTTTACGCCTGCTTTGTCGGCGGGGTTGCCGGAGGTGCCTGCATAGTGGAGAGTATCAAACTTGATAGCCATAGGTTTTACCCTTACTGTTGATTGTGATGAGGGCGGGTTGCCCTCTATACGGTATAGCGCCCTCTTTGATTGTCTGCACTGCTTGTTGTTAAACGTGATGCACCGAACTGTGTGATTTGCTATACGTTAGAAACATGTGCTAAAGTACCTCTATTACTGTTTTTATTGAAAGGATATTCCATTGAAGATTATTGAAGCTCTAAAGAGTGCCTGGTCGCACGCTTTTGCGAAGAGCCCGGCAACGACCTCTGATTATTACCCTAATGACTCTGCGGGTGTGAGTTACCCTAATGTGACTCGTGCTCTTGCGCGCAATGCCGGTAAGCTGAATAGCCCCGCACCTGTTTATGTTCATGCCCGAAGCCACGCCGATAACATGCCTTGGGAGAATTATGATGCCCGCTAATCACGTACCCACTTCTGAACCTGTTCCTACCCCTGAGAAGTCTTATGGGAAGGATTTTATGCGCGGCTTCCTGATTGCCGCACCTGCCTGTGCTTTGTTCTGGGGTGCTGGTGCTTTCTTTACGCTAACTTCTCTTAACATCATCCATATTTAGCTCTCTTTTTTTAAATTTTTAGCTCATGTTTATTACTGCATACGAATCAACTAAACCCATCCTGTGGATTGCCGCTCTGGTACTCCTTGCTGTGTTCCCGCTTATTTTTGTGTTTGGTGAAATTTGCCGTATCACTTTCACCAAGGAAGATAACGAAGATACCTCTGAGTTCTCTGTCCGCAAGCGTCAGCGTCTTTTCTATGCGGCTCTGCGTTCCCAGCAGAAGTCCCTGACTGTTTTCGGTGTGCTGGCGCTAATTATTTGTTCTGGTGCCGCCTATATTGGCTGGAAAGACCACACGGAACGTAAGGTCACTATTGCCGATTACACGCTTAGCCGCCTCACCGTAGATGAGGAACAGCTCCGAAAGTGGCATGGTGATGAGGTGGGTATGCCTTACGTTTACTCACATATGTCCAGCTCAGGTGTTCCTGTGTTTAAGGACTTCAGTAACCCGTCTAAGCAGGTTTACCGTGAGTGTGCTCTTATTTTCACTGAGGAACAGCGCCCTGAAGGTCTGCATATTGATAATGTAGAGGTTAAGGTTAAGATTACGCCGCGTTGCTCCAACTACACCACGGACGGTGAAAACGTTCCTCTCGTAACCCCTAAGCCCACGCCTTCGGTTTCAGCTACTACCAAGAAGAAGTAGTCGCTTCGTGTGATATATGGGTTCTAGTTGAAGAATTTGTATGTTTGTCTTGTGGGCTGAAACCCTCTGATATAGGATGCCTCCTAGTACCTGGTAGATAGCCGGGTGGTGGGAGGCATCCTGCGAATATTATATGTTTATTTAAAGCTTTTGAAGTTCAAGGAAATTACGTTTAAAAATGAAGTGTTGGCATATCTCCCCTAACGGGAAACCTGGTACGTGTAAAGGCGAGGATAGGTGCGCCTACCGTAAGCAAGGTATTAAACTGAAGCATTATGATAGTTTAGCTGAAGCATTACTTGATAGTGAGAGGGATACAGCGGTGAAGCGCCTTGTTGCTGAAGGCATCCCCGCGCGTGCCGAGGTAACACAGGAGCAGGCTTCCCTTATTCCGGTGCGTGATAAGGCGCTATATATTGCTGATTTTAAGAACCGGGCGGAAGCCGCCGCTGTGACTGGGGAGTATGCTGGTTCTCTTTTTACGCCTGAGATTAGGGCGGCTTTCAATATCCAAGCTGAGGAACCTGTTGTACCTATTTCCGAGTGGCGTTCTGTTGATGCGTCTTTCACTAATATTGCTAAAGTTAGTAAGCCCACATATGGCTCTGTAAGCCCCGCAAATAAAGCGAAGGCGTTAGAGTTAATGATGGCTAATCGTTCGTACCGGGCGGGCGCGCAGACGGCGGCTGAGGTTATTGCCGCCGATGAAGCTCACCCGCCGTATGAGACGTTGCGTAAAAATAGGGATGCTTACATTAAGCGCATTGCTTCTATGGGCGAAGAGACTTACGCGGCTTACGCCATGTGTGCCTATGAGCATTATTTAGTAGCACGCAACCGCTCTTTAGCGAAACATACGGGTCTTATCTTGGAGCGGCTTGTCACATCATCTGAGCTGACCGGCGAAGACTATGAGCGCAACAAGCTGTCAGACGATGAGAAGCGGGATGTTTTTCATGCTACAGCTTATACCCTCAGTGAGCATCCTCAGTATGCTGTGTGGGCTCAGCAGGCGGAAGGCGCTTTAGAAATTGATGGACTTAAAGCCCCTTCATATCCTCAGCAGATGCGTGAGCTTATTGACATGTGCTCTTCCGAATCAGACCCGGATGGGTACGACCTGATTATGACACCTTATCTTCCTAATGTGGGTAAGGGGGCGCTTGATTTCTCTGAGGTTGTAACCCCTACGCAGGCGCGTACACCTGAGCTTACGCCTACGGAGGTTCTTCTTTCCCGTAAGCCGCACGATAAGGAGGCTGTAAAGGAAGATTTGAAGGCTCTCAAATGGAATGACGCTGTAGCTAGGAGTTACGGCACGATAAAAGAGCAGATGCGCCGCTGTAAGTTTGCGGAGACTGACTACGAGCACTACGAAAACCCAGCGTACCATAACCTAGGGGGCAGGGAGCATCTTCGTTCTGTATCAGCAGGCGATATTATTCGCAGGCGTACACAGGATGGCTCTAGCGAGTACGCGGTTGTGTTAGATGCTTCTAGGGACGGCGTGCTTTATCAGATGGTAAGTAAGTACACCTCTGATAATTCGCCTGTTCTTGTGGATGCTGACCGTGCGTTAGCTCTTTATAGGGCGGGTGCCGAGCGTTGCGAAACACCTGCCGGTTTCACAGCTTACCCTGATGGGGGAGCGGGAGATATTACGTATGAGGGCTGGCGCGCTTGGTAATCTAAAGTGCGTTTCCCGCTCATATTTAAAGGGACTCACGAATCAACGAATATACGTGAGCCCCTTTAAATATACCTAAAAACAGCACCCCATATTACACAAAACTGCAAATATATGCATAGTTATGCACTTCACTTACTCTGATATGTTACTCGAGTATGCCTAAAAAGGCGAGGTTCCAAAACCCCATCACAAAGGGTGTTACAGGGAACCTGTCAGAGAACGTAAGGAATTAACGCATTTGAGCAAGCAGACAAAAACGAACACTAAGAAGGTTCTACTAGCCTCAACTCTCCTCACGGCAACTATCGCAGGAACCGTCGCACCCGCTGTAGCAACAGGCGACACGGATGACAAGCAGAAAACCGTCACCGCTGGTTCCACCATCACCGTTGCCGAAAACGAAGTCATCAAGAACGATGCCGACACGCACCTTAACGGCGACACTGCAACCACAGAGGCGGCACCCACACTACAAGGTGCTGTGAAAGTAGATACCATTAAGCAGGCGCTCGCCCAAACCCCCGAAGAGGGTGCTAAATTGGGTGGCGCTACCGTAGGCTGGGGTGCGAAAGCTCAGGCTGAGGATAAGCAGAACCTTACCGGCGCACAAGACTCCACCGTCGCATCTATTGCAAACAACACCCCAAACCTTGCTGTTACACCGCTTACCACTAAATCGGGTTGGAAGCCTAGCTGGGGTGTTCTGGGTCAGGATGTTTCTAATCACCAGCCTAATATTAACTGGGGTGCGCAGTACGCCGCTGGTTCCCGCTTTTCCTGGATGAAGACCAGTGAGGGTACAACTTATGTCGACCCCACTTTCTCTAACCATTACACTAACGCGCGTAATGCTGGTTTAGTCACAGGTGGCTACCACTTTGCTCTACCACCTCAGTCGTCGGGACGTACTCAGGCTGAGATTTTCGTGAAGAACGGCGGCGGCTGGTCTGCCGACGGTAAGACTCTGCCGGGTATGCTCGACCTTGAGTACAACCCCTATCCTTCGCTTGGTAACACGTGTTACGGTATGTCCCAGAGCCAGTTGAAGAACTGGACGTGGGATTTCATGAACCGTTATAAGGAGCTTACCGGCAGGTACCCGACCATTTACAGCACTACTGACTGGTGGAATACTTGCCTTGGGGGTACTGGTGAGTTTAAGGATAAGGCTCCTCTGCATATTGCGAACTACTCTACGGGTCCTGGGTTTATGCCTGGTGGCAGTAAGAGTTTTGATATTTGGCAGTTCTCCTCGGTTGCACCGTTCGCAGGTGACTCGAACGTGTTTAATGGCACTCAGGATGAGCTGAATAACTTTGTGCGTAACGCTAACTATGTATCGAAGTGGGGTAGTGACGGCACGAAGTCGCCTGAGCCTGTTACTTTCCGTTCCGCTACGCCTGCACCGAAACCTGCTCCTGTTGTGGATAATGGTGACCGCAATTTCGATAATGGCGGTTTTATTAACATTCATTCTGGTATTGGTTCTTACTGGAATAAGAACCAAGAGATGTACGGTAAGCCTATTGGTCGTGAGTTGGCGTTGCCTAACGGTTGGGCGCAGGATTTCACGAATGGTTACCGAATCCTTCACCGTAAAGACGGTAAGGGTGGAGCCATCTATCTGCGTGGCGCAATTGGCGACTTGTGGGTAAAGGGTGGCAACGAGTACGGCAAGTACGGCTACCCTCTGACGGACGAATACAGCTTCCGTGAATCCGTTCAGCAGGACTTCGATAGCGGCAAAAAGCTGATTTGGTCTGAAAAAAACGGCGTGCATGTCATGACGAACTTCAAACCAATTATTCAGAAATGGTTCACCCTTGGGGACGTGCGTGGTGTTGGCACCCCGATTACTGATGAGGTTACTAACGGTGACGTTATCCACCAGGATTTCCGTACCAATGACGGCTCTAAGGTTACCCGTATCAGCTGGAACACACGCACTAACGCTGTTACCGTGACTAACGTTAATGAGCAGAGTTCTAACGGTTTCGTTATTAAGAACGGTATCCGTGAGTACCTTAACAGGTTGGGTACTGATTATGGTGGTGCGGCTGGTAATGAGCGTACTATTGATGCTCAGCGCGGCGTGTGGGAGCAGGATTTTAAGAGCGGTCACCGTGTCGTGTACTCCTATGGTGCGCAGGGTAAGAGTGTTTGGACTCGGGGCGCTATTGGTGGCAAGTGGGTTCAGTCTGGCGGTTCCGCTGGTACGTACCGTTACCCAACAGATGAAGAGAAGCTCCGTGATGGTATCTACTATCAGGATTTCGCGTCAGGTCACCGTTTAGCCTGGACGGAGCGCACGGGCACTCATGAGATTTGGATGCGTGGCGCTATTGGTGGCAAGTGGATGGCTAACCCGGCGTTCTATGGTGCGCCTGCCACTAACGAGATGTACCGTGGTAATGGTGTTGTGACCCAGGATTTCATCACTAATAGCGGGCAGAACAACAAGATGGTGTGGACAGAGCAGACTGGTGCGCACAATATTGATATTAACAGCGCTATTGCACGCAAGTGGCTGAGTTACGGCGAAATTGGCAAGAATAAGCTCGGGGTACCTGTAAGTGAAGAGTACTACGTGAATGGTGGTCGCGCGCAGGACTTCAAGAACGGCGACGACTACTACATTGTTGGTTGGGATGCTTCCACTAACCGCACGCACGTTATTCAGTTCAACTCTGCTGTGGGTAAGAAGTGGGCACAGGAGGGTCACTGGGATAAGCACGGTTTCCCGCAGACTGATGTGGTAGGCAACCGTAACGCCACTACACAGACGTTCTCTAAGACAGGTCGTATCTCCACTGTAGCTACAGGTACCGTTACCTTCCGTTCTGCTCTCTCGGCGGAGCCTGTGGCTGTACAGAGCTATGATAAGCGTGCCGACATTGTGAATAGCGCGAAGAGTGGTTTAGGTGGCACTTATGTTTGGGGTGGCAAGACCTTTAAGAGCTGGGACTGCTCCGGCTTTGTCTCATGGGTTTACGCTCAGCATGGTATTAAGCTGACTCCTTACACGTACAGCATGAAAAACGAGCTGAAACCCACCTCAACCCCTAAGCCCGGTGATGTTGTATTCCAGAACGGTTACAGCCACGTCGGTATCTACCTCGGGGATGGTAAGATGATTTCTGCACTCAACCCTACGAATGGCACTCTTATTCACCCGGTGAACTGGATGGCTGTGGATGGTTACTACACGGCGTTCTAAACCGAAGTTGCAAAACGTTTTAGACATATGGTAGACTAATTATGTAATTAAGGTTTCTTGATTACGTTTATAAGTATGCAAGCAAAGGGCAAGAGCAGTAGACCAGACATCTACTGTGGAGCCCGGATGCTACCGGCAAACATGCTGGTGGTTCCCATAAGCACACTTACGCATTTGTCACTTTTACTGGCAGTCCCTATCGGCTATTCCTAGAAACTTAGCTGATAGGGTCTGTTCGTTTCTGGCGGTGTGACCGAGCAGTTTAGGTACTAGTCTGCAAAACTAGATACGCGGGTGCGATTCCCGTCGCCGCCTCTCATATGTATAAAAAATACCCCCAAACCTAATATTAAAAGGTTTGGGGGGTATTTTGCCGCCTGCTTTTTTGATTAACGGGTTACAGCGCTTGGGGTGTTAATCATAAGTTGCATCGTTGGGTGTAGCAGGCGACAAGGTGGTTTATACGGTAGTGGTGGGGTTATTCTTTGCCTTTAGAGCGGCGAGGCGGTCGTCAAGCTCGCTCTGTCGCTCAAAGTCTTCTAGAGCCGCAAACTGGTTATTGAGAGACGAGGCGGCAATTTCCTGCTGACCGATAACTTTAGCTTCTTCGCGGCGTACCTTTTCCTCAAAGCGGGACATTTCAGAGGTGGGGTCGAGAACATCAATTGACTTGAGCGCGTCGTTCACCTGAGCCTGAGCCTGGGCGGTCTTGTGACGTGCGGTGAGCTCGTCGCGCTTGTACTTCACTTCGTCCAGCTTGGTGCGCATCTTTTCCAGACCGTCCTTGAGCTGGTTTACGACCTGGGTCTGGGAGTCAATGTTGGGCTTCAGGTTCCCGGCTGACTTTTCTGCCTTCAACTGCTTATCTAGAGCGAGGCGTGCAAGCCCGTCGAACTTATCTGCCTCTGTGGTGTTACCGGCGGCGCGGAGGCTGTCTGCCTTATTGGAAGCGGCTAGAGCCTTGGTGCCGTTCTCCTGGGCTTCCTTCTGGTAATCTTCGTAGTCACGTTCCATGAGGCGGAGGTTTCCGATGGTCTGCGCAACGGTTGCTTCGGCTTCACGAATGTTGTTCGTGTAGTCGCGAATCATCTGGTCGAGCATCTTCTCCGGGTCTTCCGCCTTGTCAATCAGGGCGTTAATGTTTGCCTTTGCGAGGCGGGTGAAGATTGTTTCCTTAGCCATAAGAGCTTACCTCTTTCTGTTATTGCCACGTGCGGGGTGCGCGCGGCTTGTCCAAAGTATAGCATAGGTAGGTTTACTGTAGGTAAGACGGGTGGTTATGGGGCACCTCACAACCCGATTTGCAAACCATCAAAAACATGTGTTACTATTTCATATGTACGGTTTCGGTTCCGAAGTTGTACACATTATTCACTTCAACTTATTCCATTATTGGAAGGAAAAATTAACTATGCGTATTAACCGCCGTTCTCTGATTACTGGCTCTATTGCCGGTGCCGCCGCTGTAGCTATGGGTGCTCCCGCCGCTAACGCCCGCGAGCGCTTCATTGAACCCGCTATCAGCCCCACTATCGCAAAGATTCCCACCCCCGCTGTTGGTCACGCCATTAAGCGAGGCAACACTTACGAATCTTTGGCGGCTATCAATTCCATTACCGTCTCCCCGAATAACAACATTATTCCCGGTTACGGTAACCTCAACCTCAACGGCGATTCTTGGGGTACTAGCCGTGTAAGCATCTCCGCTTTCGATAGTAACGGCAACAGTATCACTAACGTACAGCCTGCCGGTTCGGAAGCTATTAAGGGTTTCTATGCTGAGGGTCGTATTTACATTCCTCTGCTTGACCCGTCTCAGCCTGCCGGTTTCAATCACCTGCATAACCGTACCGCAGTGTGGGAAAGCGATATTGCGAACCGTAACTGGACTCTGCGCAACATTGTAGACCCGGAGGGTAAGCCTTATAAGGCTGAGCATATTACCTCTATCTGTTCCACCCCGAATACTGACGGCACCCTTTTCATTGCTATTAGTTCCCACCGCGACGACGCGCACGGCTTGGGTTATGAAGATGGTGTAATCCTGGCGGGCGATTTTGAGGGTGGCTTTGTTCCTATCTACATTTCGAGCGCCCCGAACCAGAGCGTTTACCTCCTCCCGACCGAACAGCAGGTAGATTCCGGTAAGGAAGCCCCGTCTGTTCGAGCAACCCGCAACATTAAGGGTGGCGGTAAGCAGGACATTACCCTCTACCTGGGTGCTACCTCTGTAACTCCGGCTTACGCAATTATGGATGACGAGTTCCGCCGTCACTGGCGTAAGAACCCGCTCGTTGTATCCACCGAGCATCAGTACAAGCACGACTGGGCTGTAGTTTCTTCCGATGTTCGAGCTTCCGCTGTCCTGCCTGCTGATACTTTTGAGTTTGCGGATGGGTGGCGTTTCGAGCCGGGCAACATGAAGGCAGACCGTAACGTGTCTGGTATTCAGGGTTACATTCGCCACCGTGACGCTTCCCGCCGTTTCAACCTGGCTATCCCAAATGAGGAGCACCCCGAGAAGGATATGGGTATCATGCACACCTACATGAGCTCTAACTCTCCGGTGTGGCACGCTATCCGTTCCCAGTTTGGCGACCTGACCATCATTAACACCATGAGCGGTCTGGTTTGGCACGTAAATAAGGGCGATTTTAAGCGCTACAAGTCGGCAGACACTAAGGAGCCTCTGCGTAACGAACTGCTCAAGGTGAGCGGTGATAGCTTCGGTGTTCTTTCTACCGGCAACTCTGGCAACCCGAAGTTCGTGTTTGGCACTGTTGATGGTTACCTCATCTATATTGAGGGTCTGTTGCCTTACACAGCCGCTAAGGATATGCGCCGCCGACCCGGTACCAGCACCCGTTTTGGTGACGAGTACGAATACGAAACTTACAAGTACGGTATGAGCTTGAAGGATTACCGTGCGAACGAGGCGGCTGATTTGAAGGAAGCGCACAGTGCGGGTCTTGCTCAGGGTCTGCGTGCCCGAGGCTACTTTAAGCGAATCGCAGATTAGTAAGCGATATTAGTTTCCTGGTGGGCTAGACGGCTGTCGCCAGTTTTGTTAATATTGCACACATGTTTTAGTGTGGGTAATATTAGGCATATTGATAATCCACGGATACCTGGGAGGGGGGCGCGTTGGCTAAAAATCAGACCTATAAGTCTTTTAGCGCGCGCCCTTCTCACGTTATGGATTTGAATGGCGTACTGCTAGATAGGGAGCCTCTCATGGCGGAGCTTGCCTCTGAGGTTCGCAACCTTTCTGCTTATGCAACGTTTGTGGCACGTAACGACACTGAGTTAGGAGCCCGTCTAGCGCAGGCTGGTGCGGTTCAGCCTGCTGAGGCTGGTCGTCGTGCGGGAGTTAATATTCCCGATGTGCTGGTCGTGAAAGGTAAGACACGGAAAAATAAGGGGGGAAAACTTGTAGAGGAAAAAGTTGCTGGCAGGTCGCGCAAGGAGCGGCTGTTTAGGCATCGTGTGGTCACTGAGTATCGCGCCTGGGAAGAGCGCATCAAAGCCGCTAATAATGAAAGCGCTAAGTACGTTTCTCAGGGTTGGAAACGCACCGTGAACGCTTCCCCGCCGTCGTATGGTGGCGATACTATCAATCTGGGTGCTGTGGATAGCCGGTATGCTGTGATTGAGAATGACCCGTTTACCGACGGGGAAATTGTTCTTAAAATGGTGGTTCAGGGTAAGTGGTATCGGCTGATTTTCAAGTTCGATAACGCGCGGTTCACTGAGGGTAAAGTCACCTTACCTCTTGTTAAGGTTGAGGATAATCAGCCCGTTTTCATTTTCTCTGTGGTGACGGATAACCCCGTGGTTCAGTTCTCGGGAGATTATGTTATCGGCGTGGATGTGGGTATCAATGACTACGCTACCATCGCTGTTATCGACAGCTCCACAGGGCAAGTGGTTTACGAAACCACTCTGTCTCAGCGTGTCCATTCGCTCTGGAACTCTATTAAGGCATCCGAGAAGCAAGTCCGCACCCTCCGCGAGAAGGCAGAGCCTATCTTGTATGACCGTCAAGCTAAAATGGCGGCTTTGAATGAGGCGCAACTCCATCGTGAGGCGGCATCTCGTAAGAAGGGGGAGCTTGCACGCATCACCGCGCAGGAAATTGCCTATTTGTCCCACTTTTTCGATAACGCGGTCGTTGCTGTCGAAGACCTCGGATGGATTAGCAACACGATGCAAAACGGCAGATGGAACAGGGGTGAGCTCATTAAGTGGCTCTCTCATTATGTTGAGCAGAACGGTGGATGGGTTGTTGCTGTAAACGCGGCAAAAACCTCCCAGGTCTGCCACCTTTGTGGTGAGGATGTTGAACACCCCACTCATAAGGTTTCCTTCTGTCCTGAGCATGGTGTGATGGATAGGGATGTGAACGCCGCCGCAAACATTGCCGCCCGCGCTGTACCAAAAGTGATGAAGGCAAGGAATACCCGTGCCAATAACCGCAAACTCCAGCCACAGGAACCCCTGAAAACACCTGCGGCTAGGGCATCTCTCAAATATCCTGGTCAGGACAGGACAAAGAACAAGCCAACCCCGAAACGCAAGAAACGAGTCGCGAGGGAGGTGAATCTTCCAACCAGCCCCGCTAGGGTACAAGCATCTCGCGTGGATACCAGCGTACTAGCGGACTGCC
>ERZ772962.876-NODE-876-length-16597-cov-8.590860_pt1 | contig 16597 bp, 24 predicted proteins | sample MGYA00580676_ERZ772962 | MGnify/ENA primary metagenome ERZ772962 (study PRJEB29015, sample SAMEA2738049) | human oral metagenome | biome: human oral; feature: human-associated habitat; material: saliva | place: China | collected 2230 ...
GATGTGTTATCTATTTCTATTGGAGTGAATGCTTAACTGTTTTAAAAATAAATAAACTATTCCAGCAGAAGCAATCCTTGGCTTTGTATAACTTAAAGGTGGTTAGCATGAAAGAATTATTAGAAAAACTTGAAAATAATAGTTTTATTTATAAGGTCAGAATGGATCTTGAATTCGATGTAAAGGACTATCAAGAATTATTAGAAATTTTAAATGAAATAAAGCATTATACTCATAATCATAATCTAATTGAAAAAAGACTAGCATCTCTTTTATATGAAATACCGAAATTAACACATATTTGGTATCTCAATTTAAAAGACGATCCAAATAAAAATGAATCTTCTATTGTTAATCAACTTGAAGATGCATGGATAGAGTTAGATTCAATAATTGGAGAAGGAATTCTTGGTCAAGGACAATAAATTCCTCTTAACAAACACTAGTCATTGGTTAGGTCGTGTTCCACCAAATATCAAGAGTATCTGAAATCAATTTTCAGACGACTTCGAAGAAGAAACAGGGTTGTATTACAACTTCTTCGGGTATTGTGATCCGGATGCCGGTCGGTTTGTAAATCAGTATCCGATTGGGTTGGAAGGTGGCGGTAATTTTTATCAATTTGCTTTCAATGCAAATAATTGGATCGATACATTGAGTTTAAGTAGCGTATGGATGTCAAAACTTATGCGCAATATGTTAAAGAGTAAAAAACCAATTACTTATAATGGAAGAACTGTTTATCAAGAACCGAAAGCTTTTGCTTTTACCAACTCAAATATTTGTAAAATGTGGAAAGGTCAGGCTCCACGAGGTCATAATGGTAGAGAAATTCAACTGCACCATATATCTGGAAAAGACCCCGGTTCTTTACTAGTAATAAATCAGCAAATATATCAGAAAATTAGTAAACAATTACATTTTTTCATTACAGAAAGTTTCCGTAGAAATAAAACCCAAGCTCAAGCATATGACAGTTTTCGTGAAGCATATTGGAAAAAGCGTGCACAAGGTCATGTTGGAAGTTGTAAGAAACCATCATATTGTAAATAGACGTTAAGGAGTTGCTATGAATCAGTTATCAAATATAGAAAATAAGTTGAAAATCGTACTTCCGATTTCGTATAAAAATACTATTAATAAATTTCAATTATTTATGGAGATTGAATTCAACAACTATCAAATTAATCTGTTTAATGAAGAATCGTTGTTTGATAACTTAAATGGCTTTCCTCAATGGTGCTATTTAAAATACCTAGTAGAGATAAATAAAGAGAAACAACAGATGCCTAATATTGTAGAAAGGCATGACTCAAATGGATATATTGACTCAGAACGAGTAAAAAGAGGTTTGCTGTTTGGCTCTTTAGCTGATGGAGCGTGCGTGTATTTTGATTTGGAAGATGATTTCTCAATATGGGAGTATTGGCTAGATGATGGAAGCATCGGGAAAATAGCAGACAATTTCGATGAAATTCTCTCACAAGGAGATGTTATAGATTTTGAGTAAACGTAAATTTTATCAAGGTTTAACAATCCCATAAGGTCGTCTGAAATAATTTTCAGTCGACCTTGAGGAAAAAACAGATTTCATTTAGGATAAAGCTATTTAGAGACTTTTTTAAAATTTAAGCAAGCCGTAGCCCGTATGAAACCTCCAATCCCGACGTAAGGTGTGTGTGGTACGCGCGTACGCGGTTTCGCCTATCTACACCACATCATCGAAGACGGAGAAAGCGGCCAACAAACCCACTACTTCCACTGCGACCAAATCGGCATCCAAAGAGAGATGACTGATAAAGATAGCAACCTCTTGTGATTCGGCAACTACACCAGCTGGGCCTCTGAAAGAGGAAACAAAGGTAACGGATAGCGCATACCGTCCTTCTGCTTGCAAAACCAATATGCCGATGCTGACTACAACTTCTTCAGTTATTGTGATCCGGATGCGGGTCGGTTTGTAAATCAGGATCCGATTGGGTTGAAAAGTGGGGAGAATCTGTATTAGTTTGCGCCGAATGTATCTATGTGGCTTGAACCTTGGGGATTAGCAAAATTTGGTTCTGGAAAATGTTAAGAAACAATATGATAAGGAATTATTTATGGAAATTATTTCAAAAAACACATATTACAAGATAGAAGATGGTATTCTTACCATTGCATTTGCAGATAGTAAAAAAACTAATCCTAATAATTACTTAATCTTGCAAAGAGAAGTTGACGACTTAGAATACTATTATTATGAAATAAACAGCCAGCAATATTCAGGAATAGGTGGCTTCAAAAAGGTAGAAATTTATTCCAATAAATTAGTTATTTATTTTCAAGAAAAACAAAAAATTTATCAAAATAGTATTGAAAATCTAATTATTACTTATCAACCTGATAAAAGATTAAATGAATATATTGAGTATATTTTTGGAGAATCCGATTGTGAGGTTATAGTTTGCTAATTAAAAATAAATCTATGTGGAACCCCGTAGTAATTTCATTTGATGAGTCCGATGATGAAGGTTTGTCATATATCTACTTTGATTTGGGAAATTTTCATTATTTCACCCTAACCTTCAATCAAGATGAAGATGATCAAATATACCTTGAATTCAATGAACAAACGTTTTCAATTGAAAGCAATAACGTTGCTTATGATTTAAAAGGTAATATTTTATCATTCGATTTCGGAGAAGATATTCAGAAATCTTTGAAAATCGAGAAACATATTGATATTGAAATAAATATAGACACTGATATGGTTTCGTTTAGGAAAACACTAGAAAATATTTTTTTAGCAAAAAACAGAATATAACTTGTATAGGTAAGCTAGCTATAGCCTGAACAAAAACTTTCAGTCCTAAGGAGTATTTTATGAAAATCAAAGAATTAATTGAAAAATTAGAACAAAAAAGTAGCCATCAATTTTTGAAAGCAGTATCAAAACCAGAATTTGCTTTTTCTTTGCCAAAAGATTTAGAATTCTTTTATGAAAATTATGAATATGCTATTCTCAATATTGATACTTCTTGTGAGATAAGAATCAGTTCACTTTCAGAATTGCAACCAACAAACCAAATTCTATATCCAGCTGATGATGTTATTTGGGAGGAGTTGGCAGATGATATCAGTAATAATTGGTTCATGATTGCATCTTCTCAAGAGCTTAGTCAATTTATCAGTATAGACTTAAACAAAAAAAGATTTGGTTTTTGTTATGATAGTTTTATAGAAACTCATGCTACACCTGATGAGTCTCCCATTATTGCTAAGTCATTTACAGAACTACTGGAAAAATTGGTTTCAAATGAAAAAGAATGGTTTTGGTTAGATTCTTCTTTTCAAAGCTATGGTGATGCTTATGAAGATGAATGAGTAGGTTGTAGCCCTTATGAAACCCTCGATCACAATAGAGAGTATGTTTGGAGCGCACGTAAGTAGTTTCTAAATTTCAACCCTAGGAAGGATTTAATCCATGATTAAAAATTTAAAAATTAATGACGGTAAAGCTACTGCTTTAATATCTTTATCGCCTAGTGATATGCAACCGTATGATATACCCATTTTTATTGATGATGAATCAGGAGATATACAAAGAGAAAGCCAAGTTTATCCAATTCTTGATAGGGTGGAGAGCTTTTTTAAACGAATAAACATTGATGATTTAATAAGAGACATTTCAATAGAGATTAATCAAGTTTGTTATGAGCAAAGTGATTATGAACCAACAGAATTAGATAATAAAGAATTAGCAAATGATTTAAAAATTGTCAATATTACAGCATATTTTGATGATTTAGTATTTATATACTATTCTGGTTCGTTTCTTCCTGATATGGAAATATCTGCTCAAATAACTTATGAAGGTGAATTAGAAAACTTGGAAATATATGATAAATAGCAAGCCGTAGCCCGCATGAAACCTCGAATCTTGACGTAGGGCGGTACTCGATTTCTGTTTTTCAGACGACCTCGAAGAGGGAACCGGATTCGTTTGGAACGGCCAGTCACCTCTTACAGGAAATCCAACTGGACGGCAGATATACCTATATCTACGCCGATCCCGACAGCTACGAACCTTTGGCACAGGTACACAACTGTACCAATGAAGAAGGCGAAAACCGCTAACAAACCCACTACTTCCACTGCTGTCAAATCTGCATACCGCGTGAGATGAGCGATATCCACGGCAATCTCTTATGGTACGGCGAATACACCGCTTGAAGCATATGAGGTTATTAATAATTTACATCGCAGCAATAAGAATCATTTAAACAATGCAGAACGTAAACTAATGAGGGAAGCGAGAAAAAGAGGAGCAACAATTGAATCAATAGGAGCTACTAAACCAATGTGCGGTAGATGTCAAAAAGGCGCAAGAAGTATGGGAATTTTGCGAAGAGTAATTACGGCTTTAAAAAGATAGGAATTAAATATGAAACCTCAAGAATTAACTAATGAAATTTTATTAGAAAGTATTTTGGATTGCACTGATTTTGTATCAAATGAACTTCCTAATCTATACAAATCGGTAAAAAAATCTCTGCCTAAAAGCGATGAAATATTTTTTATGAATTTTGTTGAAGATGAAAACAAAGAGGATAATTATTATGGATATGTCTATGATAAAAAAAATACAGTAATGTATGAATATTCTTTTCAAGATAGTAAGCTATTGAAAAATAGTAAATTGTCCCTTATTGAAAAGGATGTTAGTAAGTTAACTACAAAAGATATTCTTGAGTTGCCTGCACTTAATTTATTGTAGCAAGCCGTAGCCCGCATGAAACCTCAAATCCTGATCTAGGGCGGCACACGGTTTCTGTTTTCAGACGGCCTCTGTAATGAAATAAATTTTAAATTAAATTTTCAATAATCGAGAAAGGACGATTAAAATGCTTGATTCAGATACAAAAAATATGATTTCTGTATGGATAGGAACATCAAATAAGACGTTAGATGAATTTAATAAATACACTGAAGGAATGGAAGATTCAGATTCTCAATGTCCAGCATTTGCAGATTTTGGGGTTTCATTTATTGATTCAGACTTTTTTGTAGCTTTTCGTACCAAAAACGGAGAGATTGTTCCAATTGAAATTTTAGCTGAAGAAATTGGTACGCATTCGAAAAAAGCCACAGAAGAAATTATAAGAGCATCTAAAGAAAAAGGTGTGAATGAAGGGAATTCTTTGTATTATTATGCAAACGCTACTTTTAAACCCGATGATCCAGAAAAACTTTATAATGACTTAAAATTTATAGGAACGTTTAAAGATCCTAGAAAAAAGTTTCGTTAAATTGATTGCCTAGCAAGCTGTAGCTTGCATAAATTTTTAAATTCATAAGTAGGGTGCGCGCCTCAAAGCACGCGCGCGGTTTTTGCTTTTCAGACCATCTTAATATCTTTGTTGAGGTCGTCTGAACTATTTGTTCGTTAAAGTCTCATTACCATTATCAATGGCATTCTATCTAGAGGTCGTTTCCCCTGATAGCTGAGAAACTAATTGACATAGACAAATACAGGAAAGGATATATATTATGTTGAAAATATCAAATAATTCTTTGGATGGAATTGTATTGGGTCAAAAAAAGGCTGATTTTGATAATGTTACTTTAAATAATCCTAGTTATTCGTTAGAGTTTGATAGAAAACACAAGATACAATCTGATTCTCAATTAGTTACTGTATCATCCTCTGTAAGTTGCAATGAATTCAGTTTAGATGGAAAAATTATTAACTTCTTCAATTTAGAAAAATTTTTAGAAGAAGAGGATCCTTTAATAGAAATCTCTGATGAAGAAAATTATTTTTATGTTTTTCCACAATATAATTTACTTTTGTATGTTGACTCTAAGGATAAAGTATTTTTGCAGGTATTAATTTACGATGAAAGTACAAGAAACTTATATGAAAATACAGGTAAAAAATACTCAGACTTTCAAAAAAGTAAACCTAAAGATCCAACCTCAGTTTATGATAAATTAATATTTATTCCTTATAAGGCTATAGGTGATTTTGAATTTAATTGTTCTCTAACAGATATTATAAAGAAATATGATATATCAGAAAATGTTATTTCAAAAGCAAAAAATATCATAGAGATAAATAATTTTGTACTGAGGTTTGATAATGAAAAGTTAACAGAGGTTACAATTTTTCATGATAAAGAATTAAGGCTTGCAATATACTATAATGAAATTGAGATATCATCAGAAAAAGGGCTTACTGAGCTATTAAGTCAATATGATGTTATTGAGAGAACGAAATCTAAATATCTTTTCAAAGAATTAGGTCTAGTTGTGGAAAAGGATCTGTCTGAATTTCGTTTTTTTGAACAATCATTATTAAACTTTTGGGCAAATTTGCATAGACCTATTACTAGCTGGTAATCACAAGCCATAAGCTAACTGTAGCTCTAATGGTACTTCCAACTCCGATGTAAGCGTACGTACGTAGTTTCGCCTATCGAAACCACATCAACGAAAGCAGCCAACAACCCCACTACTCCACTGCGACCAAATCGGCATCCAAAGAGAGATGACCGATAAAGACGGCAACCTCTTGTGGTTCAGCGAATACACTGCCTGGGGACGTCTGAAAGAAGAAACTAGAGTAACGGATAGCGCATACTAGCCCTTCCGCATGCAAAACCAGTACGCCGACCGTGAAACGGGGCTGCATTACAACCTGATGAGCTATTACGAGCCTGAGTCGAGGCAGTTTGTGAATCAGGATCCGATTGCGTTGGAAGGTGGTGGAATTTTTTATCAGTTTGGTTTTAATGTAACTCTTTGGGTTGATACTTTAGGTCTAACAGGTACACCAATTCCAAATAAAATTTTGGGTGATTCTCGAGAAATCAAAGCTCTGAGAATTTTAAAAGATAGAATTAAAGGCACTGATGCTAAAATTGAAAGAGAAAGGTATTTAAAAGATTGTAAAACAGGAAAATCTGTTAGAGATAAATTTGGCTCTAGACGAAGAGTTGATTTTGTCATAATCGAAAATAATTTTGGAAAATGTTATGAGGTAACTGGTCCAGAGACTGATAAAACTAAACAAATGACAAAAGAGAAAGAAATTCGAAAAAAATGAGGGATTTGTATCAAACCAAAAGGCTCAAAAGAATTAATTGAAGTATCAATGTCTCAATTATGCGCATTAGTTAGGAGTTTATATTATGAGTAATGAAATTTTTAATTTCAAAGAAGCTTTTGAGTACAATGCGATAGCTCCTGAGGAATTATCTGAGTACTTGGATAAAGATTTATATGTTAAAGCCGGTGATAGAATTACAAGAAAATATAAAGAAATTTATCAGTTTTATGATAAACACAATCTTTCAAAAGTGAGGTTATGTGATGATTTAGGGGAAATTATACATGACCCTGTGTATGAGAATGATTTAACTGAAAAAGGTATTATATTTTCTGAAATAGCTTACCATTGGATTGACAAAATAAAGGGAGCTAATAAAAATCCACCAGATATTAACTATTTGGAAAAAAAATTAAAAGAAATTGGATAAACATAGTCGGTTGGGTCGAGACCCATCAACAAGTCGTAGCCCGCATGAAACCTTCAGTCCTGACGTAAAGTGTGTGCGGTACGCGCGCACACGGATTCTGCTTTTTAGATGGCCTCTACCCAATCGCCTCACCCGATGGCGACGTACGGCTGCTGTTTGCTGAAGTCGAGTCCTACTGTGGCGTTTTCCAACTGGTCGCCCAACTCGACTGCAATGGTAAAAACTACGCGCTTTCCCCTATCCCCCCATCAACGAAGACGGAGAAATCGACCAACAAACCCACTACTTCCACTGCGACCAAATCGGCATCCTAAGAGAGATGAGACTCCGACAGAATGGGGAATAATTCATTCATCCTAAAAAGAAGCCTTTATTGTTTCTGCATTGCCTGATATAACATAAATTCTATATTTTATTTGAGAAATTAATTATGAAAAAACAAGAAATTATTTTAAGTATGCAAAGGGCTTTTCTTGGGGCAATTTGTAACAAAGTCAGACTTATTGCATTTGATATGACCGAAGAAACATTTACTCTTTATGTATATATTGATTCACCACTGACAGATGATGAGTATGAAGCAATAGATAGTGCAGTTACAGATGTATTGGCTGATTTTCCAAATTTTCTATATGAAAAAATATATATTATTGAAAATAATGATAATATTCTTTCATTAAATATATATAAAGGATGTTTTTTTATGCGATTTGAAAACCAATTTGATTAAATAACACGTTGTAAAAAACAGCTTCTTTGGGAACTCCATTTTCACGAAATGCCACTGCGTCAGATGCAGATTTGTTAATTAAGGAAAGTGTTCCTGCAAATGTTGCCATACCTTAAAATGTAGAAAGTAAGACATGAAAAAAAACAATCTAATTTTATTAATTAAAAATCAAATGTCAGATAAACAAAAAAATGAAAATGCTTTACATTTAAATACACTTTTACTAAGCTCGATAGAAAATCCTAGTATAGATAATGATTGTTTCATAGAATTATTTAGCTATTATTCTAACATATCCCAAGGAGAAGTAAGTGAACTATTTAATTTACTACAATCTTTAACCAAAAATGAAATCAATATCATTTATGATTTTTTAGAATATATTTCCAAGTTTATCAAAGACTTAGGACTATGTTGTGAATTTGAAAAATTTCTTATGGAGGTAAAATATATACAAGAACGAAATTGTCTAGAGGAAAAGATTAGGCCTACTTTCCCAGTTTTCAAAGTTGATAAAAATAACATCATAAGTTTTGATGACAGTGACAACTCTTATATATTTTCTATAACGCAACTATCTACTAAAACTTGGATTGAGATAACATACGATGATTTTCTCTCAATACTTGAATCACTAGAGTGGCAAGCTTTTACTAATAAGGCTTTATTATATTTTACTCCTTGCTGTTTAAAATATATTTTTTCTAATTTATCTAAATTTTATTTATATGGTTACGTTGTTGACTTTTTATATATTGCCCTAAGAAACCAAAGTACGATATTTAACACTAGTCAAATCAACTTAATTATTGATTTTTTAAAATTAATCCAAAATTTTAACCAGGAAATTAGTGTTGAAACACAAAAAAAAATAACAAGTACGATTCAACTTTATTTATAACTTCCCAGCTGTAAAGGGCATACTTTCCCCACCGCCACCAATCCTGGAGCTAAAACTTGAAATTTTGTAGGAGAACACCAACCTAATACTGGCTTGCTACGAGGAAATGAGTCTCAAGATCTGTATCCTCAATGTTTAAAATGTAGTCAAATACAAGGAGGGGTAGTGGGGAAAATTAAGCGGCAAGCTAAAAAGCTAGGTATCCATCCTAGAGGTCACTACTTATCTTTATTAAAAAAGCACAAGAAGAAGCAGCAAACTCTGAAGCTCCAAGTGTATGTTGATTGCTGCCTTTTAATATCAACTATAGTTTTTTCTTGAAGTAACTTTAGTTAGCTAAAATTTAGATTTTTTATACAGAAAGGTTTTGCAATGAATTTTTTTAAAACACATAATATTGACACTTATGGTGGTCCATTAGTTATGTTACCAAAATCGGATGCCAATATATGGCAGGGCTGTGTAGATTTAAAACCAGAAGAGCATTATTCTTTAGCTTGCTCTCAGCATAACTATTTATCTGTTTTAGCTGTAGAAGGTGTACAAACTATTATTTTAGGAGACGAACCTTTACCAACTTTTGCAGTACACAAACTAGACACTAGTGAGATTTTTATATTCAGAGCTTATTGGATTAATGATGAATCACACATTGATACTCATATAAAAAATATAGTGGATGGTCATCATAAATATCAGCCATTAGAAGAAACATCAATTTTCATTAATGATGTTGAATGGGTTATATTTGATAGTGCTTTCACTTTTAAAGATAAAGAAGATAGTATAGAAGTAAAATTTACTCATAAAAATTGCTTGTATAAAATCCAAACGTATTTGTACGAAGCATATGATATTTCTTTTTTAATTCATTCATTTAAATACTATAACGAACTATAGCCTAAAACACTCATTTTATAGATAAGGTGTAGTGCTGATTGTATGCGTTTCACCTTTTTAGCAAACTGCAGCCTGTATAATATGCCGGTTTAATATGTATGGTACGTTCCAGCAGCACGCACGCGTTTTTATATATTATTATTTCAGCATAGACTCTCCATGGCATTCAAAAAAATCGCCCGTAAAAGCAGTGACTTCAAGGTCGTCTTTACCGTACCCGATTTCTGTTGGTCGCCACCAAACTCTATATCGTTCGTGCCGGCGGTATGTTCTTTATGAACAGCAAGTTCAGTAAAAGACTCCCCCGTCCAATCAGACCAAGACCTGATTAGGTTGCTAGGGGGCTTCAACCTATATCAACTTGCATCGAATACGCATTGAACATTTTACAAAAATAAGAGAAACACAAGCTTCAAATGATAAAATTCTTAAAGCGGATTTAGAGATTTATTTAAAACAACCTGGTTTAAAAATTGTATTCAGCCTACTTTTAAAGTAAAATATTCTTGTATACGATGATAATGATAAAATAGGTTTAGAGTTATTTATAAATCGAGTGAATTCAAAAGGAATGGTTGACATATCTGACTCAAGAGGATTTTCTTTTTTCAAAGGCAAAGAAATAAATATTTGCCATGAAACTATTCGTTATTTGGAAGAATAAATGTATGATTCTATAAAGAATATTACTAAAGTTTAACTGAAGCAAGTGCGAATTGTTACATCAAGATCCTACAGTAGGTAGCAAGGTTATTTAAGGTAATTAAAATGAAAAAGCTTTTTTTAAATCTAGAAGTAATTGATGGTTATCCTCCAGTATCTATGGAAAGCATTTGGGCAGAAGTGACTGAAGAAGGATATCTTAAAGTTAATAATATTCCTTTTTATAGCAAAGAAATCTCTTTAGGTGATATTGTGAGTGGAATACAAACGGAAGAAAATTACTTATTATATGATAAAACTATAATTCATAGTAAAAATAGTACATTGCGGATTGTTTTCTTTAATGAAAATCAGAAATTTAAAGATAAAATATTAACTAAACTAAAAGATCTTGGATGTGAGTTTGAAGCATTTAATGTAAATTTCTATGCAATAAACATACCCATTCAAGTAGATATAGAAGAAATCTATATTTTCTTAGATGAGTTTGTGGAAACTGACGACTTAGATTATGATACAGGGTATTTGGCACAATAATTTGTACAAGCTATAACTTGCGAAATATCGTAATATTTAGAAAATTCTAGCATTGTTTACGTAGTAGGAATTTTAAGACTATGTGATGGACAAGGAAGATTAATTATTAAAAAAACATTAACTTTAATAAGTTATTTTTCTGTTGCGATGAGTGTATGAGTTGCTGGGAAATGAAAATGTCTGGTTGGGTACTCCTGCTTTGTTAGCTAAGAAAATTAATAAATTAAATGGTAAATAAATTATGAAATCAATTTTAAGTTCAATTTTATCTCTAATAGTACCTCCTTCTTCTAAATTACCTTATGTTTCACATTACTCTTATGATTTTCAACATGGCTGGTTAAATATAGTTGTATCAGAATATAATAGTCAAAAAACTTGCGGAGATATAAGGATCAGTAATAATGAGTTACAATATAAGCTTTTTTGTGGGAAAGAAAATGGAAAAGGAATAATCCCGTTAAGTAAAATAAAATTCAAATATGAGAAAGATATTTTTTCTGCTCAAAGTATTATAAGTGGAAAAATATTTTTTTCAGTTAAATGTACGCAAGAGCAATACAGATATATAGAAAAGTATCTTAAGAAATAAAACGGAAAAAAGACAATTAAATTCTGTACAAATATAGAATTTGTAATAATCTGAAGCAAGCCGTAGCCAGTATGAAACCTTCAGTCCTGACGTGGGGCGTGTACGGTGCGCGCGAACCCTTGGCACAGGTACATAACCGGACCGACAAAGACAGAGAAAACCGCCAACAACCCCACTACTTCCACTACGACCAAATCGGCATCCCAAGAGTTACCCGATAAAGACGGCATCCTCTTGTGGTACGGCGAATACACCGCATGGAAAAATCACTATAAATGTAAAAGTTATCTAACATAATGGAGATAAATATGCCCTTCCTGAAAATTCCCTATAGAGATTATCCTAAAGAAGGATTGTTCAAAAACCTTTATCGAGAAAATATCTATAAAATAGAGGAATTTAAAGATGAATTTAAGTATTACGAATATACCCCAATAGAGAAAATTATTATTGATGAACATAATTTAGTACCATTCATCTTTTTTTCACCAGAAGGAATAAATTATTTAATGCCTAAAATTTTTGATAGCATCAGCAATGGCATTAGAAATGATGATATTCCAGTAAATATAGAAGAATTTATTATAAATATACCTACCGCAGAAAACATCACTCATGCTTTAAATCTCTTAAAAAAAGATGAGCTTATAATTCTAAAAAAGTATTTAGAAAAAATAATATTTGGGGACTCATCAAATTTGATACAGCAAATAGGTGAACATTATTTATTCAGAAGTATTGAATATCTCGAAAAATTAATAAATAATTCATAAATCTACTTATTTTTTTGTTAATCGAATATCTAGAAAAGTAGCTATAGCCCGCATGAAACCTCCAATCCCGACATAGGGTGTGCGCAGTACTGCATTACCTACACAAGCACAATCGATTTTTAAATTTTGGTATTAAGGAAAGAATGATGAACAAAATCCGTCTCTTTACTATATTAGTATTTCTTTGTTTTACTTCAGCTTTTGCAAAAGAAATTTAGACAAAAAGGAGAGCAATATGTTAGTCAGTTCAAAAAATATGGCGCTTGAGCTTGCTGAAATATACATAAAAAACGTATATGGAAATACCGTTTCAATAAATCAAAAACCATACCGTATTATTGAAGAGAAAGATGTCTGGATTATTAATGGAGCCCCTCCAAAAGCACTAGGTGGTAATTTCCATATAGTTATTTCTAAAAAAGATGGGAGAGTAGAAAAAATAACCCATTCAAAATAGCAAGCCGTAGCCCGTACGATACCTCCAATCCTGAAGTAGGGCATGTGTGGTACGCACGAACCCTTGGCACAGGTACACAACTGGACCAACGAAGAGGACCATTAATCCAAACATCTCAAATACAAGCCATATTCAATAAAGTTGGTCAATTAGTTTCAATTCGGGGGAAATTTAAATGAATAAAAAGTATAAAGTCAGTCCTGAATATATCAGACTTTTTCTTGGACTATTACACGAAGGTATAGATAGCAAACTTGAAGACTTATCAGGTCTGAATTTGGTTAATCGAGATAGCGTAAAGAGATTAGTCAAAGAATATCTGTACCCCGAGTATCAAAATTTTACAATATCAACCCAATTCAGAATTAAAGAAAGTTTGAGATTTGGATTAAATTTCTGGACAGAAGAACGACTACATGATCAATTTCCTAGTACCGACGCAGCCTTTGAAATACCTCAACAAATGACCGCAAAAGAACTTTATAAGCAAATTTGGGATGATATGTTTAATAATGAAGATATCACTATTTCTGATATAACAAAATACCAGGAATCGAACTAAAATTAGTAAGCTGTAGTCTGCACAAAACCTCCAATCCCGACGTAGGGTATGAGCGGACCGCACGCACTCGGTTTCGCCAGTCTAAACCACATCAGCGAAGACGACGAAAACCGCCAACAAACCCACTACTTCCACTGCGGCCAAATCGGCATCCTAAGAGAGATAACCGATAAGGACGGCAATTTGTTGTAGTTCGGCAACTACACCGGCTGGGAAAATCACTACAAATGTAAAAGTTAACTAACATAAAGGTAATCAAAAAGGTAAAGTGTAGGAAATGACAGTGTCAGACATGATTTTGATATTGCCGTAGAGAATATTGGAATATAGAGCCAGAAAAGAGTTAAGACGTAGAGACCTAAAAGCAGGTAAGTCTTATTAGTTTAATAAGGAGTATTTATGTTAAACAAATTTGTTTTAGAGCAGTTAATTACTTTCTTTCAAAAAAATCCAGTCGCTCAAGGAAAGCCAACAACTGATGATGAGGTCCTCAATGTAGAGAAATCACTTAATGTTAAGTTAGATGAGGATTTTAAAGAATTTACAATGAGATTTGGTGGGTGTGTCGTTAGGGATGCTCAAATATATGGAATACATAATTCCGAATTTCTTGGGGAAGATACAATTATTGATTTAAATAAAGAATTTTCCGATTATCTTAAAGATGGCAAAAATAATTTAATAATTGGCACCGATGGCTGGGGAAATCCTATTTATATTTCCCAATCTAAAACAGTAATGATTTACAATCAAGACACTGATGAATTGCTAACTTTAGCAGCTAATTTTTCAGATTATTTAGAGAAAATTCTTAAAAAACAAATTTAGTAAACTATTTAAACTCAAACCATTTCAGACGGTCTCGATACCTCTTTGAAGTAGTCTGAAAACCAGTATGCCGACCTCGAAACGGGGCTGCATTACAACTTCTTCAGGTATTACGATCCTGATACAGGACGGTTTGTGAATCAGGATCCGATTGGGTTGTGGGGGAAACTAATTTATATCAATTTGTATTTAATATAACCTTATGGATAGATATTAATGGTTTATCTGGTACTCTAACAATTAACTCAAGTGGCTCTAGTTTAGTAGATGGGCACGCATGGATTATTTATACTCCTGATGGAAGTGGAAAAACTACTACTTATGGCACATAGGGAAACAATCCAACAGGGAAATAATGGATTATTTACCAATCTTGAGCAAGGTAGAGGGGCAGATACAACTCGTTCAATGCACCTTGACGATCCAGCAGAAAAACGACTAATGAACAAAATTGATTAATATAAAAAGAAAGGATAAGATGCTTGGACACTAGGCGGGCCTTGTTCTAGCTTTGCTAGAGATGCATGGAAAGCGGGAACTAAAGAAGACATTAACTCTAATATAGTTGATGGGTTAAACCTCATCAGCAATCCTACCACTCTTAAAGAATCTATCATAAAAACCAATGGAAGAGTAGCAAATGCAATAACTGCTTTACCTAGAAAAAATAGTATCACCTCCTTTAGTTCAAGTGATAGATCTTCAGGTTCTTCATCATTAAATCCATCAGGAAGTTCATTATGAAAATTAAAGCAATTATCCCTTTTCTAATGAGTATAATATCATCTGGTTGTTCGTTAACTAATAATGAAATTGATATTAATGACATTTGGAATTTTAAAATTACTATTACTGAAGCTCAAGAAAATAGAGAAGCTCATTTGACAGGTTTACTTGGTAATAATGCTATGGGAATATCAAGTATGGAAACTACTATTTACAATGACAATGAATTAAATATTATTTTATTTCAGAAACTAGCAGGATCAAACTATGCTGGTAAATTAGACAAAAGAATTATTATTAGCAAAAATATTAGCAAAGTTACTTTTGGCTCTACAAGGAGAATCATATGGTATAACTAGCCTAGACGGAATCAAACTCCAATAACCCCTGTAAAATGTAAAAGGGTTATCTGAAATACATTTTTAGATAACCCTATCCCCTCAACAGGAGCCCCCCATGGCCGTCAACAAACCTACTACTTCCACTGCTACCAAATCGGCATCCCGAGAGAGATGACCAATAGCGAAGGTAATCTGGTTTGGTAACTACATCGGTTGGGGTCGTCTGAAAAAGGTCGGTCGGTTTGTGAATCAGAATCCGATTGGGTTAATGGGGTGGGAAAATCTGTATTCGTTTGCACCAAATGTGCAGACTTGGGTTGATCTATGGGGTTTAGTTAAACTTGGGGGGTGTTGCACCCTATGGTTCAAAAAGACATGTAGGGGACAATCTTGATGCTCATGAAATATTACGAAATGCCTTTCTTAATGATAGCCATTTAACGACAATAAGGAATTAAAGGTAATCCGGCAATGGGGCTTACAAAAGATCTACATAGAGCGGTTCATAATGCAGAAGCTCGGCTAAGGGCTACAAAAGGAATGGGAAGGAAGGATTATTTTAAACGTGGTAAAGACGAAATTAGAATTATGTATAGAACAATACAGGAGCTCTTAGTTGAAAATAAAAAAGATATTACACAAAACCAATTAAGACAAATGCGCAAACAAGCAATAAAATTTGCTAAAAAAAATAAATGTTATTGAGGAAATTTAAATGTCAAAATTACTTTTTACTTCTTCTAAAACGCCACATAGTATTGGTTATATTGGAGGAGGAGCCGAACATATTCCGTTAGAATTATGGCCTAAAGTTCCAAATTCTGATACCTATCAAACACATCTGTTTACTCTTTATTCTGACTTTTTACCTGAAAATGTATTCCCTCGCAGAAATTATTATATTTCTGTTTTTATTTCCATAGAGGAGCATGCACTAGGAGGAGTAAAAGACTCTATTTCATCCAAATATACTGTTAATTATCAGGATGATTTAATTTTACTAAATGATGGTTTTAGTTGCGCTGTTCTTTATGAAAGAGAACCAGCTATCAACAAGCAAGACT